>Ga0190359_1001675_pt1 | contig 13744 bp, 11 predicted proteins | sample 48721823_MG_FD_161269 | JGI IMG/M metagenome (GOLD analysis project Ga0190359, IMG submission 161269) | Hydrothermal vent microbial mat bacterial communities from Southern Trench, Guaymas Basin, Mexico - 4872-18-2-3_MG | ecosystem: Environmental > Aquatic > Marine > Hydrothermal vents >...
GTGGAATCACATACTGTTCCTGCTTCGATTACGCCCGGCCATGTTGCAATAAACGGAACCCGATGGCCCCCCTCCCAGATACCGGCTTTGTATCCTCTGAAATTTCCCTCAGACCGATGCCCGTTTGCGCCTCTAACCGCCCCGTTATCGCTGGTTACAATTAAAAGAGTATGATTGAAGAGTTCGCTCTGTTTCAGATATTCCACTATTTTGCCTACACTCCAGTCAACGACTGCCACCAGGTCGCCACGAGGACCTTCTTGGGTTGTTCCTTTGGTTATTTCAGGCGGCAGAAAAGGATTATGTGGCGAATTCAGTGCAAGATAAAGGAAGAAAGGACTGTTGGGATTTTGGTCAAGATGCTTGTCGATAAATCCGATCGCCTTTTTCGTAAAGGTCAGATCAACATCTTCTTCAGACCAGTCATCAGCCATCAATCCCGGAACAAAACCAGGAAGCTTTTTATACTCCTCAGGGCTCATCCTGGTGGGTATTGATATGGTTTTCCGGTTTTCGATGAAGCAATATGGTGGGTCCGATGTGGTGCATCCCAACGATCCGAAAAAATAGTCAAATCCAACATCGAGCGGGCCCGAGATGATAGGTTTTGTGAAATCAATGTGTCTTTCATTCTCAGTTAGGATGCTGCATGAATCATGATATTCATTATGGTCATCCTGCAATGTATATCCTTCCAGTGTGGGCCAGGTCATACCTAAATGCCATTTCCCGATACAAGCTGTTTCGTATCCCTTAATATGTAACAGACTGGCAATGGTAGGTTGATTATTATCAATAAGTGGCTGCTCATCATACCCGAGAATGACACCGCTTTTTAAACGTGTCCGCCAGCAATAAGATCCGGTTAGCAGACCATATCTTGAAGGTGTACAAAGAGAAGACGGGCTGTGTGCATCAGTGAACCGGATCCCTTCGGAGGCCAGATAATCTATATTGGGAGTCGCAATTTTTGAATCCGGATTGTAACAGGATAGATCACCATATCCCATATCATCCGCAAGAATGATGATAATGTTGGGTAAAGTACGAGACTTCTGATCACATGCTACAGTCAAAGAAAGTAGCCCGGCCAGTGATATAATACGTCCCGGATGTGCGACAATAGATTTCAATGCTATTCCTTGTGCACGCTAAAATAGTAAAAGCCCGATAAAGGCTCTTCAGAAAATTGTACTTTTAACCATCTAATATGATTAAAGATAATGACCGGGAATTTTAAAAAACCACAGGTGATCGGACTGAACCGTTTTCGTTGTACATTAAACTGGCCCGCGATAATGGGTATACTGAATGTCACCCCCGACTCATTCTATGACGGTGGAAGATATAATGACACCGGTTTTGCACTTAAAAAAGTGCGCCAGATGGTGGATGAAGGGGCCGATATCATTGATGTTGGCGCGATGTCGAGCAGACCGGGAGCCAAAGAGATTGATCAGAATACAGAAATTGAACGGCTGAAACCGGTCCTTGACCGGATCAGAATTGATTTCCCCGATCTTTGTATTTCACTGGATACCTACAGAGCATCTGTAGCATTATGGGCCATAGAACATTTTAATATCAACATGATTAATGATATCAGCGGGGGACTTTTTGATCCGGATATGTTTGATTTGGTGGCCGGTAAAGGAATCCCCTATGTGATGATGCACATGCAGGGTACCCCGGGAAATATGCAGCGAAATCCACATTACCAGGATATTACTAATGAAATTGCTTCCTTTTTTGCACATCAATTGAACATCCTGGCGGATAAGAGTTTTTATGAGGTTATACTGGATCCCGGATTTGGATTTGGTAAAACTCTGGATCATAATTATGAATTGCTTGCGCGACTGGATGAGTTTAAGATATTTAATAACAGATTGTTGGTGGGATTATCCCGAAAATCAATGATTTTTAAACTGATCGGCGGTGCACCGGAACAGGCACTAAATGGTACCACTGCTTTGCACATGCTGGCCCTGCAAAAAGGAGCGGATCTGCTCAGGGTGCATGATGTAAAAGCAGCAAAAGAGTGCATAAATTTCTATAAAGAGGTTAGTAAGTATTGATTTCCTATCTTTATGAGGATGTTTCATATATGGGTTTTCTTTTTGAATCAATAAGAATACTGGATGTCATAGACATCCTTTTGGTGGCATTTTTGCTATACCAGATCTATCTGCTGATCCGGGGTACGGTTGCCATTAATATTTTTTATGGGATTTTCATCCTATATCTAGCTTGGTTGCTTGTAAAGGCATTGAATATGAGGCTATTGGGGTCTATCCTCGGTCAATTTATCGGATTAGGTCTTATTGCTCTACTGATCGTTTTTCAGCAGGAAATCAGAAGATTCCTTTTGGTTTTAGGTACCCAGTATTTCAGTCGAAGTAAATTTAAAATAAATACTCTGCTCGGTTTCAGTAACTCTAGAAATGAGCCTGAGTGGGATTTTGAACCGCTCATCCGGGCAATAACCCGTTTGTCAAAAACAAAAACCGGAGCCATTATTGCTCTGGCCAAAGAATCCCGGTTGCGTGCTTTTGCCGATACCGGTGTTTACCTGGATGCGGCTTTAAGCAGTGAGTTGCTGGAGACTATTTTTATGAAGGATACTCCTTTGCACGATGGTGCGGTAATTCTGACCAAGAACAGAATTCTGGCCGCCGGTTGTGTGCTGCCAATCACGGAAAGCACAGCCATTCCGGCAAGAATGGGTATGAGACACCGTGCTGCAGTTGGGATGTCGGAACAGTCTGATTCTTTTGTCCTGGTTGTCTCAGAAGAGACGGGCAGAATAGCCTATGCCAATCAGGGTCAGTTAACAGACAAAGTTAAACCGGAGGAATTGAGAAAAATTTTGTCGGCCTTATTCAGAGAAATACAGTCATGAAAGACTTTTTTTCACAGCATCTGTTTACCATACAACAAAATACGATTACTCCGGCCATCTTGGCCGGAAGTCTCCTGATCATCATTTTGGCGGTTGTACTGACCCTGATTGTAAGGTCAAAAAAAAGGAAGAACAGGTACCTGGCAACCATAATCTGGGTTATAGCATTATTTGTGGTTTTAAGCTTGCTGGGGGTCAATTTGAAAAAGACTTTTTCATGGACACTTATTGATACAAAGGATTTTACTCTCTCACTCTGGGATTTGATACTGGTGGTTTTAATCCTGCTGTTGACCCGTCTGGCGGTAACCGGACTAAAGAAACTTTTTTCACGTGCATTTGAAGAGAAGCATTTAGACCGGAGAAAGACGGTCCCGTTTTTAAATGTGATATCCTACACTATTTGGGTGATTGCTATTCTGATTGCATTGAAATCAATTGGTTTGAATATGTCCATTCTGCTGGGTGCCGGTGCAGCATTGTTGGTAGGTGTGGGTTTTGGTCTGCAACATATTATAGCAGATATCATTTCAGGGATATTGCTATGGTTTGAAGGCAACCTGAAGGTGGATGATGTGGTGGAGTTAAAGAACGGGATTATAGGTAAGGTGCTGGAAATTGGCCTGAGATCCTCCAAAATACAAACGCGGGATGATATTGTGATGATTGTGCCTAATTCAAAGTTTGTGGTGGATGAGATCATCAACTGGAGTCACATGGATATCCATACACGCTTTTACGTACAGGTGGGAGTTGCCTATGGTTCTGATATCAGGAAGGTTGAAAAATTACTGCTGGATTGTGCACTGAAACATCCGGATGTTTCACGAAAACAAAAACCATTTGTCCGGTTTATTGATTTTGGGAACTCATCACTTGATTTTCAGCTTTTTTTCTGGACTGTCAAGGTCTTCAGGGTTGAAAACATCAAATCAGACCTGAGATTTGCCATTGATCAGGCATTCCATGAGAACCAGATCACAATTCCTTTTCCCCAACAGGATGTCCATCTTTTTCAGCCTGAATCCTGATTTTTTTTACGGTTAAAATAGATTCTGTTTTCTGTACCCTGCATCAGCCTTTGAAGGTTTTTTAAATGGCTGAGCAATACCAGAACCGCTATCACCACTGAAAAAATAAAAAGGGGTAATGACCATTCGGGATAAGTCAGCCATACAAAAACCGGAAAAGAGATGCCGGCCAGCATGGATCCCAAACTAAAATAACGGGTAGTCAGTAACACTACGATAAAAAGGCTCAATGAAAGAACGGCACCTAAAGGGTAGATGGCCAGTACCACTCCGAGACCGGTAGCGACGCCTTTACCTCCGCGAAACTGGCTGAAAACCGGGAAAAGATGCCCGATCATCACCGAGATGCCCATCAGTATCTGGCTGAACAACAATCCATCCGGTGTGAAATATGCTTTAGGAAAGAGATGAATCATTTCAACAGCCAGAAAACCTTTGGCCACATCCAGGATTAATACCGAAATACCGAGGGGGAATCCGAATACACGAAGTGCGTTGGCAAACCCTGAATTGCCGCTACCGTGATCTCTTATATCAGTCTTTTTGAACCATTTCCCCAACCAGTAGGCTGATGAGAAAGATCCCGCAATATAAGCGATCAGGATAGCGACAAGGGTAAGCCATATACTTTTCATACGGTGAAAAGATTATATCTCTCCGGAGATATTAACGAAGTGCAGCCTGTGCGGCAGCCAAACGTGCAATTGGAACCCTGAATGGAGAACAACTGACATAGTTCATACCCACACGGTGGCAAAACTCAACGGATGAAGGTTCACCACCATGTTCACCGCAAATACCTACTTTGAGATCCGGTCGTGTACTGCGGCCTTTCTGAACAGCCATTTCAACCAATTGTCCCACACCGGCCTGGTCGAGGACCTGGAAAGGATCTTCTTTCAGAATACCTTTTTCAAGGTAGACGGGCAAAAACTTGCCTGCATCGTCACGGGAATATCCAAAGGTCATCTGGGTCAGGTCATTGGTGCCGAAAGAGAAGAATTCAGCCGATTCAGCGATCTGGTCGGCTGTCAGTGCAGCTCTCGGGACTTCAATCATGGTACCCACCAGGTAATCAATTCGGTCACCCCGCTCTTCAAATACTTTTTCAGCCGTATCCCGTGTGATTTTTTCCTGCATCCGCATCTCTTCAACCGTACCCGTCAGCGGGATCATAATCTCAGGATGAGCATGAACGCCTTTTTCTTTCAGGTTAAGCGCCGCTTCGATAATGGCCCGGACCTGCATTTCCGAAATTTCAGGATAGGTATTACCCAGACGGCAACCACGGTGCCCCAGCATCGGGTTGAACTCATGGAGAGATTCTACCTTATCTTTGACTTCCTGGAGTGTAATGCCCATCTCTTCAGCCATTTCACGCTGGTTCTCTTCTTCATGAGGGACAAATTCATGTAAGGGAGGATCCAGCAGACGGATGGTTACCGGAAGATCATGCATGGCTTCAAAAATACCTTCAAAATCACTGCGCTGCATGGGCAGCAGTTTGTCGAGTGCTTTACGGCGACCGGCTTCATCTTCTGCCAGGATCATTTCGCGGACTGCTTTAATGCGATCCCCTTCAAAGAACATGTGCTCGGTACGGCAGAGCCCGATACCTATAGCACCAAAATTGCGGGCTACTTTCGAATCATGAGGGGTATCCGCATTGGTTCTGACTTTTGTTGTGGCAAATTGATCCGCCAGTTGCATCAGTTCTCCGAAATCACCACTTAATTCGGGATCAATAGTTTGTGTTTTACCGTCATATACTTCACCGGTACTTCCGTTAAGAGAGATCCAGTCGCCTTCCTGATAAGAAGAACCTCCTGTTTTAACAGTCCGGGTTTTGTAGTCGATTACCATACCTCCGGCGCCTGAAACACAGCATTTACCCATACCCCGGGCTACTACGGCAGCATGTGAGGTCATTCCACCACGTGCGGTCAGGATTCCCTGGGCCACATTCATTCCTTTCAGATCCTCAGGAGAAGTTTCAATACGTACCAGTACAACCTTTTTGCCTTCAGCGGCCCAGGTTTCGGCATCATCAGCATGAAAAACGATTTGACCGGTAGCTGCACCCGGAGAGGCGGGTAATCCTTTGGCAATGACTTTGGCATGTGCTATAGCATCTTTATCGAATACCGGATGCAACAGTTCGTCAAGCTTACCGGGTTCCTGTCGCAAAATAGCCGTCTTTTCATCAATGATGCCCTGACGCAACATATCCATGGCAATTTTAACCATGGCAGCGCCGGTGCGTTTTCCGTTACGTGTTTGCAACAACCACAATTTGCCATCCTGAATGGTGAACTCCAAATCCTGCATGTCTTTATAATGGTCTTCCAGTTTTTGCTGGATCTCGTTCAGTTCACGATAAACTTCAGGCATGGTTTCTTCGAGGGAGGGATATTTACTGGCGCGTTCTTCTTCTGAAACATTGGCCAGTTTCGCCCAACGCAAAGAACCCTCTTTAGTAATCTGCCGGGGTGTGCGAATACCGGCTACTACATCTTCACCCTGGGCATTGATTAAATATTCACCGTTGAAAATATCTTCTCCTGTTGCTGCATCCCGTGAAAAAGCCACGCCGGTGGCAGAACGGTCACCCATGTTTCCGAAAACCATTGCCTGACCATTCACTGCGGTTCCCCATTCATCGGGTATCTTGTTCAGCCGGCGGTATAAAATAGCCCGATCGTTATTCCAACTGTCGAAAACAGCCATGATCGCACCCCATAACTGATCCCACGGATCAACCGGAAATTCTTTTCCGGTATTTTTCTTAACTGCTGCTTTAAAGCGAATCACAAGCTCTTTTAAATCGTCAACCGTTAGTTCGGTATCCAGAGCAACCCCTTTTTCCTTCTTCATTTGGTCAATGATCTCCTCAAACGGATCCACATCCTCTTTAGAAGCAGGTTTTAACCCGAGCACTACATCCCCGTACATTTGTACGAAACGGCGATACGAATCCCATGCAAAACGTTCCGTGCCGGTCCGTTTGATTAATCCCTGAACGGCATCATCATTTAATCCGAGATTCAGTACGGTATCCATCATTCCCGGCATAGAAGCCCGGGCACCGGAGCGAACGGATATCAGGCAGGGGTTTTCACTACTACCAAATTCAGTGCCCATGATCCTTTCAATATGATGAATGGCTGCTTCAACATCATCCTTTAACAATGCAACTACCTGATCACGACCCAGACGGTTATACTCGGCACAAACCTCAGTGGTAATGGTGAAACCCGGAGGGACCGGTACGCCAATCAGATTCATTTCAGCCAGATTGGCCCCTTTTCCGCCTAACAAATTCTTCATATCAGCCCGTCCTTCGGCTTGCTTGTCTCCAAAAGTATACACTCGCTTAATTTCAGACATAGCTTAAAAATTTATCAATTAGTATTATAATATTGTCGATGAAAAATGAAGCACAAAAATAGTTTATAAATGTTAAAATAGCTAATATTTTAAGGGGTAGGCCAGGGTGGGGTCATCGCCCGGCCCGGGACCTCGGATGATATTTAAGGATTGTCTGCTGTAAGAACTTTCGATCCATATGAAGATAGATTTCAGTGGTCATGATCGATTCATGACCCAACATCTGCTGAACAGCCCGGATATCAGCTCCTCCTTCAACCAAATGAGAGGCGAATGAATGCCGGAGAGTGTGCGGACTGACCTTTTTCCGGATGCCGGCTCTTTTTGCGGCGGCTCTGACGATCAGAAAAACCATCTGCCGGGATAATTCGCTTCCCCGGTTATTGAGAAAAAGCCGGTCGATAAACTCTTTTTCGGGAGAAAGATGTACCCGGTAACCGTTAAGGTACAGTTCAACTGCTTTTAAAGCGGATTGCCCGACGGGTACAATTCGTTCTTTATTGCCCTTGCCAAAGATGCGGAGATATTCGTCTTTAAAACTGATCTGACTGCGGTTGAGATGAACCAGTTCGGAAACTCTTAACCCACCGCCATATAAAAGTTCGATAATGGCCTGGTTGCGATGACCCTGTGGCATGCTGAGATCTATGGAGGCAATCATACGGTCTATCTCTACAGCACTTAATGCCGATGGTAACTTAAACGGGATTCTGGGTGATTCAAGAAGAGAAGCCGGGTTGACGGATACTAAATTCTCAATGGTAAGAAAATGATAGAATGTTTTAATGCCACTTAAGATCCGCGCCTGTGAGCGGGCGGATATTCCAAAATCTACCAGCCATTCAAGGAATTGCCGTAAATCTTCGGCATTCAAATCCATAAAACTCTTGTCCGGATATTGCATCCGGATGAATGAATAAAGTTTCTGCACATCTTGTAAGTATCCCTCTATACTATTGGGAGACAGAGCTTTTTCAAGCTGAAGATAAGTGCGATAAGCCTGCCTGTACGGGAAATCATTAACATCCAAATCAGATTCTTTTAATCCAAAATTAGTGACAATCCCTCATGAAATTGATACTTTTGCAGAAAATATTTATTTATGAGGATTCTCATTGTGAACGGACCAAATCTGAACCTGCTCGGAGAAAGAGAACAGGCGATCTACGGAAAACAATCCTTTGAGGATTATCTGGATATTTTATCGGAACTTTTCCGGGATTATGAAATAGATTATTTTCAATCCAATTGGGAAGGCGGAATTGTGGACCGGCTTCATGAGGCGGCTGATAATTATGATGGGATTCTGATTAATCCTGCAGGATACACACATACTTCGGTCGCTATTGCAGATGCCATTAGGGCCATTAAAATTCCTGTTGTGGAAGTTCACATTTCTCATATTCTTGACCGTGAAACATTTCGCCATAAATCAGTTACTGCTGCACAATGCCGGGGGGTTATTATGGGGTTCGGATTGGATTCATACCGTTTGGGAATAGAAAGTTTACGCGTGTTGTTGAAAAATAAATCCAAATGAGACAGAGAAAACACACCAAAATTGTGGCTACTATCTCCGATCAGCGATGCAGTGAAGATTTTTTACGGGAGCTGCATGAAGCGGGTATGGATGTAGTCAGAATTAATACTGCTCATCAGGATCTGGAAGGATCCCGGAAAGTGGTTGAATCGGTCAGGAAAGTATCGGATAAAATTGCCATTCTGGTGGATACGAAAGGCCCCGAGATTCGCACCACCGTTACTCGCGATCCCATTGAAGTTGCTTCAGGCGAAGAGGTGAAGTTTTTTGGTGATCCTGAAAAACCGTCTCTTCCGGGTGAAATTTCAGTAACCTATCCGGGATTCGTGGATAATCTGTCAGTGGGCGACAAGATTTTGGTGGACGATGGCGATGTGGCATTCACAGTAATAAAAAAGGAAACCGGATATCTGCTTTGTAAAGCATTAAATAAGGGTTGGATCAGATCACGAAAAAGTGTGAATGTGCCCGGTGTAACCACCCATCTTCCGGCTTTAAATGAAAAGGATAGAACCTATATCCGTTTTGCAGTAGAAAATGACCTGGAGTTTATAGCCCATTCTTTCGTAAGAAATAAAGAGGATATCATACAGATCCAACAAATCCTGGATGAGTATCACTCTGAAATCAAAATTATTGCAAAGATTGAGAATCAGGAAGGTGTAGATCATATAGAGGAGATACTTGATCATGCATACGGGGTAATGGTAGCGAGAGGTGATCTGGGTATTGAGATACCTGCAGAAAAGATTCCCGGTATCCAGCGCCGACTGGTTTCAGCATGTATCCGGCGAAAAAAACCGGTAATCATTGCTACCCAGATGCTCTATACCATGATTGAACATCCCAGACCTACACGGGCAGAGATTACTGACGTGGCGGATGCAATCTATTTCAGAACGGATGCTATTATGCTGAGTGGAGAAACTGCTTTTGGTAAATATCCTGTTGAAGCGGTTAAGACCATGACACGGGTGGCCATTGAAGTTGAGAAAGCCAGAGGGACCTCTGATATTACTATCTCTTCAATTGATAATGAGATTGCAGCCTTTCTGGCCAATATGACTATCCAGGCTTCATCAGAATTAGAAACAGAAGCGGTTATCCTGGATACTCTTTCGGGGCGGACTGCCCGCTATATTGCTGCCTTCAGAAACCGTAACACTATATTTGCAGCCTGTTATTCACCCAGAGTGGTCAGGGAACTGGCACTTTCTTATGGAGTGTATCCCTTTTATATGCATCCTGCTTCCCATACGGATGCCTTTAAACGTGCCGTAGCTTCTTACCTGATACAGGAAGGTGAAATTTCTTCTGACCATCGTGTGGTACTGGTGGGCGGTAGCTTCGGACCGAGAAAAGGTGCCTCATTTCTTGAAATCAGTAAAGTATCCGACCTCGTGTACAACTTAAACCCCTAAACCCCTTTCAGAAAACTGACTACCTGAACTCTACCACCCTACAACTTTACAACCCTACAACTTTACAACTTTACAACCCTACAACTGTTTATTAATTTATTCTTAATCCTCCCTTTACTTTACTACTGATTCATCTTTTTCATCAATGTCTTCACCTGATGCAGGATCTTTTTTTCATCCACCTGCAACAATTCACGGTCTTTCATGATCACCCGGCCGTTAACAATTACAGTTTCCACATCAGACGGTAGCATGGCATATACAATAGAAGCATACACATCGTGCATGGGCTGCCAGTGGGGTTGGTCGGTATCGATCATGATCAGGTCAGCCTGCTTGCCAATTTCAAGGCTGCCCAACTGATTCTCCATCCGGTAAGCTTTGGCCCCGTTTGAAGTCGCCATTCTGATAGCTGTGTGTGTATCCAGCACCGTCGGGTCTTTTTCAATGGTTTTTTGCAGTAGAACGGAAGAACGCATGTCCATTAAAACACTTTGGTTGTTATTGCTGGCGGGTCCGTCCGTGCCGATTGCCACGGGAATTCCCCAATTCATTAAATCTTTAACCGGACAAACACCTGAGGCAAGTTTCATGTTGCTGTGCGTGATGGTTGCTACCCCTGAGCCGGACTGCTTTAAAATCTGACGGTCGGTTTCAGAGAGATAATTGCAATGATAAGCTACTACGTGATGATCGAAAAAACCGAGATCGGCCAGGTATTGGGTGGATGTTTTACCGTAGCGCTCCATATAAGAATCATACTCCCACTGAGTTTCAGCTAAATGAATGGTAGCCGGAACCTGATGATAAGCAGCCAGTTCCGAAACTCTTTTTAATAACTCATCAGAGCAGGTGTAAGGAGCATGGGCAGATATGGAAATACCTACCAGGGAGTGGTCACGATATTGAGTAATCATTTGTTCAAGATAGGTGAAATATTTTTCGGCATTATCAAAATGAGGAGTTGGAAAATTTAAAATGCCTTCACCCAGTATCACACGCATGCCGATCTCTTCTGCTGCACGGGCAACCTCCTCTTCAAAAAAATACATATCCGCAAAAATATTGGTGCCCGACCTGATCATCTCCATGGCAGAGAGCAGCGTACCCAAATGAACATTTTCAGGCGTGGCGAATTTGGCTTCCATCGGCCATACAAAACGATTGAGCCAGTCATCCAGAACCAGATCATTTCCCAATCCGCGATATATGGACATCCCGGCATGGTTGTGTGCATTAAAAAAGGCCGGCATGACCAGTTTGTTTCGGGCATTAATTGTTTCTGTGGTTTTATATCGGGGTGCATAAGGTTGATCAGGACCCACATAAACCAGTTTCCCGTTTCTGATAAGAATCAATCCCGGAGCAAACTCGGTGAAATCATCATCCAGCGTTAAAATGTAGGCATTGGTAATGGCCAAATCACAATTAAGGATCTCTGTCATATCTGTTAGAGAAATCATATGAGATATTTTTTCATAACGGAAATCTTTCAAACATGAGTATTAACGAAACGCCGAATCCTGCTCCTGAAAAGAAAAGATTCCATTCACGGGGATTGACTTTCAGGAATCGCATAAATAACACGCCGATGGTCAAAAAGATGCTGACAATGAGCAACTGCCCCAACTCAATCCCGACATTAAATGAAAAGACCGGAAAAACCAGATGGCCTTCACCACTTAAAATGGATCTCAGGTAAGTAGAGAAACCAAGCCCGTGAATCAGTCCGAAAAAGAGAGCCAAAGCGTACTTATATATATGGTGCCGTATGGAGTAGGTCGTCTTTTTTTGTAAAATATTTCCAATGGCCGTTAAAAAAATAGTAACCGGAATTAAAAATTCCACCCATTTAATAGGTGCTCTGACCAGATCCAGCGTGGCCAGCACAAGGGTCAGGGAATGTCCTATGGTAAAGGCTGTTACAAGAATAAGGATTTTTTTCCAGTGCTGAATTTGATACACCGCAATGAGTGTGATAATGAAAAGAATGTGATCGTATCCTTTAAAATCGGCTATATGACCCAGGCCTAAATTAAGATAAAGATGAAAGGTGCTCATCAGAAACCATGTTTGCGCATAAAAGTATTAATTTTAACAGGTAAAAAGAACAGGATTGTGCTGGTAAAATTTTTTTTGTTGTTGACCTTTCTGGGATGTGGGATGAATCTGAGCGGACACCCTTTACACCTTACATTTACTAATTTAGAACTCAATGAATTAACAGGACAGTGGGAGGTGGCAATTAAAATTTTCAGTAATGATCTTGAAGCTGATGTGTTGAAAGCAACCGGGGTGAAGCTGGATATGAAGAGTGATCATCCTGATGCAGCAACCTTTGAAGCTATCAACAACTGGCTGGAAGAGGGATTAAAGATTACATTCAATCACACCACTCTCCCTCTGAGTAAATGGACGCGCACCGGATGGGAAACAAAAGAAGATGCTGTGAGAATCCGTTTTACGCTGCCGTATAATAGAGAGGTGAAAAGAGTAGAAGTGAAAAACACCATCCTTTTTGATTTGTTTACTGACCAAAAGAACCTGCTTATATTTACCAAAGGGAAAATTCAGAAATCTTATCAATTCAGGAAAGGGAAACCGGTAATTGTAATCAATTTATAACAGAGTCGGTATAAAATTTGCATGTTACGGATTAAAATGAAATCGAAGTTTTGGCGAAAACTCAGGAACGCGATCTTTACTGTTATCCTGATTATACTACCGGTTGCTTCTTACGCCACACATAACCGGGCAGGGGAAATTACCTTTAAACAGATTGACGATCTGACATTCAGAATCACTGTCATTACCTATACCTCAACGGGCCCCCAACCGGTTGCGGATCGCCCGAAATTATTGGTGCAGTTCGGGGATGGGTCGAGCGTGGAAGTTCCCAGGGTGGAAGAGGTCTATCTGCCGGATTATTATAAAAGAAACAGATACGTGTGGGATCATACCTATCCGGGCCCCGGTACCTATCAGATCGTGGTAGAGGATCCCAACCGAAACCGCGACGTGAAAAATATTCCCAATTCAGTTAACGTGGTTTTCTCTATTCGTACCATTCTGGTTATTAACCCTGAAATAGGCAGAAACAGTACACCGGTATTGCTTAACCCACCTATCGATAAGGCCGGACTAGGTTATGCGTTTATTCATAACCCGGCAGCTTTTGATCCTGACGGGGATAGTCTTTCTTATAAGATGGCTATTTGCACGGGTGAGGGAGGTAAAGAGATCGAAGGGTATACTTTCCCTCCTTTCAGCGATTCACTGGTTGTGGATGAAAGGACCGGCGACCTGATCTGGTCAGCACCTACCGAGGTAGGTAAATATAATGTAGCCATGACCATTGAGGAGTGGCGTTATGGGGTAAGGATCGGCCGTATCCAACGGGATATGCAGATCGAAGTCTATAAAACAGATAACCAACCACCTCAAATCCAAGGTAATGGTAATT
>Ga0190359_1001676_pt1 | contig 13727 bp, 8 predicted proteins | sample 48721823_MG_FD_161269 | JGI IMG/M metagenome (GOLD analysis project Ga0190359, IMG submission 161269) | Hydrothermal vent microbial mat bacterial communities from Southern Trench, Guaymas Basin, Mexico - 4872-18-2-3_MG | ecosystem: Environmental > Aquatic > Marine > Hydrothermal vents > Microbial...
ATTTAAACTCTCGAATTAAGGTAATAAATAAATAGAACGATGATCCGATTATAATAATGCCGATGATTGAATACATTAGTAATATTTTCCATTTCTTCAAATGATCAACTCCTCATAAGCTTCCAATACATCAGTACTTCATTAATTTCCTCCTTACGATAAATGGTTTTCGTTTACAAGCATCATGATAACCGCCTGTCATCCTATGGACAGATGAACAGGTATTGTCCGTTCAAACCCGAATCTTCTGCAGAATGCTTACCATACCATCAACCCGAATAGGTCGAACCAGGACTTCTCCTCATCAACCCCCCTGGACCTCTTTGTAATTATGGAAATTACCGATACCCGAAGAATACCTCGATGTTATTCCGGAGCAATGAAACAAGTGCAAAACAATAACTGGGACCTGTCGGTGCAGGAGGTATAGGGGCTGTGACCTCTCATACATCCATAGGTACCGTTGGGCAAGTGTTCAAACCAACCATGTAAGAACTGCTAAACTACTGTTCAACAAATTCAACAAAAATAAAATGGCGCCGCAGGGCGGATTCGCACCGCCAAAATCAAAAACACGGATTTTGTCTGCATTGAGACCTGCCTGTGTAACCCGTCACGCAGGTATCAACGAACTACGTTCGGATCCACCCTGCGGCTTAATCTTCAACAAATTCAACAAAAATAAAATGGCGCCGCAGGGCGGATTCGAACCGACGACCTTACGGTTAACAGCCGTACGCTCTAACCAGCTAAGCTACTGCGGCATAGACAGGGATGCGATGAATAATGACCAGTTATTTTAAATTTCGCTAAAGGGAAGCTGTATATGTAAGCGCACGGAATCCGCGAGAAGACGGGGGCCTCGTGCCCCGTATTCCATTCGTTTCCCGATCAGATATCGGCAACTGCAAGGTCCTTCATCTCCAATACTCCCTCCTTCGGAAGAAGGACCCTCTCCAGTTCATTTGTGAGATACAGATGACGCTGACCCCCCTTCACTTCCGACCTGATGAACCCCTTTCTCTCCAGCTGTTTGATATGTCTGGAAAGCGTCCTATTCGACCTCTCCCCCGAAAGCATTGAGATCATCCTCTTGGAGGTGATGCCGGGATTCTCCGTTATGATATTGATCATCTCCCTGTCCAGGGGAGATATGACGGCTTCCACCCCCTTCACCCTGACACCATCCACATAGAACAGCTTGTACTTCCCCACGTTGCGGTGGGTTATCAGCTCCTCCTGCTCGAGTCTGTGGAGGTGATATGTCAGTGTCCCGTTCTTCACATCGAAATGCTCCTTCAGGGCAGTGAACGTGGCCCCCGGATTTTCCTTGATATATTCGTAAAGCCTCCCGCGGAAGAAGTGGTCCAGGACCCTCTCTCCGTGAATTGTCGAATACAGCGGAATGAATGTAAGGAGCAACCATTTGTACCTTAGGACCTCCGAAGCCGAATAGAGATAGGCAAATGTCCCGACCAACCCCGCAAGGACGGCTCCTCCGCCTCCTCCTATGGCGGTCACCAGAACCGGGTCCGGTCCCTTCGATTCCCCCGGATGGGCCTTCAACACCACAGGGAGCTCGTTGGATACAACCATCCGATCCTCATGGAACCCGAAAGCCCTTATCACAACCACCGAATCCCCGTCGAGTCCCGATGCCGAAAGCCTGGCATCCACTCTCTCGAGTGAGATCTCGTCAGGAAGCTCATCATACTCCAGTGTCACACTGCCGTCATCCGGGACCACCACCTCAATGCCCACATCTGACACGGTCCCGCCGATGGACATCAGCCTCACCCTCTCCGCACTGCCCGGACCCGGCAGCAGAACGAGGAACGGACCCCCTCCGAACATGATATGGAACAGTTCCCCGTCCGGCATGAAGGTAATATCAAGATGATCGCTCTCGAGACCGTCTGCGATGGAACGGAGCCGGGTGGTGTTCTCCCCGGTCATCCCGGAGACATCGTAATCGATCTCGAGGGAAAGAACCCCGCCCGCCTCGAGCAGCAGGTCGGCGGTCCCGACAGTATCCAGCCAGGGGCCGTCAGATACAAGGGCAACAGGGGTTCTGACGTTCCCGGTATTCACAACCTTGACCCGGAAGCTCCCGCTGGATGGCATATCCACGAGATAGTCCACTGCCGGGGCGAGTTCGGTGGACACATGGGGCATGACAATGACCCTGCAGGAATCAGAGCCCACCACGATTCCACCCTCACTGCTCATCGAGACCGTGAGCTCCGCGGAATCCGAAGGCGGAGTTCCGGCAGGAACCCTTATGGTCACCCTGAACCTCCATTCCTCCATCGGCTCGAGATATAGGGAATCTGGATGCTCCACGGACCACAGCGGATTCCCCGAAATCGATGCGGAAATTGTGTAGTAAGCGGTCCTGGTGGATGTGGATCTCACGGTGACATTGACCTCCGCAATGCCGGTGGGATCCTTTTCGAACGTCACGACCGCAGCCTCCTCCTCGATATCGAGAGGCTGGATCAGCTTATCCCCGTCGACCGGGGAGATGGAAATGACCATGATGGCAAGAAGAAGGGCCGAAATGGCGAGCAGTGTCCATGTGGCTGCCCGGGTCCGCATGACACTTACATCCCTTTCAGTGATATTTAAGTGCAGTTGAACAAAGATGACCTAATCCCCATCCGGGGTTATCATCTTCACAAGTTCCCGGGCTCCCTCCTCGACGATGACGTGCATGTCTCCCAGTGTGGACCTTCCCTCGGTGAAATTCACCTTTCCCATGAATGCCGCCTGCTTGTTCAGGAAGAATGAGGTGGAATCATCGGACATGCTCCCCCCGAGAACGAGAAGGGAACTGTCCCTTATCTTCTGGTTCGTGACAAGTTCCACGAATCGTGCCGGGTCATCCGTCGTGAAGGAGATGGAGCCTTCCAGCTCCTCCAGTGAAGCTTCCGGAAAAATGAGAAGAATGGCCTTTTTCACCTTTTCAGGGTCCTCGGTCATCCTGACCGGGACATCTCCCTTGATCAGCATCCTCAGATCAGTCCCATCTCGATTATTTCAAGGGAACCCACACCCTCGGTCTCCCTCATCTTCCGCTCGAGCTCCTCTCCGCCGCCCTTCTTGTCATCCAGAACCACACCCCATTCGAGAAGGTTCATTCCGAAGAAGGCCGGTTTTATCTCGGAAACGGAGATGCGGCCGTGGTCGGGAATATATTCCTTGAACTTCTCCGCTATCTTCTCGAGGTCGGTTTCCGGACCGACGGGCATCACCCTGTACTTGATGAGAACTTCACCCATTTGAACTCCACCTAAGGGCCCATGAAACCGCATTCCGGGCAGGTGTATCTTGCGGACTGGTCCCTGCAGAGGCCGCATCTGCCGATGCGGATGTTTCCGCAGGAGGGACAGAGGAAGCTGACCGACTTCTCCCCTTTCAACGGGGTGCCGCAGGATGAACATTTTTCTTCGGAAAACATCTCTTGGAGCCTCCTTTTTGCGGCCAATAGGGTTCTTGTTCTTAAATGTTGCCTATATGGATTTCGGTAAGGGTCCCTACATGCGGGCCCGTGCAAACGCTGGTCGAGGCCGCGGGAGCTCCTACTGACGAGGATATTGAAAGCACGAAGGGGGCGGCAGGGAATGCCGCCTTCGCCGCAAAGGAGATGAGCCCTTCCCGAAAGGACTGAATGATTTAACATACAATAATTCCATTACCCCTGCGTGAAGAGATCTCGTAGGGGTTCGAAGGTCACTGCGGATCGCACCGCTTTCATTTTCCTTGTGCTGATCGCGGCACTTGCGCTAGTGGGTGTCATCCCTCTAAGCGAGAGGCTCGGAGGGGATGACGGTGGAAGCGGGGCCCATGAGGCACGGGTAACCTTCGATCTTCCATCGGGAGACCTCAGGATATACTGCGATATTGCGGACGACGATTTCGAGAGGACAAAGGGATTGATGGGCAGATCGGAACTGGGAGACGATGAAGGCATGCTCTTCGTATATGGTGAGCCCAGACCGGTCACCATGTGGATGAAGGACACATCCATCCCCCTGGACATCGTCTTCATATCGGAAGACATGAAGGTGATCAGGGTCTATGAGGCCCCCCCAGGTACGGGGAAGCCGGACAATGAGCTGGAGCTGTATCCCAGCGGCCAGCCCTGCCTTTACGTTGTCGAGATGAACATGGGGCTGGCGGACGAGCACGGTATCGGACCCGGGACGCATGTGGAGATCCGTATTTGAAGCGGTCGGATCCAGAAATCCCTTCACCTGACGGACATGCTGCGTTTCGATCAAGGGTCCCAAATCCCCAGGTATTTTGCCGCATCCCATAGGTCGTTTTTCGACCACCAGAAGGTTTGACATGTGCGATGTCTGCACCATAACCATTAATATACATTTGATACGTGATTTTTCCATTGGAGGTATATGTATGGTCTTTCGTATGAAACTCACCACAAAGATAATCCCCACCTTCCTGGTTTTGTTTGCCTTTCTCTTTCAATCTCTTCCAGCAGATGGAGACGGGGGTTTCATACCGGTCGGCGATTTCAATGTATACGAGCCTGGACAGAACGCCTTGATCTGCTGGAATGGAGATATCGAGAGGCTGTACCTTTCCGTCAACATAAGGTCTGATGAGGATACTGAAGGTGTCCATATCGTTCCATTTCCCTCCACTCCAAGGATAACCTTGGGAAACATCACCGTGTTTGAGAATCTAACGAATGCGTTCCAGGGTAAATTGATGCCGGGATATGGATCCGGCGAAGGCGGCTATAACGATGGTTTGGGAGGAAACGCCAGCTTCGAGATAGAAATGCAGGAGATGATAGGGGAGCACAATGTCACTGTTATCAGGGTCACCGATCCCGAGAATTTCAAGGATCAGGTCAATGACCTCCTCACATCCATCGGACTGTCGATCGAAAAATGGCCCGACACGATTGACGATGTGATATATGAATACACCCTGCGTGACTTCAAATACTTCTCGATTGATAGGTTTCCCATCAAGAAGGAGGAGAGATCTATCGATCCCCTGATATATGAGTTCAAGACCAATGAACTGGTCTTTCCCCTTGAGATCTCCTCCATCCTGAAGGGACATTCCTCGGTGACACTTGGCGTATTGGTTCCGGAGGACCTCCCGATAGATCCGAGCCCGGGAATGGATTCCGTATACTATATCGGAGAGGCCTACTTCACCAGGGAGGAGGTACTGGAGATCGACATGGGTCTGCAGGACATGTTCGACGGGGGTTGCGTGGGCATATACTTCAAGCGCTATGTGGACCTGGAGACACTGTCAGAGGATTTTATTATCGGGACATACAGCGACACTATCTGGATGAGATCCTCGGAAGAATGCGAGAGATACATCGTCAACGGGATACATGGACCCAGGCTCCTCCTCTACTCCAGCCATCCCGGGGATCATGCCGATACGCTCACCTACATGGATGAGCAAAACGGCAATATATTCTGGAAGACGCGGATCGAGTTCGATGAGGAAGAGGAATTGGAAAGCAGAAAGGTCATTCTCGATGACATGGACGGAGACGGGAAAGAGGACATCCTGGTCGTGGATTGCTTCGAGGACATGCAGTACATAACAAGACTGGACCCATATGATGGATCCGAATTCTGGCAGACCCAACTGTCCTATTCCCCTAAAACCTGGGATTGGAAACTGAATCCGGGCACCTACAACACTCTCGAGGACGCCGATTCGGCGATACATATCCTGATCCCAGCGATGACCTGGGACAGATTCCTGATCCTGAAGCTTGAGGATGGATCCTTCAGATATCGAAAACCATTCATGAACGACCTTTACATCGGATGGGTCAATATTGTCGTTTCACCAGAGGGAGATAGGGTCCTTTTCTGGTCAGATGAAAGGATCTACCTGTGGGATCCCTGGCCCGATGACAATGGGCAGGTTGTCTGGAATCAACCATGCACCGCAGATGGATATCACTACATTCCCTCATCCATTGACGGAGATGATGCGAATCTTATCATTCCCGCTGCTGAAGGCGTCTATCATGTCCTGGATGCCTTGACGGGAGCAAAAATATCCGAATGGAGGCATGATGGACACCTATCCATTATCTCGGGACACATTGGTCATGAAGACGCGATAGAAGGATTGTTCTATACATCGTATTATGGATCGGAGTCAAATACATACGTTTTCCACAAAGTGGACCTGATCTCCGGCGAGGAACTCTGGAATGTCCGCATGAATACCAAAAGATACCCGGAAGATATCAGAATTTTCGACCTGGACGGGGATGGAACCGATGAGATCATCATCCGTTGGCACACCGACTATCAATGGATTGGAGGCACGTTCGACTGGCTCTCCCTTACAACCATACATGATAGAATGACCGGGGAAATCATTTGGGAAGGGGATTATCTGTTCCTGGACGCGGGAATGGATTGCGACAATGACGGGATCTTGGAGATCCTTCTCGAGAGCAGGAACAGCCTGATCGATATCGAGCTGATCGATGGATCCGAGGTCTTCAGACTGAACAAAAGCGTACCCGAGGATATAACGTATTACAATTCCAACTGCCTGGAATGGGGCGATTTCAACGGCGACGGTTTCGATGATATCCTTGTTACCTCGTTTCACTACAGGATGGGGATCTGGGAATTTGAGGGGATATCGGATCTATCCCTTTTCGATGGGTATGAAATGAGATTTGATGAGATCGTGAATTTCCCCGGCCCGATACGGAAAGCATATACATCCCCGGAGAACAACCCGATGAACTATGTCATTGTTCAATCGGGAACGAGGATCTACAGCTTACCTCTTCGATCAACGATAACACTGGAATCCGATAGACAGATCGTCTCGAAGGGCGGTCAGGCCGCAATCGTCGCAAACGTCAGGGGTAACGACGGTCCCGTTACAGATGCAGAGATCGTCTGGGAATCGAGTGTGGATGGAGACGATTTCTCGGAGACAGAGGAGATCCTCCCGGGAACATATGTTGTCAGATGGACCGCTCCCAGGGATTTCATTGGCAAGGTTGTTATAACAGCCAGGGTGAGAGCATCCAATTGGTCATTGGGCATGGCATCCACCGAACTGGTGGTCGTTGAGGGGGCGGAGATAAGACCCGACACGGCAACAAACGTATCCGCCAGGTTCGTGCCGGGTATTGTCGAGCTCGATCAGAATGCTGCGATCTACGTATCACTGTCGGGATACTACGACCCTTACGATGTCCTAATTAATGTCGTTGACATCAACTCCCGGGGAGAGATCATTCCCTTCCAAAAGATATCAGATTCCCTCTGGATCTCGAGTTACATACCCCGCGGCAGCACCGGAACCATATACCTCTACATGAAGGTCGTCTCAAGCAACGTGCTGATATGGGACGGGATCCTTGAGCTGTTCGTCCTAGAACCCGATGACACTGGGCCGGAGGTGGTGGAGGAGCCTTCCATATCCTTGTTCATACTGCCTGATACGGCCTATCAGGGATCGAATGTCACACTCCTTGTGAGCTGTGACAATCCGATTGACCTCTTGAGTGTGGAATTCGCTGCCTCCGACAACATGTCAGGTGGGAGCTTCAGCGAATTCAAAACTATATCAGACTGCATCTTTTACTGTATCTACAGCGTACCCTTCCGGGAAGAGCCCATCACCATTCTGGTCGAGGCCAGAAAGGATGATGTTGTCATCGCCAGATCCTCATCGATACTCAACGTCATCAAGGAAGGGGAACAGCCAATAGAGCCCGACGGAACATCCAATTATTTCGAAGTAACGTACTATCAGACACCCGGAGATCCGAAACCCGGAGAAGATCGGCATCTGTTCATCTTCTCCCAGAGGAACGGATACCTGCTGTCGGACATCTCCTTCTCGGTTGTACATATACCGGAAGGATGGAACTACAGCAGTGATGATGATCAGGAACGGGATGTGATCCACATCATCCTCAAGAACGATAAGGGTGAATCCGGGCCATTTATCATCAGGCTGCAGGACGACAGCGGGAATGCCCGGTATATATCGATCTACCTTGAGGGGCAGTCCGGAGACGAGGTTGATGAGGAAGAAATGGATGCAGACGATGATGATGAAAAAGATTCCGGAGATCATAATATAGGCCTATTCCTCGTGATATTCACGGTCATTCTGTTGAGTGCGGCTATAGTGTTCTTCACAATATACGTCTGGAGGAAAGACCTGAAGAATAGGGACAGAAACACCGACACACCGTATGCCGCCACGTTGGATAATCACCGAGGTAAGAGATGGTGAACAAACACTTACATCAATACATAAGTTCACCGATGACCTGTCGGGCAGGGAGCCTACATACGCCATTCATCGTTCTGTTCTCCGTTGTGGATGGGTATTCCGTTTCTTGAATTCTTTAAAAACTATAATCTTCTCCTTTATTCTTACATTGTAATTCCAGAGATCACCATTATACTGTTTTGCAAGTGATTCCAGATTTGGTAGATTAAAAAATAGAAGGATATCTTTATTGATCTTATTGAGCATTATTTGCGGGGAGGCCATGAATTCTTCTGCATAAAACCTCAACATTACACACGTCATTTCCTTTGACATGGAGAGTCGCCGTATCCAGTGATACTGTCCATTGTCCCCCTTTCTTAATACTCCAAAGTTTTCAAGTATCTGCAAAAAGTTCCTAAGAGATCTAGCTGAAATGTCTCGTTCACCCATTTTTTCAATTATTTTTTTTCTCAGGAAGGAATAATTTATATCCTTGCCATATCCGTAGATATCATTGATCATTTTTGTGATTCTTAATAAAACGGGTGAGCGGATCATCAAATAGAACAACAGAATTGGTTTTACTTCTTCGATATCATAAGCCTTGCACAATTGAATTATCGGAACATTCTCTACTGTCTTACTCCTGGGATTTTCCGCACTTCTGAAAAAAATTCTACTCAGGACCGTGATTACTTTCCGTTTTCCTTCCTTGCCATCCAATTGCCATAATATTTTATCAAAATCATTTCTATGATCGGCTATTTTATCACCGACATTTACTAGTTTAACTGAATCATATATCCATTCTGGCCGCAGTGGCCTATCAAATCCTCTCATTTCCTAACCACCTTTATAAAAGGAACAATAACCTCCTCTACCGAAATTCCGCCGTGGGTTATTCGTTCCTGGCCCAAGTTGTCGAACATCTCATTTTGTGTTTCCAACAGTAACCACTGATCCCCTATGATATTCTTAAACTGTAACAATTCGGTCTTTTCTGTTTCATACTCTGTTGATAGTTCCATGTGGTCAAATATCATGAAGCGTCTGGCTTTCTCATTCACTAAATCTTTGCTTGCATGAACACCATTTCCTTTAGCAAAAATATTTCCATGGTCCGAAACTAAGAATATTCGAAATCCTTGGTCTATCAATTTTTGAACGAAAACATACAGATTGCTTTTGGATAGGAATTCTTTTATGTCATTTATCAATTTACTCTTTGAAATTAGGTTGTTATGGGATAACGTATCCATGAAAGTGAAAACTATACCCAGCCATTCATAATCTTGGAATGAATCAAAGGGAATATCAAGATCATCCGAACTTGTAGCCCTTTGATAATAAACATCATGATCGGATATGCCATATTTGCTAAGTGTATACTTGAATAACCTCTTCTCATACCTTGTTTCAACGCTATTTGCAAGACCCGTTTCAAGAATCTTTCTTGGTGGAATTCCAGAGAAAAGAGTGGTCCTTGAAAAGTTTGTTTCGGTAGGTATTATTGCCAAGGTATGGCCTATCTCAAATTTGATGTCCTCAAGGTCTTCAAGGTATTCCTTAAGAACATTCCATTCCTCAAAACCCATACAATCAAAACAGATGACGGCGTTCTTCTGGCCTTCATCTCTGCGAATTCTTTCTATGACATTCCACTGGACCGGTAGATTTGAACTGTAAATGGTATCATCGTAGTAATCGCGGACCTCGTTTACGAACTTCATGTTCATTCGCTCCCGCAGATCCTCCAGTGGAAACGTGCTGTCTATGGTGTCAATCAGGAATAGAAGCTCACCCCAAGCTTCAGCGATCATTCCACAATTGCCGATCCAATCATTGATCCCGGATACCGGATGTTCCAATAATTCCTCAATTGTGGAGCGTAATACATTGATGCGTTCTGTATGTACGATGTCGCTCATCATCAAGACCTTGTCAATGAATTCCCGGGTCTTCTCTTCGGACAATCTTTCAAAAACATTATCGCGGATCTCATCAATGTAGAGCTCGTATACTGCTTGATAACTGTCCATCGATTGCTCGGAGATCACCTTTCTATCGAGAAGTGGAAAAACAATATCCGTGTCGAGAGTAACAAGCGCATAACTGGAGAGCATTTGATATGGAATATCTTTTTCATCTCTAAACCGTATAATGATAGAAATTTCTTTTCTTTTCAGCAGTATTCTTAGTTTTATCTCATTTTCATACGGAATGATATCTGAATACTTCTTCAATAACGCATTTTTCACACCCGGAAAATCGGACAGACCGATTTCGTCAACAATGAACAGCACGTCCGCATTGACATCAAGGATTCTCCTTATGATCTGTTCATACCAGTATCGATTTGTCTTGGTCACTTGAACACTATCCTTGCTATCTGGGTGCAGGCCAGCTCCGGGAATAATTGCTTTCTCTTTTTCATCTCAACTGCCTTTTTAAGCTGTTCCTTTTTCATCTCTTTCAGTTTCCCTTCACGGATATTATCGATCGTGATCTGTTTTACTGCTTCACCTCTCTGGGAATAATATCGGGTCATTTTCTGATGTTCGTCATCCACTTTCAAGTTCCATTGTTCCTCTTTTTCCAGAAATATGCTTTCCGTGATAGTGTTCACGGTTGTTTCGGCCACGCAATAATATTTGTCAATATCCGGCACTGCCTCGTTGGAGGTTGTTGATATCTCATAAGTATCCAGGTCTCTCAGATATTCAGATATCCTTCTATTATATGTGAGATCGTCGGTAATGAAGATCGGTAAGAGGAACTTGTGCTGCATATCAAAGTTATTGGAAATGGTCAGGTTCCAGATAAAAAGAAAGCCCGAGATACCTGCGAATTTTTTCTGGTATATGTTCATTATTGCACATTTTCCACTGTTTTTTGAGTGTTGTATTGTCTGACGGATAAAAGGATGGTTAAAGCTAAAAAGAGTGGAATCTTCCACTTCCATGCCCATATTCTGTTCGAATATCACCTTGCCAAAGTGACGGGGGAACTGCTCTGTATTGAAATCGTTTTCTATGTAGTATAATCCTTTGTGATCCTTGTACTCATTCAATGAGCCGTTACGCTCTTTGAAAAATGTATTAATAAAAGAGTGGACCCGGTCGGCTATCTTTTTGATGTCCTCCATTTCCAGAGGGTTCTTTGCATTCTGATCGGAAAATGGGACCAGCATATCGTCGTTTTCCAGGATCTCGACGGCTCTTTTGTATATCTCATTGGAAACATCTTCCATATCATTATCCTTTCTTTCCCGCCTCGAAATGAAATCCATGAACAGCTCATCGAACTTGAAATCCTCGTCAAGAGTGGACAGAATGTCACTGTACTTGTCCTCTCCGAATTGTTCCTTGACCAATGACAGTTTCGACTCGATCTTTTCCCTGACGTATTCTTCAATGGTATCCGCAATAACGAAATTTGACACGAACACATCGTGTTCCTGGCCGATCCTGTCCACCCTGCCTATACGCTGTTCTATTTGCATGGGGTTCCAGGGCAGGTCGTAGTTTATAACAACATGACAGAACTGAAGATTGATTCCCTCACCGCCGGCATCGGTCGAGACGAGTATCTGCGAACCGTTTCGGAATCTGTTCTTCTGTCGTATCTTTTCATCCAGGTTCATACTGCCATTGATAGTGGCGGTTTCGTATCCCAATCGCTTTAAACTTTCAACAATGTAATTCTGGGTCTCGATGAACTCGGTGAAGATCAGGATCTTTACATCCTTGTCATTTTCTTTCCTTTTTATCTCATCGATTATCCCTATAAGGCGTCGGAGTTTTGCATCGTTTCTTCCCACCATGGAATTTTTGGCCAATCGTATGCAGTTAGATACAATCTGTATCTCTTTTTTCACCTTGTCAGGGTTTCTAAGCATTGGCCCTATATTCTCGAATATTCGAACCCGTTCCTCAGCCGACATCTCCCCGAACTCTTCCCGGGAAGTATCCAGCATATGTTTTGTTAGTTCTGCCGAGGAGGTGAGGAATTCGAGCCTGCGGTTCAATGATCTCAATATCGCCCTGGAACTGCTGGATACGATACGCTGATACAACATCAACAAAAAGATCATAAGATAATTTTTTTCCTCCTTTGCATAATTGTAGTACTCGCTCACATACTCCGTGACCGCATTATACAATTCAATTTCTGGACCGTCCTCTTCATCGCTTCGTTCTATTCTGCAGACTGTGGTGATCCTGTCCTTGAAAAGAAGATTGCCGTTGAGATCCACCGTGGCCCTTTTCTTGTTGCGAACGGTCACCTTTTTTACATTCTCTGGCACAAGTGAGTCGTATTTATTGAACAGGTATGGATCCACGAGCTTCAACAGGTTGAGAAAGACATCGGATTTCCCTCTGTGCGGAGTGGCCGTGGCAAGAAAGAATATGGGGACTGCTTCGGATATCCCTTTTCCCAGTTTGTATCTGGCGGTTTCCTCTCCTCCCTTATATTTTGATAATTTGTGCGCTTCATCGATAATGACCATGTCCCACTGAGCATTCAGGCATCCGTCGAACACCTCTCTGTTGTGCCACTCCCGCCTGGCCAGTTCGTCCTCTTTCAGTTCATCAGTTATCTTTTTTGGCTTGAGGAAGTCAATTGAGGTGATCGCATGGTCGAAGTTCATCCAAACATTGGTATCCTGCCCGTACAACTCCTTGAAGGCTCTGAAGGTGCCACTGTTGAATATGGAGAAATCCTCGTCGAACTTCAGTTTCATCTCTTCCTGCCACTGTCTTGTCAATCCGGCAGGGGTGATTATCAGAACACGTTTGACGATATTTCTAAGCTTGAGCTCTTCCATGATGAGGGCTGCTTCGATGGTCTTTCCGAGGCCCACCTCGTCTGCGAGCAGGTACCGGGGTCTGAACTGGTTGATCACCCGGTCCAGTGCCAGTATCTGGTGAGGAAGCGGCATTATCTTGTAGCTTGCCGCCGACATCGGTTTCTCGCCGGATGTTGTGGCCTCGATGGTGTGTGCAAGGAAGTTGAGCTTGAACTCGGATACGCTTGAGAATTGACCGGCCCTGAAGAGGTCCAGTGGCGTCTCGATGCTCCTCAGGTCCTCCTCGTACAACTCAACTGTCTTTCCAACAGATTCAAAGAATACCTTGTACGAGGTCTTTGAGAAAAGCTTGCTCCGGGATATGATGATTCCGGATCCATACTCTTCATAGAGATCACATATCACGCTTTGACCGATGTTCATCTTCAAGCTCCTATTCAATTTGTTATGTGCTGTATTCTCTTCTTGCTATCCCCATATAAGTTCTCATTTCGAACCTCCATGGTTATTGAAACTGTCCACTTTGGTGGGTGTGAATGAGAATTGGGGATTGATTGTTTTCCATAACCCTTTCAACAAAATGCTAAGAGTAGTATCGGTTTCTACCTTGTTTTCGGGAGCATAACAGTTCTTTACTTTTGACACG
>Ga0190359_1001677_pt1 | contig 13723 bp, 6 predicted proteins | sample 48721823_MG_FD_161269 | JGI IMG/M metagenome (GOLD analysis project Ga0190359, IMG submission 161269) | Hydrothermal vent microbial mat bacterial communities from Southern Trench, Guaymas Basin, Mexico - 4872-18-2-3_MG | ecosystem: Environmental > Aquatic > Marine > Hydrothermal vents > Microbial...
TCCACTGCTATTATTGTCCAGTGCCAATAGAAATCTTTTTATTCTATTATTTAATTCTTAGATATGGGGGCTCGTGGTCTAGAGGCATGACATCCGCCTGACTAACATTTTGTTTAGAACGCGGGGGATCCCCAGTTCGAATCTGGGCGGGCCCATCATTCTCAATATTTTAACCGTTCATTAACACTCACTAAAACATTGATGAAAACAAGTCCTACTCAACAAAGTTGAGTAGTGTGCGGGTTGATAAGGGTGGCAGCCCTTATGTGGGAATCTGGGCGGGCCCCATAGCTTTTTTAATAAGTACTATCTCTTAAAAGATAGTACGCTTTGTTTCCATCAATGCTTTCTTAAAGGATTGGGGTGTGGCCAATAGCTTTTTTAATCTGTTAACTTTTTATGATTAACTGTAACCAGAGGTCAATCACGGCTGTGACTACACATGGATATAAAAAGTAAATAACTGTTGAAAAAAACATCAATATACAAAATATTTATATACTAGTATACACTTTTATAACACTAATAAAAAATGATAGACGTAGAGAAATCTAATGACCAGATATTTAATATTCTATTTAATAATGATGAGATTACATGGCAGAGCATGATTTATGACTTGGTTAGTAGTGAGAAAATGGATCCATGGGATGTTAATGTTTCTATGCTAGCAAAAAAATTCATCCAAAAGCTGAAAAAATTAAGGGAGATGGACCTAAAAATATCAGGAAAAGTGTTATTAGCAGCCGCTATCTTGTTGAGAGTAAAATCTTACAGATTTATGGATGAAGATATGGCTGCACTCGACACTTTAATTGCTTCAGTCAATGCAAATGATGATGAATTATACGATGATTTATTAGATTATGAAAGTGAGGAAAGCGCAGTTAATTTAGAGGAAAAACCTCCTATTTATCCAAAGACACCCCAACCTAGAAAAAGAAAAGTTTCTGTTTTTGACTTAGTAAATGCTTTAGAAAAAGCTCTTGAAGTCTATAATAGAAGACCGCCAAAGGTTAATACACATCCTGAAGTCAAAGTGCCTGTTAAAGCCAGGGATATCAGCCTCGTTATAAAAGATGTTTATAAGAAGATAATCGGGTTTTTCACAGCCAATGGTAAAAACCCGCCAAAACTTACCTTTAACCTGCTTCTGCCAGAACAGACAAGAGAAGATAAAGTCTTCACATTTATACCCTTATTGTACCTAGATCATCAAAGAAAGGTTGATTTATTGCAGAAAAAACATTTTGACGAAATCGAAATAAAATTATTAAAAAAAATTTAATTAGAGGTTAATTCTAAGTAAAAGTAGTATGTTAATGTTGGATCTCCTGCATCTGCATCTTCCGGAACAATTGCCTGAAAATCATAAGTTGTCCCTGGACTACCATCTGCCCTGTAGCTTGAAGCGTCGGTTTCAACAAATGTAGTATAAATCATGTCTCCGCCTGTGCTATCCCACAGCAATACTTCAGTAAAAGGTGTTGTGGCTGAAGGCGTCTGTGTAGTGTCGTTGGCCCATGTTGCAGTTGAAAAACAGTCTCCATCATTAATTTGATTTGTCCCAATTGTAAAATCTTTATGAGATGTTGAAACAAAAGTACTATTAACACTATCTTCGCTTGTTGATGTGTGGCCAAGAGCTGTATCTTCAGATTCTTTATTCGCGACTGACGCACAGTCAACCGTACCCCATGTAACAGAGCCATCCCTTGTAATATATACCTGACCTGTGAAATCACTTATGCTCCACTGGTAGATTGAATAATCATCAGCATCATCTAATACAAAAGTAGAGCTAACATTTCCTACATATGCTTTCCATTTATTATCCTGCTGTTCAGCAGTTAGACGGACTATGTGAATAGCTCCTTTAGTTCCGTTGTTCCAATCTGGACTCGCGGCCCCTTTCTGAGTTGTAGACACATTTGTCAATGTGGCTCCTGTTGCATCACCATAAGTATAATGTATAATGCTCATGAATGATACAAGAGCTATCGCTATAAATAATAATCCGAGATTTTTTTTCTTTATTCTAATGAGCATTATTCATTCACCATTTTTTATTTCTCTGCTTTTTTGTCCTCGTTTATTTAAAAAAAATAAAAGTTAGTTTTAGGCCAGTTCAACATAAAAGTAATATGTTGCTAAGCCGCTGCTTTTATCAGTCGGTACCAATAACTCAAAGTCTGCTGTGCTGCCGTCAAAGGCTGTTTGATCTTCTGATAATACAACCACATAGACTGTATTTGTAGAGTTACTGTTCATAAGCACGTTATACCAAGCGCCTGGAGCGCCTGCATTGTTATATGGTCTGGTAGCTTGGCAATAATTGCTCGGAATTGTCTTAGTCCCTACTTGAAATGTTGGGTGTGTCACTGTATCATATGTCTCATTAATACCATCTGTGTCCGCACTTGCAATATTTAAAGAAGATTCTTCTGCTTCCCACTGTGTACTATTTGTACAATTTATTGTAGACCAGTCCGATATAGTGTTTCTGCTAGCATACACTTCACCTGTAACGGCTGTATATGTCCAGTCATAGAACCTATCGCCGCCAGAATTTTCCAACACTATCTGCCCTGAAACATTACCATAATAACCTTGCCAGATCTGTGTTATCCTGGACTGGTTTATGTTCAGCTGTGTAACGTTTCCAGCCTGTGCATTCTGCGGATTTGAACTGGCATCCGTGTTTGTTCCCCTGCTTGACTGACCAGGTGTCAATGTAGCCCCTAAAGGATCTGGATCAGCCATTACTATTGCCAATGTTAATATTGCAACTAACATTGTTATTACCAATTTTTTCTTCATTTTTCGTACCCCTCCCTTTTTATTAGCTGGTTGTTTGCCAGTTTATTAGTAGCATCAACCACAATCATAATATCCCTATACACTTCCAACCACCTCACTATATCTGTAGTAGGGATCGTAAAGAACAATTAAGTCAGGAGAATATTTTTTCTTAAGCTCCTCTTGTGTAACAAAAAGAATTCTCACTTTTTTCAAGTCTGAAAGAGATTTTTTGATGACAGAATCAAGTTTTTTATCCTCTATTATATAAATTGTTAGTTCTTTTGGTGTTGAACTTGCAACAATCACATCAATATTATGTATGATATCTTTTATTTTCGTGTAAAAGTCAGTTACTAAAGAATGATGTTCTAAATTATCTAGGAACCATGATCTCATGATAAAATTATGATATTCTGTTAATGACAGTAGTTTTTTATCAGCAAAATGAGGGGAAGAAAGGATAAGGAAAGCCATGTCCCCTGCAAGCGTGTAGACAACACGTGGCTTTCCTCGCTCCACGTTTGAAGTTTTTTCACTTCGAACCAAGCCAGCTAGTTCCAGCAACCGAAGTTGCTGGGAGATGTTAGCAGAAGTTGTCTTTGTTTTAGAAGCGAGCTCCATGGGAGACAATTTCTCATTAGCCAAAGCCTTAATTATCTCCCAACGGGTGCTGCTAAACAACGACTCTATTTCCATTAATTACCCCTTTTCCCCAATTTAAACCCAGGTAAGCATTATCTGACTATTTGAAGCGCCAGTATACATTTTTGTATGTTAATCTTATTAATTATACAACTAGTATTTAAATATTTCGTTTTTATAATTAAATATACATATTTGTTATTTTATATTAATAATTAAATAAAGAACATTATTTTTTAATTTCTATTTATATCTTATTTTATTTATTATTCACACTTATTTATAAATTTTTCTTTATAATTGTTTTTTCTTTATAATTGTTTTTTCTTTATAATTATTTTTTCTTTATAATAATATTTAATAAAGTATAATATATTATAATTAATTATTTACTTAGTTATAATTTTATAAGACGAAAAATTGTTAAAAAACTTCTAAAATATTATCCTTTTATAGCAGAAAAAACCACTTTCCCATTACATCTTCCAGCTGTATATAACGGAATTTGAAGTTTCCAATAGATTGATTTACGTGATTCTGGGGCACCGCCTTCCCTCTTACTTAGATTAAAATCAACAAATACAGGATTCAAAGTATTATTTATAGGTGTCATACTATTATAGTTTTGGTCTGCGATTTGAGATAATCTCTCATATTCCAATGAAATGTTGTTAGTATCGCAGTCCATAGATAAGTTATCATTTTCATATATTGCATAACCATATAAACTTAAGTCAAGCATAATATTGCCGTAATTTGTAACATTCACAATAATATCAAAAGGACTGATTTGCATTATCTCTAAGTTGCCGAAGTTAATTATATTTGGATTAACTCCAATTGCAAGTAAATCATTTATTAAAGAGGTTGATTCTGATGAATTTGTAGTATTAATTAGGTCAATAACAGTAGCGTTACAATACCAGCTGCCATTATTAGCATAATATTCAAGCTCAAACCCGCACCTGAAATCAATATTATTGCCTGCGCCGTTAAACAAAGTGCATGATGAATTAGAATAATGATTACTGTTATTATCAATATCACCAGGATTAAAACCAGTAAAAAATAAAGTAGCATTTAAATTAGATATGTCATTATAAGAATCACCGTCTGATGCTGTACCATTGCAGTAAACTAATTTGGTAGAGCCTGCCAGTAAATCAACAGGGTTATCAACAACAATATTACTAATAGAAGGATAATCGTTTAAAGTTAAATTATACAAGCCAGAACTCCCGAAATTTTTAGTAGAGGAATTATCTATACAATCTATCGACCAGTTATTGTATTTTTGTGTTAATGAATTTGTAAAATTTAAAATTACATCCTTCTGCGGATTATTTGTTATATTTAGAGTTGCATTATTCATATTCAGAGTACAATTTATAATAGGTGAGCTATCTGAAACATTATAATAAAAAATAACAGGGTTATTAACCCTTGTATTATTACCAGGGCTAATTATTTGTATTAAAGGAGGTGACAAATCCTGGCTTGAAATATTAACAATAGTGCCATAGTTATTATATTCCAGTTTAATGCCGTCATTGCTACATTCTGCTAATATTGTTATGTTTGTTGAGCCTATACCATAACCTGTCAAATTCCATACTTCAATAATAGATGAACCTCTATTTATAGTGCCTAAATCATGTGTGTATGTTTCACCAGTATCTAATGCAAATATCCCTGGCAGACTAAAAGATAATGTTGCGTTACAATTTAAACCATTATTTCCATACAGAGTAATATTAGCTGTAACATTGAAACTATCTTCAGAACTATAGCTGGTATGGTTGCTAGGAATTAATATAATGACACGGGGCTCAGCATCTCTCGTTTTATTCAAGATAATATCAATATCAACTTTTGTCTGGCCCATTATACCTGTGTTATTGCCCCATAATGTCTCATTAAAAGCCAGCACATAAATAACATCACCGGGGCTTGCATTTATAGTAGCTGAATACCTCCCTTCGTTATTTGGCGGGCCGTATGTTTCAGTAGTTTCTGTAATAGAAAGATTAGTATTATTTATTTTAATTATAGTGCCTAAGTCAGACTGCTGTGTCTGCCCATTATCTATATATACAGTTCCTCTGACAGTTCTTTCTTCAGGAGGTTGTTGTGCGTAAACAAGTATAAGTAAGAGTAAGAAAATAATTACAATTATATTCCTCTTTTTTACTTTCATTTTTTATAATAAAGATAGGCTATCCTCAATATCAAAACAAAAGGCAATGTTAATAAAATTAACCATGAGATTATTGATATATTAAAAGGAAATAATGATTTTGTGAAGAGTTCTTTTTCTGTCACGTTTAAAGTTATATCATCTCTTACAACTTCCCCTGTTATCTTCGCTATATGTGTTTCTTTATAGTTACCCTTTCCTATATTAATCTGTAAATCATCGCCTTCCTGACCATTAATAACTTCTGCATAGGCATTAAACCCATCTAATGTCTTTCCAGTAACGGTTTCATTTGTTTGCAAGTTAGTTATTTCATATTCAAAATCAGCACCCACTGGGTTATTATCACTGTAATTAATTAATCCTGTTATAACATAAGGTGCCCTTAATAATGAAGTGTGAGTTCTTCTAGATCTTCTTCTTAGATGTGGTTTAACTTCAATACTAAAATTTTGAGTATCTGTTAAATTAGAATCATTTACCTGAACAATCACATCATAGTTGCCTGCTGTTCTTGGCAACCAAAGAATCTTACCATTTTTTTTATTTATATACATATGTCGTGGTTTCTTTAACAATGAATAAACAAGACTATCATTATCAACGTCAATGGCATCAACATCATAATAATATAAACGGCTGACTTTGGCTGTTGTTTTTGGTTTTGAAATAATTAAAGGAGCATCATTTATGCCAAATACTTCTAAAGTATAATTTTGCCAGTCATAAAACTTACCGTCTGTAACTCTAACTGAAATATTATGGAAGCCAATGTCTTTTTGTAAGGGCAACCATGTTATTAAGCCTGTTATATTATTTATTGACATATTATCTGGAAATTGTTTCAGCGAGTAAATTAAATTATTGCTGTCATCAATTGCCTCGACATCATATTCATATAAAATATCTTCATAGGCTTTTATTATTGGTGTTGAATTAATTACTGGTGGTTTATTTGGCACGCTTAAATTCAAATTTAAGTCATAACCATGCAATACACCTCCAATAGTTATATTTTTAGTAATGTTATGATACGGTGTCCACACTTTTATAAATATTAAATCACCAAGGCTGCCTTTAACGGCAACTGAATAACTACCGTCATATCTTAAATTATCCTCTATGTAAAAACCCGAATCAATATTTTGTATAGAGAACATTACTGTATCATCTGCCCTTGTTATATTATCTAAGTCATAGACAACACCGTCTATTCCAATTGGCACGGGATAAGCTATAGCTGTAAAAATATTAATTAGGAAAATTGCCAGCATTGCTATTAATTTGTTTTTCATTTTTAGCCTATATTAGGATTGTGTGTCCATGTTGCCAATTGGCTATTATCAAAATAATAACCTTTCATCGGATTTAAGTAAATGAAATCTTGGTTATTGAAAGAAGGCCACCAACCATATCCTGGGTAATGTACTGTTACCTCAAATTTATTTGCTACTGTATTATACCTTAATATTATCTCAACAGAATTTTCTGGCACAACATTAATTGGTTTCATCACAGACTCATCCTGTAATAAAGGATCTTTACTTGAGTAATGCCCCATCATGTTCCATAAAGTTTCCAAATTATAACTTCTATTATTAACAGGCACACTTCCGTAAAAAGTAATGTTACACGCACTACTAATCTCCGCCCAATAGCCACGACCATCTTCCAACGCCAAAAAGTTCTCACTGCCTGATGCTGGTGTCCATACACCATTATAATCTGTTCTTTCCCAGCTTTGATTACTTGCATTGTACCTCCACAAAGACATTATACAATTTCCTGGCTGAGTAAAAATATCTCTGCCATTTATTCCGTCATATAATAACCATTCTGATATATTGAACGGAATACTTATCAAATTCCATGTTGGTATTAACTCGTTAGTATGCTTACCAACTGTTTTAGTGCTTAAAGCAGCAGTATCACCTTTTACAGCCGCAACTTTGTAATATCTTCTATTACTGTCAAAACCATTTATATCTGTCCAGTTCAAGTCTGTTATACCTGTAATGTTTGGTGTGCTTGAAAATCCTAATGTATAGTTTGTTGTTATATATATGTTATAAGATTCAGCAAATTGTGCAGCTGACCAGTTTATTTCAATAGATGAATTATCAGAGCTGATGTTAATGTCAATATCCAACGGACCTGCTATAACAGTAAAATTCCTTGTTTCGCTAATATTAGAATTGCCGTCATAATCAGTACAATTAATACTCCAGTTATATCTTGCTGATGTTCCTATTTCAATATTGGTTGTGGTTGAAACATTATTCTGTGTAGTAATTCCACTAACATTAATAGCATCATTAATTAATAAGTCACAGCTTAAATTTAAGTTAGTATTGTCAACAGCTGTCCAGTTGAATATTATATAGCCAATAGATAAATTATCTTCTTGTAACGGCTCATTTAATATAATATAGGGCTTTATAACGTCAAATATTCTATAAGTAGAATCATCTGTACTACCACTTGTTTTAGAAGTGTCATTTACAACAAAATATACAGAATACCAATCTGTTATATCAGTAGTTATATTAACAACATAGTAAAACGTTCCTGATTCTCCTGAACTATATGTGCCTCCTAAGCTTAAATTCCATTCTACCTTGCCATTATTAAAAATGCCACCTGTATAATTAGCACCGCTACCATCTGTATACCATATATCTCCTGTATTATTAATCTGCCATGTTTCATTTAATCCGTTATGATACGCATAATCTTCAGCATCAATATTCCATTTCCTGCCTTCATTTGTAATGGCAAATTCAACCCTGTAGATATTATTACCTGTCAAATTAAAAGTTGTGTTTAACCCTGAATGGATTAAAGTACCACCACTATGTTTGTTTGCTAAGCCAGTTACATTATATATCCTTATCTCTGTTAAATTTGGTAGAGTATCTCCAGGACCACCGCCAAATGCATCAAAATAAGTTACATTGAACTTAATATAATCATTAGTTTCATTATACTCAAAATCATCTGTTTCATTTAGCTCGAACTGCAGACATTCTGCTGTTTGGTAATTATAATTTATACAATGTAAAATAGTATTTATTTCTAGGCTTCGTTTTGGTATTATTAACTGTGCTTTGCTAAATTTAATTTGTGAGTCATTTACTGCTATTAATGGTGTTACATTTGTTATTAATGTTGGTAATGAATAACTGTAATTTTCATTTACTTGGCTAGTAATATTTACACTGCCTGAGAAGTTTAAGTCGAAAATTTCATATGTAAGATTATCACTTGCAAAAGGTGTAATAACCTTTACTTTTAGCTCATCACCTGGTAAATATCTAAAGTAGGTTCCATTACCTGTGTCAATGATAGCATTTGATAAATTATAAACATTAATTTTAGTATTCTCAATAATAACAAAGCTGTCATCATAATTCTGCACATTTAAACTTTTTGTAGTTAAAGGTGTACACGCTCTTTCAACTTGAGATTCATAAGTAATATTCATATCAAAGTAATCTATTAAAAGATGATCATCCAAAGAACCAGTTTGGTTAAAGCTGACTGTATACCTTACATAAATAATATCATTTTGAACAAAGTCAGGAATACCAGTAGAAAGATTAAATTCAAATATTGATTCACTATCAGAGATATCATTAACAGGCAATATTGTGTAGTTAAACCATTCGTTATTGGAAAAATTAAATAGATATATATATTGAGGTCCAAATACTTCGCCTTCATGCGGATCATTTTGATTACACTGCGGGCTTGATTCGCCGCCGCTATGGCAGTATTCAACGCTAAATGTTATATTATAAATTCTGTACGGATCAGCATTTAAATTACTGATATTAAAAGTATAGTTAAGATATGCTGTAAAATTAGAATTGTAGTTGATACTTCCAAGAGATTGCCAGTTATTATTTGATGAATAAGTATCACTTGTACTGCCTCCAAACACATTATATACGCCGGAAGCATCACTGTTATCAGCATTTTCCAACGTAGAATTATCTTCATAATAACTTACATTAAATGTTGTATTTGCATATAAACTTGAGAAAGTTAAATCACTAACTTCAATAATATATTCGCCTTCACATAAATATGAAGTATTAAATAAATGCTGGATATCCCCATCTATATTACTGTATATTATTTTCGGATAATAAAAACCAAATCCAGAATTATTTAGATATCTTATAATTATCTCCACAGGCCCATTTTGAGAGTAAAATTCGCCTGTTATGTTAATATCTTCATCCTTATCATATTCTGTTTTGTCTGTGTTTAGCAAGGCAACTCTTGATACTGTATAGTTAGCAGTGGCATTTTCCTCTGCTTTGTTTGGGTTAAAAGCTGTAATATTATACTGTGTTGTGCCCAGTCCTATAGCCACAGCAGTCAATGAATCACTTATACTGCCATCATTTAAAGAGGTAACGTTTTTTGGATAATTAGGTATAGATTGGCCTGTCTCATTAATTATATCAATAGTAATGTTAACATTTTTAGTCCAGTAATTACCTGTTATATAGACGGTTTCGCCATTAATATAAGCAGATTTATCTGTTGTTATTGTTGCAAACACAATATCAAATGTAGTTATATTATTCAAGTTTTTATAGAGATCATCAGTTGCATTAATTGTATAAGTGCCGCTAACCAAATTATTTACAGTGAAGCTGTCATTAATGCCGCCCGTGCTGTTGCTTATTACGTCTCTTGGATAACCACTAATAGACTGGCCTGTTGCATTATATATGTTAATAGTAACATTAATATTAGGAGAAAAACCATAACCAGTTATATAGACAGTGTCGTCTTGTTTATACCATGGATAATCTGTTAGCAAATATACAGTTCTTTGTGTAATATTAAATACATGTGTATCATATTTGTTTGGATTGCTTGGCTGGTAAGCCATTAATATGTATTCGCCAATAGTTGAATTATAGTTACTGGACCAATTAGCTGTTAAAAATCCAGAAGCATTACTTGTAATGTTGATAGGACCATATACTTCAACACCAGTAGGGTCTGTTATATTTATGGTAACATTTTCATTAGGATCCCAGAACTCACCTGTTATGTTAACCATGTCAGCTTGTTGATAAATCTCTTGTAAGGTACTTATAATAGCTGCAACAATTTCAAATGTTGTTTCTATTGACCTGCTTGAATCAGTAATATCAGTTGCATTTACTGTATACATACCAAGAGGCTGTCCTCCAGGAATAAGCCATGAATCATTCAAACCACCTGTACTATTACTTATTACGTCTCTAGGAAAATTATTAACTGGTTGTCCTGTTTCATTATAAATATTAATTGTTACATTACCATAAGCATTAAATCCTTCTCCTGTTATATAAACAGTTTCGCCTGTGACATATTTAATATCGTCTGTTATTAAATAAAGATCGTCATAAATAATAGTGAAATTTATTAAATTAGAAGTATTTGAATTTCCTAAAGTATCATTAACAAAAATTGTCAAATTATATGTGCCAATTAACAAAGTATTAGTAAAGGTAACATTATATATAGAATCAGAGTTATCATCTCTCATCTCAAGATTAATCTGGCTAGTGTTTGGCAATATTATTTGTGCTTCAACATAATCAACTGTTTTAAAATTATCAGAAATGTTAGCCGTTATATTAATTGTAAGGCCAACTTTCTGCGGCTCAGGAGTAATATTTATATTATTAATATCAGGCGGTGTTCTATCAACTGTTATATTATATACTGTGTAATTATAACCAACATTTCCCAAACTGTCATTACCATAAGCTCTTACTTGGTAAGAATCACCGTCATTCAACAAAGTAAGGTTCCAGGTCCATCTATACGGAACACTACTGTCTGTGCCAAGGAATGTCCATGTTGCGGTATTGTTTTCTCTATAATAGAAAAAGACAGTGTCAACTTCTAACAATGCATCAGACGCTGTTGTCTGTATTGTGTATGAATTAGAAGTTATATTTGTGAAATTAACTGGACTTGTAATTGTAACAATTGGTCCTGTTCTATCTAATGTAATATTATATACAGTATAGTTTTGTCCTATATTGCCTAAAGTGTCATTACCATACGCTCTAACTTGGTAAGCATCACCATCCTTCAACAAAGATATGTCCAAAGAACATTGATATGGCTCACTATTGTCAGAACATGCAAAATTCCATATTGCAGTATCATTTGGTCTGTAATAAAATCTTACTGTGTCAACTGCTGTCAAGGCATCAGATGATACTGCTGCTAAATTATAAGAAGAGCCTGTTATATTTGTAAAATTAATCGGCTGAGTTATATTTGTTATTGGTCCTGTTAAATCAACTATAATAATAATAGAATTATTTTTAGCATTCCTGAAATCGTCCATAGCCTGTACTGTTATATTACGTACGCCTTCTGCAAGTGTGCTTAAGTTTAATAATTTAGGTGTGTTATTATTAACAGTGCCGTTCTGGCCATAATAAACACCGTCTACAAAAATTGTATAATTTAATATTGTGTCCTGGTTATCTGTAATTGTAAAATTAATTTCTGGAGTAACATCTGTTGTGTTATAATAATTCAATGGTTCGTTTATTACTACATTTGGCTCTATAATATCAAACGGAATACAAGCAAAATATTCTTGAACATTAGATACTGAACTTGTTATATTTAACGCAGATCTTCTATAACCTGTAATATTTAGACCGTCAATATAAACTTGGTCACCATTGCCACCTGATGTAGAGTCCTGACTGGTAATTCTAAGTTCAGTTGTGCTATCAATCGTACAAGGTGATAAATCACATTCCACTTTTGTCCAAGTATTTTCAGGAGCTTCAACACCACAGATTGTTCTACCAATTGGACCAGAATCTTTCCAGTCTGCAAGTTCATAAGCACTTCCTGTACCATAATCACACCAGATATCAAAACCTTCATCTGCATTATCATAACTTTCCGGGTATAAATAAACTGAGAAATTAAAGAAGTCACATGAATTACCAGCGCAAGCTGATGATAAATCAAAAGATTGCGCAGTGTAAGAGCCAGTTGCATCATTATCTTGGACTTCAATACTATCAGTACCTCCTGAAGCACCTGAATCGTCAACAGCAGAATATAAATTTGATTCTAATGCATCTGCTCCTCCTGAAACCCAGCCGTCCCATGGTGCTGTATCATCTGCTTCTATACCCGTGAAATGAATAGCATAACTATATAATTCAAGATCTGAATAACCTGGGTCTGAAGCCGCTGAATTATTATAATAAACATAATAATTGCTTTCATTTACAGCTAATGCTGTAATATTGCCTAAAAAGATAACCTCACAATAATTGCTGTTATCTCCGCCAACAATATTAACTGGTACTTCTGCTCCAGTAATTGTTGATATAACTCTAATTTCATCTACACAACTACTAATATTATTAGCTAAACCTGTAACATTGACGAATATTCTTTCATTATATCTGTCTTGAGCTTCTAAATTTGTTAAATATATAGGAAGTCTTTTTTCCCAGGCAGAATCCCACCAATCTCTTAATGTAAAATTTGCAGACGCATTTAAGTTAACAGGATGTGTTTCATCTGTACCAATAACTGTATAATTACCGCCACAATACGAGTTAGTATCAAATATATGATTAAAATTACCTGAAGAATCTGTTGGAATTAATTTCGGATAGTCAATAGCAGTACCGCCATTATCCCGGCTTTTAATCCAGACTTTGACATAATCATCAGGCGTGTAATACAAACCTGTAATATTAACAGTTTCTAACTGAACGTAATTATCTTTGTCTGTATTTATAATTGCTGTTCTAACAACAGTATAATTAGTAGAGGCATTTTCACTTGAGTCAAGAAGCTGAGCAGCAGTAACATTAAACACTGTAGCTAATAACCCTATTGCACGGGCTGTTAATTGGTGAATAAATTCCCCATTATTATTAGTAATAACATCTTGTGGATATCCTGCCTCTGACAATCCTGTTTCATTTATAACATCTATAGTTACATTAACTAGTCTGTCCCAATATTGTCCATATATTGTAACTGTCTCGCCATTGTTGTAAGTGCCTTTATCAGTAT
>Ga0190359_1001679_pt1 | contig 13719 bp, 8 predicted proteins | sample 48721823_MG_FD_161269 | JGI IMG/M metagenome (GOLD analysis project Ga0190359, IMG submission 161269) | Hydrothermal vent microbial mat bacterial communities from Southern Trench, Guaymas Basin, Mexico - 4872-18-2-3_MG | ecosystem: Environmental > Aquatic > Marine > Hydrothermal vents > Microbial...
TCCCGCGATGGACCAGGGCCAGGGTCGCCTCGGAGGGCGTGGGTGGGATCCAGTAGAGGCTCAGGTGGAGGGTGTCCCCGGCTTTGTACCGCCTGAGGGGGATGTCCGCGCCGATCAGGCCAAAGGGGCTTTCAAGACGGATGGTGGGTATCAGGCCCAGAACGATCTCGGGCAGGGCGTTGGCTCGATCTTCCGTCCGTGCGTAGAAGGTGAGGGTATTGGGCCCCGTCACGAGGGTCTGGGACATCACCGCTCGGGCTGCCAGCCATCGTGGCACGGCTTTGGCAGGGTCGGCCTGCAGGGACTCCGGCGTCGTAACCAGCCATACTCCCTCGGCCTGCTCCCACAGCGGCCCCAGACGGCTCGCCACCGTTGCTGGATCGTCCCAGTCGGCGGCATACGGGAGATCGACCCGTGGTCCATCGTAGTGAGCGACAAAGACCGGCCAATCCCGGTCGACATAGAGGAGGACCGCCTCATCGGGGCGGCGGTGGGCCTTCAAGACCCGGCTGATGGTGAGGAAGTCGTCGGTGCGCATGCGGCCGGGGTAGTAAGTCGCCAGCCCTCCCAGCGACGCCGCCAGCGCTAGGCCGCTCAGGCTCAGGCCGATCAGCCTGGCGGGGCCGCGGTATGGACCTGTACCCCGAGCGCGGGATAGCGCCGCGATGCCCCACGCCAGGAGGGTGAGATAGGAACCCGCCAGCGGTAGCAGGTAACGAGGGGCCAGGGGGCGCGAGATATAGAACTGCACCATGGGCAACGAGATGATGGCCACCACCAGGGGCGAGATGAGAAGCCCCGCTGTGAGGGTCAGAAGGGCGGCGCGTCTCGCTGGACTGTGGCTCTGCCGCGCCAGAGCCACGACGCCGGTGAGAAGGCCGAGGCCCACGCCTGATACCAGGGGCAGCCAGCGACCAATCTCCACCGGCGTCCCTACCGCCAACACAGTGAGGTAGAGTTGCATGAAGAATCCCAGTGTGAAGGGCTGGTCGCTGCTCCAGCTATGCATGCGCGGCAGGGCGAACAGCAACCAGGGCAGGAACGCCAGGAGGATTGCGGCCTGGGTCCCTATCCAGGTCCACCACCAGCGACGTCGGTGCATCTGGAGCGCCATGGCCAGGAAGCCGAGGTTGGTGATGATGAGGACCAGTCCAGCCAGATAGAGCGAGTAGAGCCCGGCCAATGTGGTGAGAACGTAGAGCGCCGCCACACGCCATGCGGAGGTCCGGCGCCGGGCATCGTGTGGGTGAGTGAGGTCACGCCATAGCCGGAGGGCGGCGGTGAGGGAGGCCGTGGTGCACAGCATCGCCAGGGCATACATGCGGATCTCCTGGGCCCACCAGATGGCGAAGCGGGAAAGGGCCAGGAAGAGCATGGCCAGAAGGCCGACCCGCCGACCACCACACAGCCGGCCAAGATGGTAGATTACAGGCACCGTGAGGGTGCTGAAGAGGACCGAGAGATACCGCAGGGTGAATTCACCCTCACCCACCAGGCGGCGCCAGCCGTGGAGCAGGATGTAGTAGAGAGGTGGGTGTACGTCCCCCGCCGTCCAACGGATTCCCTCCAGGAGGGGCATGCGGCTGAGCCAGACGCCAATGCCCTCGTCCCACCAGATGTTATGGGCTTGCAGCCCCCACACGCGCAGCGCGTAAGCCAGGAGCACCAACACCAGGGGGATCGCCGCTCTCTTGGTCCGGCGCAGGAATACGGTTCTAAGTGTCACGTGGCGGATCCGGTCATTCTAAGGTGGGCTTCAGTATCTCTGGAACATCGCGGACGTCAAGGTGTGAGGGGGATGCTCACCTACGGACGGTCTGCCGGGCACGGGGGTCGTCGCTGCCGGGGCGGCTCTGGCAAAGCGTCCCTGGTGCTGGTGACGGTTATCTGTGGCCTGTTGCCATCTATGGCGGCCTTCGTAGAATGGGGGAAGGCTCCAGGTTTACGGTGTATCTTCCTTATTGTAAGGAAGAAGGGGGTGTGCATTGAAGGGATTGGCACACTTCGCCTCTGCCCTGGCGCTGGCGACATGCTTCCCCTCCGTGGTTGCCCACGCGGAGGCGGGGTCCCTGTGGCCTGTCCTCGCCGGCGTTGGTGCGCTGCTGCCGGATCTGTTGGACTTCCGGTTTGTGCGTTACTGGGTGCACTACGACGCCGAGCTTGACCTGGGCCCGGTCACGGATCGGCCTTCGGCCTGCCGGGCGGCGGATAGGCTGGCGGGGCGTCTGGCTGGCGTGCTCTCCGAGGCGGCTGCGCTGCAGCAACGACGGCATGTCCGTCTGCATACTCTGCAGATGGGACCCGACCGGTGGCGTCGTTATCAGGTCGTCTTTGACCGTGGGCGCGGCAGGCTGCGGGTGAGCATGGGGCCGGTGGTGACCAGCGGTCAGGAGTCGGTGACCGACACGGGGTTCGTCCCTCCGGTCGTGGCTGAGCGTCCCTTGCCTGTGTCGGTTGTCTGCCCCTACGACGAGCGCTATCAGGTTGATATCCTCAGCGGCCCCAGCCTGCTGGTGGTTCCAGAGGCCCGGCACCTCAGGCTCGAGTTCCTCCCCTGGCACCATGGATGGACCCACAGCCTGTTTATGGCCCTGGTAGTTGGGCTGGGTGTGGCGATGTTGGGCATGGTGCTTCCGAGCGTGGCGCATGGTCTCGAGATTGGAGGATTGGTGGCCCTGGGATACGGGGTCCACGTGTTGGAGGATCAACTGGGCCACATGGGCTGCAGTCTGTGGTGGCCTATCACGCGTCAGCGGGTGCCGGGGCTGCGCTGGCTGCACGCGAGCGATGGCCTGCCCAACTTCGGCGTGGTGTGGAGCGCCCTGAGCCTGATTCTCTACAACCTCGATCGACTGGGACCCCATCTCCTGGCGGGGCGCCAGGGGGCCTTGTGGGCCCTGGGAGTAGGGCTCTGGCCCTGGGCCCTCCTGGGCCTGCGCGCCCTCCTGGGGCGGGGAGCCGGGGAGATCTCCGTGCGTGGAGAGTCGCTGGAGCGTCAGGTGGAAGCTCGGGGCCCCGAGTGATTGTACGGCCCCTGTGGTATAATGGTGCAGTGTGGGTAGACGATGTGGCGATCGTAGACGACGCGGGCCGGTGGGCGGGATGGTGGCGGCCTGCGTATTGTGGCTTACGGGCTGTGCTTTAGTCCTGACCCCTGTGCCTACGGCGACGCCCCCTTCCTCTGGGCCTGGGGAGACCTTTCGTCTGGAGACCCCCACGATCGCTCCTGAGATCTACCTGACGCCAGTGCCTCCCACGCCTACGTTTACGCCTTCCCCCACTCCCACTCCCGTTATTCACGTTGTGGAGGAGGGGGATACGCTTTTCGGCATCGCGCTGGAGTATGGGGTATCGATCGATGCTCTGGTGCACGCCAATGGCCTGGATGCCGAGGACTTTCTGCGGATTGGACAGGCGATCATCATTCCCCTTGACGAAGGGGAGGTGGAGCGCGGGAGCCTTCAGGCTCCGGTGGACCGCATGATCCTGCCGACGCCGACCGCGTTGCCGCTCGAGGTGGGGCCGGTGCAGGTGTATAAATCGCCATCGGGAGGGTTGGTATGTCTGGGTGAGATATCCAATGGGAGCGGGGCGGCGGTGACAAATCTCCAGGTGGAGGTGACGCTGGTGGGTTCGAACGAGACACCGTTGATGACCGTCCGGACCTGGGCAGCGTCTGACTATCTGTCCCCTGGAGGGCATGCCCCCTTTGCCGTGCGCCTCCTCGAGGCGCCGCAGGGGGTCGCCGGGGCACGGGCGCGTCTGGTGCGTGCCGAGGCGGTTGGCGCCATCACCGCTGGATTCGTGCCGCTGGAGGCCGGCGATGTGGTTGGTAAGATGGCCGGCCCCCAATACCACGTTGCAGGCTGGGTGCGCAACGTGGGCTCTCAGCCTGTGACAAGGGTCTCGATTGTGGTGACGCTCTACGATGAAGGGGGGGCGGTCATTGGTTTCCGGCAGGTGACATGGTCGGAGGATCGGGTGCTTGCCCCCGGTGACCAGGAGGTGTTCGAGCTCACCGTGACACCGATGGGGGCCCGTGTGCCTCAGGCATTCACCTGGAACGCCTGGGGGGTCGCGCAGTGAGTGACTCGTTGCTGCGGAGGGCCAGGGTGTGAATCGCGGCCAATCTCGAACGGGTGATTGCATTGACGGCTAAGGGGGGCATGGTATACTATTGTTTCGCTCGTTTCCTGTTCTTGATTCCACTCACAGTATCAGGGCGGAAGTCCGACGTGAGGCAATTGTGGGCGTCGGGCGTCAAAAGAGGGATCGAAGAGCATCCCAGGAGGGGAAGATAAAAGAATGGCTGTCGTAGACCTTGGTGTGAAATCTTACGCGCGTATTTCCAGCGCCCTGCCGTTGCCAGGGCTGGTCGAGGTGCAGTTGAACTCCTACCATTGGCTCAAGGAGCAGGGGCTGTATCAGCTCTTCGATGAGATTTCCCCTATTGACAGTTTCAACGGCGTGTTGAGTCTCTATCTGCCTGGCAGCAAGGCAGAGGAGGCCGGCTTCGAACTGGGGTATCGTTTTGGGGAACCTAAGCATTCGCAAGAGGAATGCCTGGAGCGAGACCTGACGTACTCGGTGCCGCTCTACGTGGACGTAGCGCTTGTCAACCGGGAGACCGATCAGATCATCCGCCAGGAGATCTTCCTGGGCGATCTGCCGTTGATGACGGAGAACGCGACGTTCATCATCAATGGGACCGAGCGCGTGGTTGTGAGCCAACTCATCCGGTCACCGGGCGTCTACTTTGGGGTGGATGACAGTGGCTCACGCCGTCTGGCTAACGCCAAGCTGATCCCGGACCGTGGCGCGTGGATGGAGTTCGAGACGCGCAAGTCCGGATATTTGACGCTGCGCTTCAACCGTAAGCGCATCGTGCCTGTGACCATTTTCCTGCGGGCGCTGGCGGCCCTCGACGATCCTATCCACAGCGATGTCCTGGTGGAGGGGACTGACGAGGAGCTGCTGAAGCTCTTCCAGGAGGCGGACAATGATCCGGATCATCCCTGGATCCAGGACACGATCCGCCAGGAGCCGCACTGGGAGCCCAAGTCGGGCCGTACAATCGCGCAGGAGGCCCTGATTGAATTCTACCGGCGCATGAGGCCGGGTGATCCGCCGACCCTGGAGAATGCTGAGGAGTATCTGAAGTCTCAGTTGTTCGATCCACAGCGTTACAACCTGCAGCGGGTGGGTCGCTACAAGCTCAATCAGCGCATGCAGCTTGATGTCCCGGAGGATGTCCTGGTGATCACGAAGCGCGACTTCGTGGCCCTGGTACGGCGGCTCATTCACATTAATAACGGCGTCGCAGGCCCCGATGACATGGATCACCTGGGAAATCGACGTGTCAAGACGGTAGGCGAGTTGGTGCAGGCCAAGATCCGCGTCGGGTTGGTGCGGATGGAACGCGTCGTCCGTGAGCGGATGAGCATCCGGGATGAGTCGCCCAGCCCCACGGGGTTGGTCAATATCCGTCCTGTAGTGGCGGCGATCCGTGAGTTCTTCGGTTCCAGCCAGCTCTCGCAGTTCATGGAGCAGACGAACCCGCTTTCGAGCCTGACGCACAAGCGCACCCTGTCGGCCCTGGGCCCGGGGGGTCTGCGTCGGGAGCGGGCGGGCTTTGATGTGCGCGATGTCCATCACAGCCACTACGGGCGGATCTGCCCGATCGAGACCCCAGAGGGGCCCAACATTGGGTTGATCGGGCGCCTCGCCACCTATGCGCGGGTGAACGATCTGGGGTTCATCGAGACCCCCTATCGGCGGGTGATCCGGACGGTGCCCAATACGGTGGAGAGCCTGGTCGGCGAGGTGTTGCGCGAGGACGTCAGGGACCCCCGCACTGGCGAGGTGGTCGCGACGGCGGGGACGGAGATCACGCAGGAGCTGGCGGAGCGGATCACGGCGCTGCCGTTGGATGACGCCATTCTTGTGGTGCCGCACGTCACCGATGAGATCATCTACCTGTCGGCGGACCGCGAGGAACCCTATGTGATCGCGCAGGCCAACGCCGCACTGGACGAGAAGGGGCGTTTCATCAGTGATCGCGTCGCCGCCCGACGGGGCGATGGGTTCGTCTTTGCCCCACCTGAGCGGGTGGACTTCATCGACGTGGCCCCCATTCAAGTCGTGGGCGTTTCGGCGGCCCTGATCCCCTTCCTGGAGCACGATGATGCCAACCGTGCCCTGATGGGATCCAACATGCAGCGCCAGGGCGTGCCGCTCATTCAGCCGGAGGCCCCGCTGGTGGGGACGGGCATCGAGGAGGACGCAGCTCTCAACTCTGGTATGGTGGTGGTGGCACGCAAGGCTGGCACCGTCATCAGCGTGACGGGGGACCGCATTGTGGTCCTGGAGGACGATGGTGAACCCGTTACCTACCGGCTGACCAAGTACGCGCGATCCAATCAGAATACCTGTGTGGATCAGCGACCGACGGTCGTCAAAGGGCAGTACGTGCAGGCTGGTGACATCCTGGCGGATAGCTCCTCGACCGATGGGGGACGCCTGGCGTTGGGACAGAACGTACTGGTCGCTTTCATGTCATGGGAGGGTGGTAACTTCGAAGATGCCATCCTGCTCAGTGAGGAGCTTGTGCGCCAGGACAAATTCACCTCGGTGCACATCGAGAAGTACGAATTGACGGCGCGGGACACCAAACTGGGTCCCGAGGAGGTCACACGCGAGATCCCTAACGTCTCTGAGGATGCCGTTCGGGACCTGGATGAATATGGTATCGTGCGCGTGGGCGCCGAGGTGGGGCCGCTCGATATCCTGGTGGGCAAGATCACGCCCAAAGGTGAGAAGGAGCTGACGCCTGAGGAGAAGCTCCTACGGGCGATCTTCGGTGAGAAGCTCCGTGACGTGAAGGATAGCAGCCTCAGGATGCCACATGGTGCGCACGGTAAAGTCGTGGATGTCAAAGTGTTCGACCGCGAGGAGTACCGTGACCTGCCGGCGGGGGTGGAGAAAGTGGTCCGTGTCTATGTGGCCCAGCGGCGTAAGATCACCGAGGGTGACAAAATGGCGGGCCGACACGGGAACAAAGGCGTGATCTCCAAGATCCTCCCAGTGGCGGATATGCCCTATCTGCCCAACGGCAAGCCGGTGGACATCATCCTGAATCCGCTGGGCGTGCCTGGCCGTATGAACATCGGGCAGGTCCTGGAGACTCATCTCGGATGGGCTGCTGATCGGTTGGGCTTCGCCGCGATCAGCCCGGTCTTCGACGGCGCGGATGAGGATGAGATCGCTGCTGAGCTGGCGCGTGCCTGGCTCATGGATCGGGCCTGGGATGAGGCCCTGGAGCGGGCGTGGAGCTGGCTCAAGGCTCAGGACTATCCCCTGGAGACCCTGCTCGACGACGAAGAGGCGCGGTTGGTCTATATCGCCTCCTGGCTGGCGCCGCGGGGATATGATGTGAGGCGACTACGCGATGACTATGTCTATGCCCGCCGGTCGGTGCTCCGGGAGTGGCTGCGTGAGGCGGGATATGCCCCGGACGAGTTCCTCTCCTTTGAGGATGATACGCGGTCGCCGTCGGAGCGAAGTGAGGCGGACCGCAAGGCCCAGGCTGTCTGTCTGCGCTTCTGGATGGAGGCCCATGGCGAGGATGTGAGCGAGTTGTCGGACGAAGAGGTGGTGCTGGAGGCTACACGTTACAGCCAGGAGCACGATGATCCGCTGCCTACGTTGGGTAAGATGGTGCTTTACGACGGGCGCACTGGCGAGCCATTCGACCAGCCGATCACCGTGGGGACTATCTACATGCTCAAGCTTGCCCACCTGGTTGAGGATAAGGTGCATACCCGCTCTACGGGGCCCTACTCTCTCGTCACGCAGCAGCCCCTGGGTGGAAAGGCCCAGTTCGGTGGTCAGCGCTTCGGAGAGATGGAGGTGTGGGCGCTGGAAGCCTACGGCGCGGCGTACACGCTTCAGGAGATGTTGACCATCAAGTCGGATGACGTTCAGGGACGTGTCAAGGCGTATGAGGCGATCGTCAAGGGGCTGCCTATCGAGGAGCCGGGCATCCCGGCCTCGTTCAAGGTCCTGGTCAAGGAGTTGCAGAGCCTTGCCCTGGCCGTGGAGGCAGTGACCGACTCCGGTGAGGTCCTGCGCTTTGCGCGCGACGAGCGGCGGGCTCAGTTGCCGAAGCTGGGTATGGGCTTGCTGGGGCTTACCCCACGGGCGTGATGGTTGACCTCTTTGGGGTTTGTGGTACAATCTGTCTTCGCAAAGGGATGGTACAGTGAAGCTCTCGACTGCGAGAGTGGACGTTATGGAGCTGACGTTGAGGAGGCCATCGCGAGTGTTAGATGGCCTTCTTCAGTGCGAAACAGTGGGTGAGATAGGTGATGGTGCCTGTCTGACGATGAGGTTGGGCTTAGGAGGAAACAGTGCCGACGATCAATCAATTGGTGCGGAAAGGACGTAAGCCAAAGGAGCGGAAGCCGAAGTCCCCAGCGTTGGGATATAACATCAACACGCTGAAGGGGGCGCGCCGCGTCCGCGCAAAGAAGGGAAACCCGCAGAAGCGTGGCGTCTGTACCATTGTGCGTACGACAACGCCAAAGAAGCCGAACTCCGCACTGCGGAAGATCGCGCGCGTGAGGCTGTCCAATCGGATTGAGGTGACGGCTTATATTCCGGGCGAGGGGCACAACCTGCAGGAGCACTCGGTGGTGCTTGTACGGGGTGGCCGTGTCAAGGATCTGCCTGGTGTGCGGTATCACATCGTGCGTGGGGCATTGGATGCTACGGGCGTTGAGGGCCGCAAGCAGCAGCGTTCCAAGTACGGCACCAAGGCCGGTGGGTAACTTTGATAGAGGTAGAGTGAGTTATTATGCCAAGACGAAATCGCCCGCCTAGACGAGTTGTTGAGCCCGATCCGCGCTATAACAGCGTGGCTGTGCAGAAATTCATTAACCGCATGATGCGCGGGGGCAAGAAGAGCATCTCTCAGCGTATCATGTATGAGGCGATGGACATTGTGGAGGCGCGAACCAACAGGCCAGCGCTGGAGGTGTTTGAGCAGGCGTTGCGTAATGTGATGCCGCCTGTTGAGGTGAAGCCACGACGTGTGGGTGGCGCCACCTATCAGATTCCGGTGGAGGTGCCGGAGCATCGACAGTTGTCCTTGGCTATCCGTTGGATCCTGTTGGCGGCACAGAGCCGATCTGGTCGAGGGATGCCTGCGAAGTTGGCGGCTGAGCTGATGGATGCGGCTAACGGGGCAGGTGCTGCTGTGAGACGCCGTGAGGAAACGCTGAGGATGGCGGAGGCCAATCGCGCGTTCGCGCACTTGAGGTGGTGATCGCCAGGTGGCCTTCCTGTCCGGATGACGGACAGGTTTCAGGGGCTGTCGCTCTATATCGCGGATCGTTGGCATAGAGGGTATAAGCGATGGCCGAAGCACATTTACTTGAGAATATACGCAACATTGGGATCATTGCCCACATTGATGCGGGCAAGACCACAACGACGGAGCGCATCCTCTTTTATACGGGGCGTACGCATCGGTTGGGTAACGTTGACGAAGGAACGACCGTCACCGACTGGATGGCCCAGGAGAGAGAGCGCGGGATCACGATCACGTCGGCGGCGGTGACGTGTTTCTGGCGTGGGCATCAGATTAACATCGTTGACACGCCTGGACACATCGATTTCACGGCCGAGGTCCAGCGAAGCCTTCGTGTGTTGGATGGGGGCGTGGTCATCTTCGATGGTACCGCCGGGGTGGAGCCTCAGTCCGAGACGGTGTGGCGGCAGGCCCAGGAGTTTGGGGTGCCGTTGATCGCTTTCGTCAACAAGATGGACAAACTGGGGGCGAACTTCGCCTACGCAGTGGGGACCATCCGAGACCGGTTGCAGGCCAACGCAGTGCCAGTGCAGTGGCCCATTGGGGCTGAGGCGGACTTCCAGGGTGTAGTTGATCTCCTGGAGTGGCATGCGCTGATCTGGGAGGATGAGCTGGGGAGGACCTTCGAGGTAGTCCCCGTGCCGCCGGAGGTCGAGGGCGAGGCCCTCGAGGCAAGGGAGGCGATGCTGGAAGCGATCGTCGAAACCGATGACGCGCTGATGGAACGTTACCTTGAGGGAGAGGAGATCGCAGTCGAGACGCTGCGGGAGGCTCTGCGCAAGGCGACGATCGCCGGTTTACTTCAGCCGGTATTGTGTGGCTCATCCCTGCGGAACAAGGGGATTCAGCCCTTGTTGGATGCGGTTGTGTGGTATCTTCCATCGCCTCTCGATATCCCGCCCGTTCAGGGATATAACCCTAAGACGGAGCGGGTGGAGGAGCGGCCGGCGGATCCCGATGCACCTCTGGCGGCTCTGGTCTTCAAGATCGCCACGGATCCTTACGCGGGGCGCCTGGCCTACTTCCGCGTGTACTCCGGTACGGTTAAGCGGGGGTATGTCTACCTGAACCCGGCCAAACACGCGCGGGAACGGATCACCAAGCTGCTCCGCATGTTCGCGGATCATCGGGAGGAGATCGACGAGCTCCGCGCTGGGGACATCGGTGCCACGGTGGGGCTGAAGGCCACGGTAACCGGAGATACGCTGTCGGCGATGCATGCGCCGATCATTCTGGAATCCATCCGGTTCCCAGAGCCGGTGATCTCGGTGGCTATTGAGCCCAAGACGGTCGCTGATCAGGACAGACTGAACGAGGCCCTTGCCCGGCTGGCCGAAGAGGATCCAACCTTCCGCGTGAAGGTGGATGAGGCGACAGGGCAGACGATCCTCTGGGGGATGGGGGAGCTACACCTGGAGATCCTGATCGAGAGGATGCGACGGGAGTTCCGGGTGGAGGCCAACGTCGGCAAGCCCAGGGTTGCGTATAAGGAGACGGTGACGCGTACCGGTCGAGCCGAAGTTGTGTTTGACCGGATGCTGGCTGGAAAACCCCAGTATGCGCGGGTGGTGCTGGAAGTTGCCCCCGCTGCCGATGGGGAGTCATCTCGATTTGTCAATCTCTTGCGTCCGCAGGACCTGGCGGCTGAGTATGTAGAAGCTGTCAGAGCTGGGGCGCTTGAGTCGTTGGAGAATGGGTTTCTGGCCGGATACCCCATGGTTGGGGTGGAGATTCGCTTGGTGGATGCGGAGGCTGATGAGTCGATCTCCTCAGAGATCGCATTCAAGGCCGCGGCGGCCCAGGCGTTCAGGCAGGCTGTCGAAGCCGCGACACCGGTGTTACTGGAACCGATTATGGACGTGGAGGTGGTGGTACCTGAGGGATTCCTGGGCGAGGTGCTAGGCGACCTGAATGCCCGTGGGGCGGATATCAGAGCCATGGAACCTCGTGCAGGAGGGGCACAGGCGATACGAGCGTATGTTGCGCTGGCGAGGATGTTTGGATACGCCACTGACCTGCGCAGCTTGACGCAGGGACGGGGGACGTTCACAATGGAACTCCACCATTACGAACCGGTGGATTCCCGGCAGATGGAGGCTATCGTGTACGGCTATAGTGCGTGAGCACGTGGCCCACGGTTGCTGAGAAGTCAGGGGAGGCGAACCCTGGCGGGCTGTATGCTGATGGTGCGAGAAAAACACAGAACTAATCTGAGAACAGAAGTAAGGAGAGGCGAGCAATGGCTAAAGAGGTATTCGAGCGGACAAAGCCACATGTGAATGTTGGCACGATCGGTCACATCGATCATGGCAAGACCACGCTCACAGCAGCGATTACGAAGACGTTGTCCTTGAAGGGGATGGCAGAGTACAAGGGCTACGATGAGGTGGCAAAGGCAGATGCGAAGATGTTCCGCCGCGACGCTACCAAGATCTTGACAGTGGCCATCTCTCACGTGGAGTACGAGACGGAGAAGCGCCACTACGCGCACGTCGACTGCCCTGGGCACCGGGACTACATCAAGAACATGATCACGGGTGCTGCGCAGATGGACGGCGCGATCCTGGTGGTCTCTGCTGTGGACGGTCCGATGCCGCAGACGCGGGAGCACATTCTCCTGGCGCGGCAGGTTGAGGTTCCGGCGATCGTGGTCTTCCTGAACAAGGTTGACTTGATGGATGACCCCGAGCTCTTGGAGCTGGTGGAGTTGGAGATCCGCGAGCTGCTCAGCAGCTACAATTTCCCTGGGGACGAGACCCCCATCGTGCGCGGCTCGGCACTGAAGGCGTTGATGTGCGAGAGCACGGACCCCGATCATCCAGACTATGCCCCGATCTGGGAGCTGATGCGCGTGGTGGATGAGTACATCCCGACGCCACAGCGTGATGAGGATAAGCCGTTCCTCATGCCCATCGAGGATGTCTTCTCGATCAAGGGCCGTGGTACGGTGGTGACGGGCCGTGTGGAGCGCGGGAAGCTGCGCCCCAACACTGAGGTCGAGCTGGTGGGGCTGATGTACGAGCGACCCCGCAAGACCGTCGTTACCTCTATGGAGATGTTCCACAAGACGTTGGACGAGGTGCGTGCCGGTGACAACGCCGGGCTGCTGCTGCGCGGTGTTGGCAAGGACGAGGTCGCCCGTGGTGTGGTCGTGGCAGCCCCTGGTTCGATCCAGGCGCGTCGGAAGTTTGATGCCGAGGTCTACGTGCTGCGTAAGGATGAGGGCGGCCGTCACAAGCCGTTCTTCAGTGGGTACAAACCACAGTTCTATATCAACACGGTGGATGTCACGGGTACCGTCTACTTGCCAGAGGGTGTGGAGATGGTGATGCCGGGTGACAACACTCAGATGAGGGTGGAGCTGATAAGCCCTGTCGCTCTTGAAGAAGGACACCGCTTCGCGATCCGCGAGGGTGGCCTGACCGTGGGCGCTGGCGTCATCACCAAGATCATTGAGTGAGTCACACCTAATTCCTGAACCAGGTGGTCTATGGCTAAACAACGCATTCGCATTCGGTTGAAGGGGTACGATCATCGCATCGTGGATGAATCGGCACGTCGGATTGTCGAGGCGGCTGAGCGGAGCGGCGCCCGTGTGGCAGGTCCGATTCCTCTGCCGACGAAGATCGAACGATTCACTGTACGACGTTCTACCTTTATTGACAAGGACAGTCACGAGCACTTCGAGATCCGTACGCACAAGCGATTGATCGATATCCAGGATCCGGATTCGAAGACGATCGACACGTTGATGCGACTCAATATGCCAGCCGGCGTGGACATCGAGATAAAACTGTAAGCTGCTTGGCTTTAGCAGCGCGAAATCGAACGTAGCCGCCCCCCTGGTCATGGGCTCTGGAGTCTGTTTGGGCTGATGGCCAGGGGGATGGTGTGAGGCGAAAGGGATGATGCAGCGTGCTCTGCCTCTCCTGCGGCCTGGAGACAGGCATAGGATAATTTGCGGAGCCGTATTGACAGTCCCAAGGAGGCAATGGTGAAGGGTATTCTAGGAAGAAAAGTGGGGATGACCCAGATCCTACAAGAGGATGGCACGGTGGTGCCGGTGACCGTGATTGAGGCCGGCCCGTGCTATGTAACCCAGGTCCGCACGCCGGAACGGGATGGATACCGGGCGGTCCAGTTGGGCTACGAGCCGGCAAAGCCGAAACATCTGACCAAGGGCCAGATGGGGCATTTGGATAAAGGCGGCGTCCCGTACGTACGTCACTTGCGCGAGGTGCGGATCCGAGCCGACGAGGCATATGAGGTCGGTCAGGAGATCCGGGTGGACATCTTCGAACCGGGCGAGCGTGTGGATGTCGTCGGGCGCTCCAAGGGCCGTGGGTTTG
>Ga0190359_1001681_pt1 | contig 13714 bp, 17 predicted proteins | sample 48721823_MG_FD_161269 | JGI IMG/M metagenome (GOLD analysis project Ga0190359, IMG submission 161269) | Hydrothermal vent microbial mat bacterial communities from Southern Trench, Guaymas Basin, Mexico - 4872-18-2-3_MG | ecosystem: Environmental > Aquatic > Marine > Hydrothermal vents >...
CAGAACTTTGCGCCCAGGGCAAGGACCATTCGGAATACAACTGTGGTTGTGCTTGGAACCCAAATTATGAGGTCTCCTAGGAACGTTGTTTTTCCTTTACTTGTTCTTCTTTTTCTAATATAGAATGAACATCCAATGAATGATCATTCATTTATCATCCACTTTCATAGCTTTTTTATAATCCGTTAAGTTTTTGAAAGGAACAAACCATGAAGGATGTTGTTATTGTTTCTGCGTGCCGAACTGCTATTGGGACTTTTGGCGGGACCCTTCGTGACATGAACGCAGCCACTATCGGCGCTGTTGCCATGAAAGAGGCAATAAAACGGGCGGGAATTGAACCGGGCATGATTGATGATGTCCGTTTTGGTTGTTGTATGGAGCCTGCTGATGCTCTAAACGTTGCGCGCGTTGCTGCCCTGATGGCCGGCATACCTGATACGGTGGCAGCGGTCACCATCAACAGGGTCTGCACTTCGGCTATGGAGGCTGTGATTTCCGGCATGGCAATGATTCAAGCCGGCATGGCTGAGATCATTCTTGCCGGAGGAACTGAGCATATGTCGGGGATAGCCTACACTGTGCCAAATGCAAGATGGGGTTGTAGACTCCAGGACCAGATCTTTGTGGATGCTCTGATCCACGGCCTCCATTGCGGCTCTCACCTTATACCTCATCCAGAAGAAGGTCCTGTAAAGCAGGGGCTGCCACTGGATCTTTTCAAGGGCAAACCCTATATAATGGGCCACACGGCAGAGTTTGTTGCGCAACTTCATAACATAAGCCGCAAGGAAATGGATGAAATTGCTCTTCGGAGCCACAACAACGCTGAAAGAGCGACTCTGGAAGGAGACTTCAAGGAAGAAATCGTCCCCATCGAAGTACCCCAGAAAAAAGGCAAGCCTCCCCTGATATTTGAAAAAGACGAGCACTTCAGGCCAGGTTTAACCATGGACCAGCTAGCCAAACTCCCTCCCGTATTTGTGCCTAAAATTGGCAAGGTAACCGCGGGGAACTCCTCCGGTATCAATGACGGCTCAAGCGCTATGGTAATAATGTCGGCTGAAAAGGCGAGCGATCTTGGCCTTCAAGCAATGGCTAAAATCAGGGCAACAGGCCGTGGAGCATGCCACCCGTCGGTAATGGGGCTAAGCCCCGTGCCTGCGGTCAGAAATCTTCTGGACAGGAACCCTGATTTAAAGCTCAATGACTTTGAGTTAATTGAGCTAAATGAAGCCTTTGCAGCACAGTACCTCGGATGTGAAAAAGAGCTCGGACTTAACAGGGAAATTACCAATGTCAACGGTTCCGGTATCGGGCTCGGCCATCCTGTGGGCTGCACAGGCACCCGTATTATGGTGACCCTTCTTTATGCCATGAAAAAACGAGGTAAAAGTCTTGGCCTGGCTACCCTGTGCGGAGGCGGCGGCGTGTCCCTTGCGTGCGCACTTGAAATGCTATGAGAGAACCCGACCCCGGAACAGAAAAAAAGTTATTGCGTCAGAAAACCCCTTCCACCCCTCTCTACTGAATCGAGCTGTTATGAAAAAATCTAGAAATGTTTAAGGGGTGCCTTCCCAATGGCAATGACATTATATCCCATGTTGAAGAGCTTTTGGTGGTCAAGAATATTGCGGCCATCAAAGATGAAAGCCGGCTGGACCATGGTTTTTAGAATCCGCTCATAGTCAAGGCCCTTGTAAAGGTCCCACTCTGTTAGAACCGCAATTGCGTGTGCGCCCTCTGCTGCCCTGTAAGGATCCTGTTCAAAAGAGACCCTGTCTTCAAAGGTACTCAAGTTCTTTTTGGCATTTTCAAGCGCTTTTGGATCAGTGATCACGACCTTTGCGTGCTCCTCCAGAAGACCGTGTGCAATATAAATGGCCGGAGACTCCCGGGTGTCTCCCGTGTTTGCCTTAAAAGCGAAACCGAAAAGGGCAATCCTTTTCCCTGCAACCGTATTGAACATGTTTCTCAGCATGTTTTGTATAAACCGGCTCTCCTGCCATTCGTTTATCTCCACGACTGATTCCCAGTACCTTGCCACCTTTTCAAGCCCGTAGCTCTCGCAAATATAGACGAGGTTCAAGATGTCTTTCTTAAAGCAGGACCCCCCGAAGCCGACGCTGGCCTTCAGGAATTTCGGGCCTATCCTGGAGTCCATGCCTATTGCATATGCCACCTCGTCAATATCTGCCTCGGTCTTCTCGCAAAGGGCCGAGATCGAATTTATGGATGATATTCTCTGCGCCAGGAATGCATTGGCCACCAGCTTTGAGAGCTCGGAACTCCACACACTGGATTCCACAATTTTCTCCCTCGGAACCCAATTGGCATAGATCTCCACGATTTCTTTTCTTGCCTTTATGCCCTCGGGGGTCTCCCTGGAACCCACAAGCACCCTGTCAGGGAACTCGAGATCACGGATGGCTGTGCCTTCTGCGAGAAATTCAGGGTTGGAAACAACTTCAAAGTGAATGTTCTTTGAATTCTCGTTGAGGATCCTTTCCATTGCAGAGGCCGTCCTAACAGGTAAGGTGGATTTCTCCACAACAATCTTGCTGGTGGTGGAACTTGCCAGAATCTCGCGAGCAGTCTTTTCCCAGTATTGAAGGTCAGCAGCCTTGCCCGCTCCCTGTCCAAAGGTTTTCGTGGGGGTATTTACCGAGACAAAGATTATTTCCGACTCCCTGATACCCTTCTCGATTTCTGGTGAGAAGAAGAGGTTTTTGTTACGTGTTTCTCTTACAAGTTCATCCAGGCCCGGCTCATAAATCGGGAGGTTGTCGCTGTTCCATGCCCTGATTTTCTCTTTATCTACGTCCACGACGACAAGTTTGTAATGAGGACATTTGGCGGCAATCATGGCCATGGTCGGTCCCCCTACATAGCCGGCCCCTATGCAAAGTATAGTCTTTTCAAAATCCATAGCTTTCAGTCCCTTCACGGATGGTTTTCATAAAACTGTTTGTACCATTTTATGAATTTCTCAACCCCCTGCTCAATGCTGACAGCAGGGGCATAACCAAAATCTTCAACCAATTCTTCCACGTCTGCCCAGGTTGCAGGCACGTCGCCCGGCTGCATGGGCAAGAAGTTCTTCTTCGCCACTTTGCCCAGTGCTTTCTCGATCGCTGCTATGAATTCCATCAACCCTACCGGAGCGTTATTGCCGATATTGTAAATTCTATAAGGAGATCGTGACCTGGAAGGATCGGGGTTCCTTCCATTCCAGTTCGGATGCCCCTGTGGCGGCCGATCAAGTACCCTTATGGTTCCCTCCACGATATCGTCAATGTAGGTAAAATCTCTTTTCATGCGCCCGTTATTGTAGACATCAATAGGTTTTCCATCCAGGATCGCTCTTGTGAAAAGAAAAAGTGCCATGTCAGGCCTGCCCCACGGGCCGTAGACAGTGAAATAGCGGAGGCCGGTCGCAGGAATTCCAAAAAGATGGCTGTAAGCGTGTGCCATTAGTTCGTTGGACTTCTTGCTGGCCCCGTAAAGTGATACAGGGTGATCCACATTATCACGCGGTGAAAAAGGATATTTCTCATTCAGGCCATAGACAGAACTTGAAGAGGCAAACACCAGGTGTCGCACCGGATGGTGCCTACAACACTCAAGTATATTCAAAAACCCTGTAACATTGGCCCGAATGTAGCTGTGAGGATTTGCAAGGGAGTAGCGTACGCCTGCCTGGGCAGCCAGGTGGCAGACCATGTCAAATTTTTCAACAGCAAACAGTTTTTCCAGTTTTGATCCATCCTCCACATTTACCCTGATGAAGCGGTAGGAAGGGTATTCCTTGCTTTCAACCCATTTTCCTGATGCTGCATTATTGCGATCAATCCCATCCCTTTCAAGCCTTCCATACTTGAGATTTACATCATAGTACTCATTGATGCTATCAATCCCCACAATTTCATCGCCTCTTTGGGCCAGTTTCACAGCCACCACAGAGCCGATAAAACCCGCCGTACCCGTAACAAGAACCTTCATATCCCCGATCTAGAGCTCCCAGCAGTCTTCTTTGCGCTACAGAAAATTCCCGCTTTCCTTCAGATAATCCATGCCCAATAACAATATCAAGAAGTTATCGCTTCTGTCATCATTTTTGTGTTCAAGGGCAAGTGGAAAAAGCTTGACACATTTAATTAAGTGGCTTAAGATTTAATTAAGCCTCTGCTTAATAGGTTTTGGAATGCATGAGCTTCTTAGCAATTTCAAGGCACTGGCCGATGAGAACAGGCTCAAGATACTCACACTTCTTCTTTCGCAGGACCTGTGTGTGGGCGCCCTTGCTAACAGGCTGGGGATCTCCAAGCCCGCAGTCTCTCAACACTTGCAGGTGCTCAGAAAAGCCGGCCTCGTAAAGGGAGAGAAAAGAGGATACTGGACTCATTACAGTGTCGAAGCATCGGCCCTGAGCCGCATTGCCCGTGAGCTCGATGAGATGGCAACTCAACTGCTAGTGCCTAAAGGTGCGTGCTTTAGGGCTGCTGCTGATAAAGATATTCAGGAAGAAAGGAGGGATTTATCAATGTGCAAGGATTGCTGTGAGCATCCGGAAAGGCTGAAGGGTAAACCTGAGGAGTGTACGCCGGAGCAGATCAGGGAATGCCATGGTGACGTTAAAGAGCACCCCTGCGAAACTGAGTCAGAATAGCCTGAAATAATAGGCCGTCCGTCTTCCGGTCCTAGACCGGAAGGTGGACGTTTTTGCTCCAGAATAGGTCAGAAACAGATGAATATCTTGCAGGCGCAAGACCTTACTAAGAATTACGGCGATTTCAGGGCTGTTGACAGAATAACTTTCTCCATAAATCAAGGGGAAATCTTTGGTCTTCTTGGACCTAATGGCGCAGGAAAGACCACCACCATCAACATGTTAACCGGCCTTGCAATGATAACCAGCGGCACGGCCACCCTTGGGGGCTTTGACTGCAACCGTGATCTCAGGAAAGCCCAGCAGCTCATGGGAATCGTGCCGGATGAAAGCAACCTTTACGAGGAAATGGACGGTTTTCAAAACCTCTGTTTTTGTGGGGCGCTTTACGGCATGCCAAAAGCGAAAAGAGAAAAACGCGCGGCCGAATTGCTGGTTGAATTTGGGCTTGCTGATGCCGGCAAGAAAAAATTCAATGCCTATTCCAGGGGAATGAAAAGAAGATTGACCATAGCTGCAGGAATTATACATGAGCCCAGCATCCTTTTTCTCGATGAGCCGACCACCGGTATCGATGTTGCAAGCGCCAGGCAGATAAGGAGACTGATTCAGGACCTTAATCACAAAGGCACCACCATTTTCCTAACCACCCATTACATTGAAGAGGCTGAGCGGCTCTGCCACAGGATTGCTTTCATGGTTGGAGGAAAGATCGTGCGGATCGGGACTCTGCGGGAGCTTATGATGGATGCCCAAAAGGAAAATATTGTTCAGTTCAGGGCAGTTGGTTCGCTGGAAAAGATTGGCGAGGCAATTTCAAGGGAATTTCCCAGTGTGAGAACCGAATTTTATGGACGTGATCTGGTCCGCATTCACTCGCAACAGCCCCTGAACCTTGCTCCGCTGGTTCGCGTTTTTGATCAAAACAATATTTCCGTGTATGAAGCAAAGATTATCCGGCCCTCACTTGAGGAGGTCTTCGTTAAAGTCACAGGCATTGAAATCGCCAAAATGAAGCAGGAAAAAGAAAAGGTTAAGAAATGAAGGCGTGGATCGCATTCTGGAATATTCTCAAGAAAGACATGCACAACTACTATCTCAAACCTCCAAATATAAGCTGGGGCATGATTTTCCCTGTTGCCTGGACACTGATGGTTTTCTTGAAATCAGGCAGGGCACTGGACGTTTTGGGACTGCTTCCCGGAGTCATGTGCCTCTCTGTTTTGTTCGGCACCACTTCCATGCTGGCAGTGACAATTACCTTTGAAAGAAGGAGCCGTTCTTTTGAAAGGCTCTTGATAGCACCCATTGATCTCAATCTACTGATGCTGGCAAAAACCACGGGGGCAATAGTTTTCGGGATTTTTAACGGATTTGTTCCCGTGGGCTTTGCTTTGTTCATGACGCACCTTGGGGGCATCAACTGGCTCCTGGTGCTGGCAACCATTTTTCTTATCGCAGTTACCTCCACTTTTCTGGGCCTTTTTATTGCAGTCTCAGTGCACGAAGTTTTCGAGGCCCAGACTTTTTCAAATTTTTTCCGCTTTCCCATGATCTTCCTCTGTGGCCTTTTTGTGCCCGTGCAAGCCCTTCCCATTTTCCTGAGACCCATCTCTTATGCTATACCTCTCACTTACGGTGCCGATATCCTTAAATCCCTGATCAACGGCAACGGTCACATTGCGTTGGTTACAAGCTTTCTGGTTCTTATCGGTTTTGGCATTGCGCTCTTTACTGTAAGCACCCATAATGTCAAGCGCAAATGGATCTACTAGGAGGCTGCCGAATGGCATCTGAGCATTTTCCAACAGCCTCCGATCAACCCGGTTTTCCGGCAGGCTACTAGAGGCCGCTATGTTTTTTGTTACTGCGACACGGCAGCTTGCTCTGAGGCAGGCAAGTCCAGGGGGCGCCAGGTTTTAGCAATAAGGAGTACACAGAACATTTGCAATTCCGAAGGGATGTCTGCGAAACAAGGCCCCGCATCTATGCTTTTCAAAGGAGGGTCGTTGCCTCTTCCAGGTTCTCAATCTGTTTGCCGAGTGCCGAGGAGTCACTGGCAGCATTGACTATATTCACGAAATCCGGATTCTGGCACAGCCTGGCAACCCCGGCAAGCATTTGAAGGTGCGTATCCACTTTTTCTCCGGGCACAACCAGAGCCAAAACTATTTTCACTGGTTTGCCGTCAATTGAGTCAAAATTCACAGCACGCAAGAGGCGAACCAGTACCAGTGCGGGCCGGCTTGTTTCGTTGCTTGCGGCATGAGGGATGCCGATCCCGTGGCCAATGCCCGTACTCATTGTCTCTTCCCGCTGTTTCATGCCCTCATATAGAAGGGTTGAGTCCTTCACCACCCCTTTGCTTGCAAATGCCTCTGCTACGAACCAAAGCACCGCATCTTTATCATCAAGGGGTACATCCAGGTATATGTTTTCAGGTTGAAGGTATTGGTAAATTTTCATAAGCATAATAAATATCAGGATTTCGACAAAGAGTCAAAAAGATCAGAGTACAGTATTTCTTAAACTATCGTTGACGATACTGTGTTTATGCGCTAAAAGAAGTTTGCTCTACCATCGAAAACACCACGATCTAAACAAACCTTTTTTGGGGGCTCTGCAAATGGAGGGATTGGCATTTTCTTTGGGAAAAGAAGAAGAGAAGGTTTCGCTGGAGGATTTCTATGACCTGGTCATATTCGGGGGGGACCTGCCGGCCTTACGGCTGCAATTTATGCGGCAAGGGCAAGAGTCAAAACGCTCGTTATTGAAAAGGAAGAAGTCGGAGGCAAGGCAGCTACAACCGATGTCATTGAAAACTACCCCGGCTTTCCGGAAGGAATCAATGGACATGCACTTGCCCAGCGAATGGTGGAACAGGCGAAAAAGTTTGGGGCTATAGTTTACAGGGGCACCCCGACGGATGTGCAGCTCAAAAAGCCACCAAGAACTTTCACACTTGATGGAAAGACAGTCTCCTGCAACAGCATTATTATCGCAACAGGCACTTCCCCAAAAAAACTGAATGTTCCTGGAGAGGAAAAACTCAAAGGCCGTGGGGTGTCATACTGTGCCACCTGTGATGGGCCAATCTATGCGAACGAAGATATTGCTGTAATTGGCTGCGGGAATTCAGGGCTCCAGGAGGGCCTTTTTATCCTGAAGTTTGTAAAATCAATCACTTTCGTTGAATTTCTACCCGAGATCCGGGCAGAAAAAATTTTGCTTTACGCAAAAATTTGAGTGCCAGTACTGCGAATTAACCCATGAATTGTTAAACGAAATTGTTGATCTTTCAGACAAGCTAACGCTTCAAACTTATGAGTTTGTTAAGAACAAGGAAATAGCCGAAAAATACGGGGTGGATAAGATTCCCGCCATAGTCATCGAGGGGGGAAAAGACTACGGGATCCGTTTCTACGGAGTTCCGGCCGGATATGAGTTTACCACGCTGATCGAAGATATGATTGACGTATCGAGAGGCACAACAAACCTTTCGGCCGAGACAAAAGAACCCCTTAAGAACCTGGAAAAGAACATGCATATTCAGGTCTTCGTAACCCTCACCTGACCTTATTGCCCCCGTCCCGTGCGCGCTGCCCATCAAATGGCGATAGAAAGCGAGCGTGTGAGAGGAGACATGATCGAATCAGCTGAATTCCCCCAGCTTGCCAACAAGTATTTTGTTACCGCTGTGCCTAAAGTGGTTATCAACGATGAAGTGGATTTCGAAGGCGCACTCCCAGAGAAAAGCTCCCTTGATAAAGTTCTCGAAGCTGAAGGAGTGGCAAAGAAAACCTGATCGCATGGCATTTTGCTACTAAAGGAATTTGGCTTAATAGCTTTGAAAGAGTGCCGGCAACTGCTCTATTTTCTCAGTATCCAAGGTTTTCGCCTACAAGCTTTACGTGTATGCGATCCTTGATCATGTGCCCTTCAATAATACTCCACATGTTGCAAATTCGCCCTGGCGCGTTACAATCTGTACACAGGCCTGTCTCCACGCAGGGGGTTCCAACGCTGAGGCGAATTGCATTGGCAGGTGCCGCATAATGCTTTACCCGCGCCATAGCAGAATCAAGGTCCGGCGCTACTTTGTTCATACCAACCACCAAGATCACTTTCTTGGGGCCAAAGGTCATCGCCGCAACCCGATTGCCCATACCGTCGAGATTAACAAGTTTGCCGTCAAGGGTGATTGCATTTGAGCTGGCAATCATAATATCAGCGCTCAAGCCTTTCCGTCTGAGGCTGAGACCTTCTTCTGTGGACAGGCTGCTTTGGTATGGGTCGATAAGCTCAACTCCCGGAAGTTTTTGGATTTCTTCCCAAAGACCCATACCTGTTGCGGTCATTGACCCGCACCGAAATACCGTTGACCCCTCCGGTATCATTGCCAGTATTTCTTCCTTTGCCTGGGCAGCAGAAGAAGCGTAACTGCCCTCCATTCGACGTCTCTTGAGATTGGCGATAATGCTCTGGGCTACCTTTTCATTCAATGTGATCTGGTGCGTATCCATATTCCACCTCCATCAACTGTTTTTCTGTTGGGCCCAACAGCCTTGCATTGTGAAGAACAATGTGGAGGATTCTGTCAAAGTTTTCTCCAAAAATCAAATTTTTCCGGTCAACCCGGGCATCAAGCCCGGATTTGACAGCCAAGCCGAATTTAACTATGTTTCCCGTTTCAAGATGGGGCCCGCTTCACAGCAGAGAAAAGACATCTCGCTGAAAAATATGCTCATTGCTCGGGAGCATAAACACCAATTGAGGGTCAAACTTAAATTTATTACACTTAGGGGCGCATGAAATACCACGCCTTGTGGGAAAGTACCCATATATAGACTAAGGATTTCTGATCCCACCTATTTTCTAGATTGCCGCACATCAAGGCGGTTTCAGATCTCTTTAAAACCCGTTCTGCTCTGTGTCCCGGGTTACTCAGCCAAGGCATGCTTGAGGGAAATGGGAGAAAATGTGAAGCGGATGGCAAGAAAGCAAAAAGGGGCTGCAAGTCGCTGATATCCCTTGCAGACCCTTGGCATTTCAGTGGAGGCGGCAACCGGATTCGAACCGGTGAATAACGGTTTTGCAGACCGCTGCCTTAGCCACTTGGCTATGCCGCCTCTGAGAGGCCCCTGAAAAACGCTCTCTTTTGTCCGATTTCCGCGTCAGACTCAAATTCTAACCAGCATGAGGCTGGTCAATCCTCAAAATACTCCAAATGTATTCCTCCGGTTAGAATTTTCGCCTTCCTTGAACTTTAACAAAACCGAGTATTTTTCAAAGGCCTCTTTCTGAACAAATGGAGCGGGAAACGGGACTCGAACCCGCGACAACCACGTTGGCAACGTGGGGCTCTACCAACTGAGCTATTCCCGCATGCATACCATTTTAAGGCCTCAAAGCACTTTGTCAACAAAAATCAGGAGGGATTTCTGGGCAAAAGCACACGATAAAATTCTTTAAAATATGCCCATGCAGACCAAAGAGTAAAAATAAGTGCTGCCCACAACAGGACCATGCCAACTTTATGAAAATTGAGCCCTATGTATTTGTAGTGAAGGCAGAGAAATGCTGTTGCCAGGGATTGGAAAAAGGTCTTGTATTTCCCAAGTGAGCTTGCCTGCATTACAGTCCCTTCCATTACAGCAATACCGCGCAGCCCGGTGACAGCCATCTCCCTGGCAACGATCAGCATAACAATCCAGGCCGGAATCCGGCCAAGCGGAATAAGCATTATCATTGTGACCGAAACCAGAATCTTGTCAGCCATTGGATCCAGGAACTTCCCAAGCTTTGTGACATCCCCCCGGCGCCTGGCGAAAAAACCATCCAGAAGGTCTGTAACAAAGGCCGTTCCAAAGAAAAGCGCAGCAAGAAAACTGCCGAGCTTTCCTGGAAAATAAAGGCATATTAGCACCGCCGGAATACAGGCCAGCCTGAATAAAGTGAGTGAATTCGGCAAATTAAATGCGGCTTTTCTGGGGGCATCCTTTTTCATTTCCGCTCCACCCAGGGATCAAACTTTTCCCAGCGCAGCTTTTTATCTTTTCCCGGAATTATACTGGCTGTAGTAGTACAGGACCTTTTTAACAAATGCTCTAGTTTCAGGAAATGGAGGGATACCCTGGTACTGTTCAATGCTCTCCGGTCCAGCGTTATACGCTGCCAGGGCGAGTTTCCTGTTCTTAAAACGCTTGAGCATGAGGCTCAAATACCGGGTTCCCCCAAAAATATTCTCTTCAGGGTTAAAGGGGTCCTCCACCTTCATTCGGTCCGCCGTATTAGGCATGAGCTGCATCAGTCCCTTTGCACCTTTTTGGGAGACAGCCCTGTGATCAAAGTCTGACTCAGCTTTTATCACAGCTTTAATAAGCGAGGGATCAACATTGAACTTCCTAGAAGCCTGCACTATGATTCCCTCGTAGTCCTTAATGTATTGAGACACTTTCTTGCGGTAGGTCCGGATATAGAGTTTATACCTTTTATCATTTTTCACGTTTGTAAAATGCCAGACCCCGTTTTTGTCGCGATAACGATATATATCACCTGCGGCTGTGCTCAGGGCAAGTAGCACAAGAAGCGAACAAATTCCTGTAGCATAAATACAGCGTAGCGAAAACATTTCTAGCCCACTTTTTTCCAGTCAGCCAGGAATTTCTCCAGTCCAATACCGGTTAGTGGATGATTTATTAGATGCTCCATAACCCCATATGGCATTGTGGCAATATCTGCTCCCATAAGGGCAGCATCCAAAACGTGGAGAGGGTTCCTTATGCTTGCCACAATAACTTCCGTGTCATAGCCGTAATTTTCGTATATGGCGATAATCTGCTCCACCAACTCCATCCCCCTGTGGCTTATGTCATCGAGTCTGCCAACAAAGGGACTGATGTATGCTGCTCCTGCTTTGGCTGCCATGAGTGCCTGAACAGGTGAAAAGCAAAGGGTCACGTTGGTCTTTATTCCTTCGGCAGATAGCACTTTTACAGCTTTCAAACCTTCTCTAATCAGTGGAATTTTTACAACAATGTTACCTGCAATTTTCACCAGTTCCTTCGCTTCGGAGATCATCCCTTCCGCATCCCTGCTAACCACTTCAGTATTGACAGGTCCGCTGACTATTCCGCAGATCTCTTCTATCAGTCCTTTGAACTCTCTGCTTTCCCTGGAGATCAGGGTGGGGTTGGTGGTAACGCCATCCAGCAGTCCAAGTTCACTGGCCTTTCTTATTTGCTCAACGTTTGCCGTATCAAGAAAAAATTTCATGATTCCCCCCTCTGTGTTTTCTTTTCTGACTCAAATTTTGAAGCGCACTCCTCGCTGCAAAAATAATATGTTTCCCTGTCGATTGTTCTCTTCACAGCCTCTCGACGCGGTACGTACGTTTTACAATATGGATCCTGCACCATTTCGTCAATGACCCCACCCTCCGGACCTCCACCTACCTGTTTGCCCGGAGTTAACAATCCTTTGAGTAGCCTGTAGAGCAGGTAAGCCAAGAAAAGAAAGATCAAAAATCGAATCATTACCTATTCCTTCAACCGGATAAGGTCGCCGTTTGTGCTGGGAAGATTATCGAGAAGTTTCTCAACGCTCATTCCAAGAACCGGGTGCACCAGGTGCGGAGCAATCTCAGCCAGAGGAACAAGCACGAAGTGCCTAAGGTGCATAAGCGGATGCGGAACGATCAATTTTTGGCTGTTAATAATTTCGTTCCCAAACAACAAGATATCTAAGTCGATTATCCGAGGGCCCCACCTCGTGGTCCTTATTCGACCCATTTGTTTTTCGATCAGAAGCAAATGGTCAATCAATTCTTCTGCAGATATTTCCACCTCCAAACTCAGTGCTCCATTAACATACCATTCCTGCCCTTCAACGCCTACGGGCCGTGTAAGATACCAACCCGAGCACCTGTAAGGTTTGCAGCCCTGAGTCTCAGCTATCATCTGAACTGCTCTGAGGCAGTTGCCACGCTTATCACCAAGGTTTGACCCGATTCCTATGTATGCCTTTTTCATCACTCGCAGTGATGGCCACTTTTCACAACCCAGCGGCTTTTATTCTTCCGATGGCTTGTTCCAGCCTTTCTCTTTTCTGGGTTAGAGCTATCCGGAAATACCCTTCCCCCGGTTCACCAAAGCCGTTACCCGGTGTTACAACAACTCCTTTCTCAAGTAAGCGCGTTGCCAGTTGTGCCGAAGAATATCCCTCCGGAACCCTTACCCACAGGTAAAAGCTGGCTTTCGGGATTTCCAGTTCGAATCCGGCTGCTCGCAGCCCCCCAACCATGAGATCTCTGCGCCTGGTGTATATTTCCCTCATCTCATCCACGCAGGATTGATCACCACTCAGGGCCTGGATTCCGGCTATCTGGACTGCCCCAAACACACCTGAGTCCACGTTACTCTTTATGGCTCCAAGACCCTCCACTGCCTTTTTATTTCCAACAGCAAAGCCCACGCGCCAGCCAGTCATGTTGTAAGTCTTTGAAAGAGAGTGAAACTCTATTGCGACATCCTTGGCCCCCCGTGCCTCCAGAAAGCTATGCGGGCGATAGCTATCGTAGGCGATTTCGGTGTAAGCTGCATCATGACAAACCAGAATATCGTTCTCCTTTGCAAATGCCACAACCCGCTCAAAGTAGTCCAACTCGGCAACGGCCGCCGTAGGGTTATTCGGATAATTAATGAACATTATTCTAGCCTTCTTGGCCACTTGTGCTGGAATCATGTCAAGGTCAGGGACGAAATGATTGCTCTCCAGCAATGGCATGAAATGGGCGCCACCCCCAGCAAAAAGCGTTGCATTGTGGTAAACCGGGTAACCGGGAGTGGGAATAAGGGAAACGTCTCCAGGGTTAATAAAAGCAAGGGGGAAGTGGGCTATTCCTTCCTTGCTGCCAATCAATATAATGACCTCATCATCAGGGTTAAGGTCAACACCAAAACGTCTCTTATACCAACCGGCAACTGCTGCCTTGAATTCACGCATCCCATCGTAGGCTGGGTAGCGGTGGGTTGAAGGGTCTTCCAC
>Ga0190359_1001683_pt1 | contig 13711 bp, 14 predicted proteins | sample 48721823_MG_FD_161269 | JGI IMG/M metagenome (GOLD analysis project Ga0190359, IMG submission 161269) | Hydrothermal vent microbial mat bacterial communities from Southern Trench, Guaymas Basin, Mexico - 4872-18-2-3_MG | ecosystem: Environmental > Aquatic > Marine > Hydrothermal vents >...
ATAATGATTTTCTCTTGCACTATATAGCCAAATTCTGCTAAATTTACATATTATTGGCAGAATCAACAATATGCAAAAATGTAACGCTTTACTTTTGCTATAAGCTAAACGCTTACAAAAGCGACTTTAAAATCCACATCTCAAGGAGGAAAACATGTCTGAAGAGGAAATACAGGGTCAGGGATTTGTTATTAAAGATAAAAGGGCTTTTGATGCTCAGGGAGAGGTAAAGGATAAATCTGAAGGAACTAAGATAGGGAAAGATAAGGTCAAGGAAAAGCCCAAGGAGGAGAAGGGTTCTGCCCCCTTGCCAGAAATCAATTTTTCCTCCTTTCTTCTATCGCTTAGCTCTTCGGTACTCCTTCATCTTGGTGAAATTGCAGACCCCCAATCTGGAGAAAAAAAGAAAGACCTGGCATTAGCCAAACAATCGATTGATATTATCAACATACTCAAAGAAAAAACCAAGGGTAATCTTACACAGGAGGAGAAAAACTTGCTGGAGCAGCTTCTCTATGACCTCCGCATGCGTTTTGTTAAAGCAAACGAATAATAATGCTTTCCCTGCTAACAAATGAAAAATCCAACCCCCATCTCATAAATCAAACCGCAATTGAAGCTTTGTCTCCGGCCAAGGTCAATCTATTCTTAAAAATTACCGGGCAACGGAGTGATGGGTATCACGAGTTGTTGACTGTTTTCGTTCCTGTGGCTCTCTATGATAAGCTAACAATAAGCAAGTCAGACAAGGGATTAGAGGTTTATTGTAGCGGAAGAGAACTACCTAAAAACCAAAATAATTTAGTTAGTAGAGCGGCTATCTCTTTTTTTGAAAAAACCGGAATCAAGAAAGGTGTCAAAATTACATTAATCAAAAATATACCGATTTCTTCTGGTTTGGGTGGTGGTAGCAGTGATGCGGCAACAACATTGAAAGCATTAAACCAGCTATGGCCAAACGCCCTCTCAAAAGAAGATCTTGAGAAACTCGCCCTTTCTCTAGGCGCAGATGTTCCTTTTTTTCTTCTACAGAAACCGGCTATAGCCAGGGGGATTGGAGAAATACTCCAACCGATAGAAAGCTTTCCTTCATTTTGGTATGTCATCGTTAGTCCGAACCTCATAATCTCAACGGCATGGGCCTATGAAAAAACCAAATTAAAGTTGACAAATAATAGAAATCAAAATATCATAAAACGTTTTAAAAAAAATATTTTTAATATCCCAGATTTACTCTTTAATGATCTTGAAAGAGTTACTCTTGTGAAGTATCCTTTTCTTAGCTCAATCAAGGAATCCTTGCTACAGTTAGGTGCCCTCGGCGCATTGATGACGGGCAGCGGGCCAAGTATTTTTGGTCTTTTTGATTCAGCTAAAAAGGCTCAAGAGGCTGGCAATATTCTCGAATCATATGATAAAGGGGATGTATTTGTAGTGAAAGGATTGGGCTAGGGATATTATACAAAGATGATATATCAGATTTCAAAATCCAAAGGGAAAATAAAGCGCAAATGCTTAAATGTCAAAATTTGAAATTTATAATTTGATGTTCATTTGAGCTTTGATATTAAATAATGGGGTGTCGTCAAGCGGTAAGACACGGGCCTTTGGAGCCCGTATTCGGAGGTTCGAATCCTCCCACCCCAGCCAGAAATACGAAATTATTGGAATATTAAAAGGGGAAACAAGAAAATTTATTATGGATGATCTTGCTGATAGTTTGAAGCTGTTTGGTGGCACATCTAATATAAGTCTAACCAAAGAGGTGAGTGATTATTTAAATATCCTTCCTGGGAAAATGCTAAACAAAACATTTAGCGATGGGGAGATTCGGATTGAGATCGATGAAAATGTAAGGGGACGAGAGACTTTTATCCTTCAGTCTACCAGTAATCCGGTTAATGATAATCTCATGCAGCTCCTGATAATTACCGATGCGCTCAAAAGGGCATCTGCAAGGAGTATAACAGCTGTAATCCCTTACTATGGCTATGCCAGGCAGGATAGAAAAGTTAAGCCACGGGTTCCTATAAGCGCAAAGCTCGTAGCTGACCTGATAACAGTTGCCGGAGTGAATCGTGTGATCTCAGTTGATCTTCATGCCGGGCAGATTCAAGGATACTTCAATATTCCGGTGGATAATCTGTTCGCAGCACCTGTTATACTGAACTACATTCGGAAGCATTTTAAAAATAATCTATCAATAATCTCTCCCGATGCTGGTGGCGTGGAGAGAGCACGGGCCTTTGCCAAGAGACTTAATGCCTCTTTAGCAATAATAGACAAGAGAAGAGAGGAACCTAATGTTGCGGCGGCCATGCATATCATTGGAGATGTAAAAGGGAAGACAGCCGTTATTCTTGATGACATGATTGATACAGGCGGAACACTGGTACAGGCCGCTCAGGTATTAACCCAAAATGGAGCAAAACATATTTACGCCTGCTGTGTTCATCCAGTTCTCTCTGGTAATGCGATAAAAAGGATAGAGGAGTCAACTATCGAGTCACTGGTAGTAACAAACACGGTTCCGTTAAATAAAAAGGCATCTGAGTGCTCCAAAATTAAGGTTGTTTCTGTGTCGGAAATTCTGGGTGAGGCCATAAAGCGAGTTTATTATTCAAGGTCTGTGAGTTCACTATTTGTATAATCGTGAGCACATTTTAGGTATTACTTCTGCCCTCGCCCTGATTATATCGGGACAGGCGAGGCGGGCGGGAATTGAAGGATTGTTGCTGATCGTTCGTTGTTAGTTTCTCGCTTGAGACTAACAATGTATAACAGCAAGCGAATAATTTAGGAGATTTGGAGTTAATGAATGGCTGCTATACAATTAGATTCAAAAAAAAGAACAATGACGGGTAAAGGCTCGGCTCGAAAGCTAAGAAGCGGGGGCAGGCTCCCTGGTATACTATATGGTCCAAATACAAGTCCCATAAGGCTTTCATTAGATTATAAACAGTTCCAAAAAACCCTTAGAGAAAGATCAGCTGAAAATATCATATTTGCTCTAAGGATAGACTCTAATGGGAAAAATCAACCTAAGAGGGTTATGATAAAAGAGATACAGAAGGATCCGGTTACAAGGGAGTATCTTCATGTTGATTTTTATGAGATATCTATGGAAAAGGAACTGGAGGTTGATATCCCTGTGTATCTCGTAAATACACCAATAGGGGTAAAGGGGGGTGGTATTTTAGAACATATCCGCAGGGAGTTAAAGATCTCGTGTATGCCAAAAAACCTCATAGACAAAATAGAGGTTGATGTGTCTGGCCTTGATATTGGACAGTCGCTTCATATAGAGGACATTAATTTGGCTCCAGGTTTAAAATCAATAGAAGACGGAGATCTTACCATTGCCACAGTTGTTGCCCCTACCATAGAAAAAGAGAAGGTTGAAGAAGAGGTTGAAGAAGAGGTTGAAGGGGCTGGAAGTGAGGAAATAAAAGTCGAAGAGAAATCCTAAAACCATATGTTTGATAATAGGGCTTGGTAATCCAGGTACTGTATACAAAAACAGTAGACACAATCTTGGATTCAAGACCGTTGATCTTTTATGTGCCAAATTAGGCCTTCATTTATCTGATCAACGCTTTCAAACCTTAAGCACAAGCACAAATTACCATAATAAAAAGATACTGTTGGCATGCCCACAAACATTTATGAATAGATCAGGAATTGCGGTTAAGCATTTATTTGAATATTACAGACCGGATAACAGAAATATAATGGTTATACATGATGATATTGATTTAGACGCAGGTCGAATAAAGATAGCATGTGGAGGAGGGGCAGGAGGTCATCATGGGGTAGAGTCTGTAGCTTATCACCTTGGAACAAATGAGTTCTGCAGGACTAAGATTGGAATAGGCAGACCCAGGTATAATGAAGCAATTGAGGATTTTGTTTTGGATCCTTTTTATGATGATCAACAAGCAACAATAACAGAAGCATTGCATATAGCAGTAAAGGCCATAGAATCATTTGTATTATATGGAGTAGATGCGGCAATGAATACGTTCAATTCTTTGACAACCGGGAAAAAGTTACGGAAAAAGGAGGTAAAAAGATAATGCAGAAGTTAACTGTGTATGCACCTTATTTAGGAATCTTGTGTCTAATAATTACACATCTAATGTTTAATGTTTTTATGCCAAAAGGCAACTTTATAATATGATAAGGGGACTGAAATGAAGAAACTATAATGTCATGGGTGGCCGTAAAAGCAATACGACGTTCTGATCTTTGCTTTAAGGCAGAGCTAGTTGGAGGTGAAGCTGGAAGTTTATAACAGAACCATCGAAATTAGATAAGTGAGATAATGAAAACCTTATATTGTATTGGAGGTCAATTATGGATTACGCATGGTTTATCCCGTTTTGTGTTGGAATTGTTGCACTCCTCTTTGCTGGTTTCCTGATTCGGTATGTTTTAGCGCAAAATGAGGGTTCTGACAAGATAAGAGAGATTTCAAAGGCCATTCAGGAGGGGGCAATAGCTTTTATTGGTAGGGAATACAAAGCACTCACGGTTGTGATGGTGATAATTGCCATTATTCTGGCTATCCTGGGCAAGCCTGTAATTAATGCAGGGCTTGGGTGGGAATTAGCGGTAGCATTGCTTTTTGGCGCTTTTTGCTCTGCCTCTGCGGGTTTCTTAGGCTTGACCATGGCAACCAGATCTAATGGAAGGACAGCCCATGCAGCTCAGAAGAGTTTAAATGACGGCCTTCGTATCGCATTCCGAGGCGGGGCCATAATGGGAATGTGTGTTGTTGGCATCGGCGTAATTGGGTTGAGTATCCTTTACTTTGTCTTTCATGGGTATCCAGCTGCCAGGTTTCTGCAGATTATCCCAGCTTATGGATTTGGCGCTTCAGGAGTGGCGATATTTGCCCGCGTAGGTGGAGGAATCTTTACAAAGGCGGCAGATACAGGAGCCGACTTAGTTGGCAAAGTAGAGAAGGGGATTCCTGAGGATGACCCCAGAAATGCTGCTGCTATTGCTGACTTTGTTGGTGACAATGTTGGAGATGTGTGTGGCATGGGAGCTGATCTTTTCGAGTCTTATGTTGATTCCATCATTGCTACCATAACATTGGGTGTCATAGGAGTAAGCGTAGGACTGATGGCCAAAGAATCCACGGCATGGCTGCTTCCGATGTTGGTGGCAGCGATAGGAATTATTGCCTCAATCATTGGCTGCCTCTTAGTAAGAGTTGGCGAGAAGCTGGAAATGGGAGCCCTGCTTAATGCCTTACGCCGAGGAACCTTTTCCGCATCAATTCTCGCAGCAATTGGCTCTGCCTTGTTAGTATGGATACTCGATGTAAGCTGGGGAGTGTTCTGGTCAATATTTGTGGGTTTAGTTGCTGGTGTGTTAATTGGTGAAAGCACTAATTATTTTACCTCTTATGCCTATTCCCCGACAAGAAAAATTTCCAAAGCATCTCAAACAGGCGCAGGCACAAATATAGTTTCCGGATTTTCTAACGGGCTTATGAGCACAATGCCTCCAGTTATTCTGGTAGCTATTGCAATTATCCTTGCCTTTAAGTTTGCTAATTTTTATGGGGTGGCAATTGCTGGCATCGGCATGCTTTCTACATTAGGAATAAGCCTGGCAACCGATGCCTATGGGCCAGTAGCTGACAATTCAGGAGGAATTGTTGAGATGAGTGGGCTTGGCCCTGAAATCAGGGAGAGAACGGATGCCCTTGATTCTCTGGGAAATACTACAGCGGCAACAGGCAAGGGCTTTGCCATTGGAGCGGCAGCGCTTACTTCTCTTGCCTTGATGCTGTCTTATGCTCAAGCGGTAGGAGTTAGGATAATAGATTTGCTGGACTTTCGTATGATAGCTGGCTTGTTTCTCGGTGCTATGTTACCCGCTATATTCTGTGCTCAGACCATGGGTGCTGTCGGAAAAACCGCCTTTGTAATTATCGAGGAGGTTCGGCGGCAGTTCCGTGAAATAAAAGGTCTGATGGAAGGAACCGCAAGACCGGAGTATAACAAGTGTGTTGATATATGCACCAGGGCAGCATTAAAGCAGATGCTTGGGCCCGGCATAATGACAATACTTACTCCTATTGTGATAGGGATCATACTTGGTCCAATAGGTCTCGGTGGTTTCCTTGCCGGAGCCATTGCCAGCGGTTTTATCTTTGCAATAACTATGGCTAATGCTGGTGGCTCTTGGGACAACGCCAAGAAGTTTATAGAGACTGGGAAGCTTGGAGGAAAGGGCTCTGATGCTCATAAAGCAGCCGTTGTTGGCGATACAGTTGGTGACCCTATGAAAGACACTTCAGGGCCTTCGCTGAATATCATGATAAAGTTGATGTCCATAATAGCTCTGGTCATTGCGCCAGCTCTGCTGGGCTTTGCGGGGTTAATTCATTAGGCGGCCTTTGCCAAAAAATAAAGTGTTAGAAATTTTTGTCCAGGCAGTATGTAATCATACATTAGTATGCTTTGTATGAACGCGCATGGCCTCTCGGACGCAACGAAGGATGAAAATAGTGTTGAGGGGTCAAATTGAGTATCGATAATTAAAGTATCAGGAGGTAAGAATGTTTAAGGTAGGCGATTTGGCCGTGTACCCAGCACACGGTGTTGGGGTTATTGAGAGGATTGAGAGTAGAGAAATTTCTGGTTGTCAGGAACATTTTTTCGTCATGAGAATACTTGAAAGTAATATGATTATTATGATTCCATCTTCAAACACTAAAAATGTTGGCCTAAGAGAATTAATAGACCAGACTGATGTATCAAAGGTTTTCTCTATCCTTAACAATCCGGATATGTACGTAGATGATAATCAGACCTGGAACAGGCGGTACAGGGATTACATGGATAAGATTAAAAGTGGCTCTGTCTTTGAGGTTGCGGAAGTCTATCGCGATTTGAGCGCAATAAAGCAGGATAAAGAGCTTTCCTTTGGGGAGAGAAAGATGTTGGATACAGCCCGAGGTCTGCTTGTGAAGGAAATCTCCCTCGCTAAAAACATGAAGGAGGAAGATGTGGAAAAAGATATTCAGTCGAATCTCTTTGTTCAAACTCAACAGGATAAAGGATAAAGCTTACGTTAGCAGAGAGTTGTGGTAAACAGTTGGGAGAAAACATTCATCTTTCGTCAACCGTCAAAGGAAATATACGCAAGGCTTGATAAGTTTCTCTCCGATAACAAGGACGTAAGTTTATCAAGGGCAAGGATTCAAAACCTTATAACGACTGGTGCGGTAACCGTTAATGGTGAAATAAAGAAACCTAGTTATCAACCGAAACCTGGCGACAGGATAAAGATTTCATTTTTACCCAAATCAGCCCCTTTAGAAGCACCTGAAAATGTAAAGTTTGACCTCCTGTACGAAGATAATTCAATCCTGGTAGTCAATAAACCTCCAGGCCTGGTGGTTCATCCTTCTGCTGGCCATTATACAGGAACTTTGGTCCATGGCCTTCTCTATAGATGTAGAAATCTTTCTTCTGGCGATCCGATAAGGCCGGGAATTGTTCATAGGCTCGATAAAGATACCTCAGGTGTGATGGTAGTAGCCAAAAGTGATAGAGCTCACGATTTTTTATCTTATCAATTCAAAAAAAGAAAGATAAAAAAAAGCTACCTTGCCATTGTCCATGGTAATGTGGAAAAAAAGGAGGGGATAATAGATTTACCTATCAGTAGACACCCAATAAAAAGAAAAGAGATGAGCGTGTCTCTTTTAAAAGGGAGGGCCGCCATAAGTGAGTGGGAGGTCATATCTGTATTTCCTCTTGGTTTTTCACTTTTAAGGATAAACCTCCATACTGGGAGAACTCACCAGATACGAGTTCATATGGCATATATGGGTTACCCAGTGGTAGGGGATATTGTATATGGATATGGGAAAAAATGGTGGAATCAAAAATCTTTGACAATGAAAAAAACACTTACTTTAATAAAAAGGCAGATGCTCCATGCAGAAATATTAGGGTTTGTTCATCCTGATTCATTAAAATACATAGAATTTGAGGCCCCTCTTCCAACAGATATGGATTGTCTTTTAAAATGGCTCAATAAGAATCAAATGGCATAAATGCTATAACATGTAAAATCCCTTGACATAAAGGTATTAGAGATTTATTATTATAAATAATATGTAATACATCCACAAGAAATGCATTCCTCGCTAAATTAAGCTATTAAATTTTTCATCAATTACGGTCTGCTTATAATCAGCGTTTACAAATAGTTTTCAGGAATACAATGAGTAAAATACCTCATGTGAGAGGTGTGAAAGCTTTATCTCTCTTTTTGCTGTGAGCGCTAAAAAGGAGGGAAAAAAGTGAAATACATATATTTTGCAGATTTATAGAGGCGTTGAAAGAGATGAATTTAGTTGAGCTTAAAAGTAAAAATATAAGTGAACTCATAGATGTAGCGAAAACATTCAAAATAGTTGGCGCCACAGATATGCGAAAACAAGACCTTATCTTCTCTATTTTGCAGGCCCAGACAGAACAAAACGGTGTTATCTACGGAGAAGGAGTATTGGAAATCTTACCAGATGGTTTTGGTTTTCTTCGCTCACCTGATTCTAACTATCTTCCCGGTCCTGATGATATGTATGTTTCACCATCTCAGATCAGACGATTTTCTTTAAAGACAGGAGATACTGTTTCAGGCCAGATAAGACCACCAAAGGATGGAGAAAGATACTTTGCTTTGCTAAAAGTCGAAAATATCAATTATGAAGATCCAGAAGCAGCTGCAGATAAGATACTTTTTGATAATATGACTCCTCTTTACCCAACAGAACGAATACAATTAGAAACTGATCCTGATAATTTCTCAACGAGGATTATGGATCTAATGACACCGATAGGGAAAGGACAAAGAGGTTTGATCGTCTCTCCACCGAGAACGGGAAAGACAATGCTTCTAAAAGATATTGCTAACGCTGTGACCAAAAATGATAGGGAAATACATAAAATAGTCCTTTTAATTGATGAGAGACCCGAAGAAGTTACTGATATGGCCCGCTCTGTGGAAGCTGAGGTTATTAGTTCTACATTTGATGAACCTCCGCAACGCCATGTGCAAGTGGCTGAGATGGTTTTAGAAAAATCCAAAAGATTAATTGAGCACAAAAAAGATGTTCTTATCCTCTTAGACAGTATCACTCGACTTGCCAGGGCATACAACACTGTAGTGCCGCCGAGTGGTAAAATTTTGTCTGGAGGTGTTGATTCAAATGCCCTTCACCGTCCCAAGAGATTTTTTGGAGCTGCCAGGAACCTTGAAGAGGGGGGAAGCCTAACCATAATTGCCACTGCCCTTATCGATACAGGAAGCAGAATGGATGAGGTAATTTTCGAAGAATTCAAAGGTACAGGCAATATGGAGGTAAATCTTGACAGGAAATTGAGCGATAGGCGAATATTTCCTGCCCTTGACATCAATCGTTCAGGAACAAGGAAGGAGGAGCTTTTGATCGAGCAAGAAGATCTTAATCGAATTTGGATTCTACGTAAAGTCCTTGCCCCTCTTACTCCAGTTGATAGCATAGAATTCCTAATAGAGAAAATGAAAGGAACGAAAAACAATAAAGAGTTTTTAGCTTCAATGAATCAATAGAAAGTTTAAAATAAGCCCGTCTCCCAGTCCCGAGACTATGACGGGATCGGGAGGTGCGATGTGATTTGAATATCCACTTGTTTCTGATGTCTTACCAATCCTGACCTCTCTTTACTGAGCCAGGTTTTGCCAGGCCTGGGCCATAGCTAAAGCGCCTAAAGTGAGCTAAACTCATGAATAGAATTGCGAATAGCCTTTGGGTTTAGCCCCGATATGTCTGGGACTTTTTAGACAGGCCTGCCCGCAACGCTCTCGCCCTGGCCGCCTCGCTCTGCTCGGCAGGCGGGCTGGCTTGTGAGCCGGGCGGGCACGTATAACATCTAATTTTAATAAATGGAGATCAACAGCATGAAAAAAGATATTCATCCAGCCTTTCAAAAGGCAATTGTTCATTGTGCCTGCGGTAATGAATTTGAAACCTTTTCTACTGTTAAGGAGATTAAGGTGGAGATATGTTCTCAATGTCATCCCCTCTTTACTGGCCAACAAAAAATTGTCGATACTAAGGGGCGTGTTGAAAGATTCAGACGTAAGTACCAGAATGTTGCGAAAAATAATACGACAAGCAAAAAGAAGCAATAAGAGAATAATTGATTATGTTCCCCCAAATTGAAGAGGTAGAAAGACGGCTTAGCGCTTTGGAGTTTGAATTGAGTAAACAGGAGGTTATTCAACAACAAAGCCTCTACCAGAAATATTTGAAAGAGCATGTGAGTCTCCAACCTGTAGTAGACGCCTTCCGCAAATATAAAGCCGTAAAAGAAAAGATTAAAGATACTGAAAGCCTCCTTGATGATCCTGAGACAGAGTTAAGAGAACTCGCGCGAAAAGAAATAGATAACTTGAGGGCTACCTTAGCGAAGCTGGAACGCGAAATAGGGCTTTTGCTCCTCCCCGAGGACCCAAATGATGAGAAAAATAGTATTCTTGAAATAAGAGCAGGCACTGGAGGAGAAGAGGCAGCCCTATTCGTTGCAGATCTATTTAGGATGTATGTTTATTACATAGAGAGTAAAGGCTGGAAAATAGATATTCTAAGCCAAAGCCCTACAGGTCTGGGCGGTTTTAAGGAACTCATTGCATTAATAGAGGGGCAAAAAGTATATAGCTGTCTTAAATATGAGAGTGGAGTTCACAGGGTCCAGAGAATACCAGAAACAGAGTCAAAAGGCCGAATACATACTTCAGCTGTCACTGTAGCCGTGTTGCCTGAGGCAGAAGAGGTTGATGTATCAATTGACCCAGCTGATCTCAGGATAGATGTGTATAGATCCTCAGGCCCAGGAGGTCAAAGCGTTAATACTACAGATTCAGCTGTGAGAATCACACACATTCCTACTGGATCTGTAGTCTCTTGTCAGGATGAAAAATCCCAGCACAAAAATAAGGCAAAAGCCATGAAAGTCCTCAGGTCTCGATTGCTGGACCTTCAACAGGCGGAACAGCGATCAAAAATATCAGAGGAGCGCAAACATATGGTGGGTTCAGGCGATAGAAGTGAACGGATCAGGACTTATAATTTCCCTCAAGGGAGAGTAACCGACCATAGAATAGGATTGACGATCTATAGACTTGAGGATATTCTGCATGGTGAACTTGATCTCATTTTGCGTCCACTCCTTGCTCATTTTAATGCCGAGTCCGAGAAGGGTCAAACAAAGCATCTCTTATGACTCAAAAAAACTGGGCTATCCAGGGAATCTTGAATGCCGCCACAGAGTTTCTCAGAGATAATGGGATAGAGAGCCCTCGCCTTTGCGCTGAAGTCCTATTATCCCACCAACTAAAGAAAACAAGGGTTGAACTCTATCTTGAATTCGATCAGCCATTAAACCCTTTAGAGATTGCTGGTTATCGCTCCCTTATTAGAAGACGCTTAAAAAGAGAACCCCTCCAATATATTATCGGGCATCAGGAATTTTGGTCTCTTGACTTTTTAGTAAGCCCAGGGGTTTTGATTCCAAGGCCAGAAACGGAACTTCTCGTTGAAGAGGCGCTCAAGCTCTGGAAGAGGAATCTTTTCTCAGATAGTCGCCACCCAAAAATATTAGATTTAGGCACTGGATCTGGAGTAATAGCAATATCTTTGGCAAAAGAAATTCAAAATGCTACCTTATGGGCCAGTGACATCTCTTTTAAGGCGCTGGCTTTGGCCAAAGATAATGCACGCCACCATAACCTTAACAGAAGAATAACATTCCGCCAGGGAGATCTCTGGCAGCCATTCTCCAACTCCTCTGTTAGCTTTGATTTGATCCTATCTAACCCTCCTTATATTCCTTCCGAGGCGTTTAAGGCGCTACCCCCGGAGGTGCGGTGTTATGAGCCTCAGATTGCCCTTGACGGACATGAAAATGGCATGTACTTTATTAAAAAAATAATTGAAGAAAGTGAAATGTATCTTAAACCCGGTGGATGGCTTCTTATAGAAATGGATCCGAATCAGACAGAAATAGCATTGCATCATATAGATTCTACCCAGTCTTTTAGTTATAAAGAACGACGCATGGATTACCGAAAAAAATATCGTCTGGTAATGGCTAAAAAAAGGGTCGATGTTGTCTCCAAATAGCGGGGAAGCTAATTTGGAGCATCCCTGCACGCCCCGATTGTACCTGCCCGCAGGACGGCAGGCGGGTCGGGGCAGGCAGATGGCTGGCGGATAAATTTTAAGACATTAGGTTATGGAAACATCCAGCGTATAAATAACAGTAAAAGATATGGATAAAATTATTGTTGAGGGGGGAGATCCACTTAAAGGAGAGGTAACAATTAGCGGCTCTAAGAATGCCGCTTTACCAATACTGTCAGCCTGTCTCCTGACAGGCGGGTGGCATACATTAGATAACATCCCTAAATTAAAAGATATCTGGACTATAAAGGAGATCCTTTCTAATCTTGGAGTTGTCTTCGAGGAAAATAATCAATCTCTCAAGGTAAACACGGATAACCTTAATAGTCATATTGCCCCTTACAAATTAGTAAAGACAATGCGGGCCTCTATACTTGTTTTAGGCCCGCTTTTATCCAGGCTGGGAAAGGCAAAAATTTCCCTTCCAGGTGGTTGTGCTATAGGTGCCCGACCAATAGACTTGCATCTAAAGGGCTTGTCTTTAATGGGGGCCGATATCAATTTGGCACATGGATATGTGGTTGCCAATGCTGATAAACTCCGGGGAGCTGATATATTTTTTGATATATCTACAGTTACTGGCACTGAAAACTTAATGATGGCTGCTGTTAAAGCAGATGGAGTTACCACATTACATAATGCTGCTAAAGAACCAGAGGTTATTGACCTGGCTAATATGCTAAAGACGATGGGAGCAAGAATCAATGGGGCAGGCACTGATACTGTGACCATTACCGGGGTAAAAGAATTACATCCTGTTAAATATACCATTATACCTGACCGAATTGAGGTTGGCACATTTTTAATCGCAGCAGCTATAACAAAGGGAGAAATAACGATAAAAGGCTGCAATGAAAACCACATAGAAGCCATTATGGAAAAACTCCTTGAAACCGGTACAGAAATAAAAAAAGAAGGAGAAGTTCTTATTGTTATAGGCCATGATAAAATTAAAAGTGTAGATATAAAAACCATGCAATTTCCTGGATTTCCTACAGATATGCAAGCTCAATTTATGTCGCTGATGAGCATTGCCGATGGATGGAGCATAATCAGAGAGACCATATTTGAGAATCGATTCATGCATGTGAGTGAATTAAGGAGGATGGGAGCAGATATCGAAATCAATGGTGGTCAGGCCCTTGTTCGTGGTAAAACCAATTTATCAGGGGCCCAGGTTATGGCAACTGATTTAAGGGCAAGCGCATCCCTTGTTCTTGCTGGTTTAGTAGCAAAAGGAAGGACAGAGATCTCAAGGGTATATCATCTTGATAGGGGTTATCAAGACCTCGATCTGAAGTTGTCCCTACTTGGATCAAAAATCTGGCGTGAAAAGCAATAGTTGTGCTCTTCTCAATAAGTTGGGGCAGCAGCTTAAAAATGCTGCATTTAAGGAGCATGGGTATGTCTTTTTTTGTCTCATGCCCTATAACTAATGCACAGGCAGACCCCCAT
>Ga0190359_1001684_pt1 | contig 13709 bp, 12 predicted proteins | sample 48721823_MG_FD_161269 | JGI IMG/M metagenome (GOLD analysis project Ga0190359, IMG submission 161269) | Hydrothermal vent microbial mat bacterial communities from Southern Trench, Guaymas Basin, Mexico - 4872-18-2-3_MG | ecosystem: Environmental > Aquatic > Marine > Hydrothermal vents >...
GTTATACCAGTTACATGTTATGCGCCGACAACATCATTTATTTTATTTTAACAACGTAAAATTGTATTATTGTAACGATGAACAGTTTTATAATCAATCGTACTCATTATCATGGACCAGAAAAAGACAATAAAGACAATTCTGATACTCACTGCCGATAGTGATTTTTCCCGGGAAATGGAAAAATCCTTGTGCCTTAAAAATTTCAAAGTAACGACGACCTCCTCATATCCGCAGGCGCTGTCATTTTTCGAAAAACAGTTACCTGAAATTGTATTTATTGATATAGAAGATAAATCCGAGCACGAGATGGATCTGGTCAGTTATATAAAAACCCGTTCACCCACGACCGAGATAATAATACTGACCAGCGTGAATGAGCTCGAGCATGCGACATACGAGTTACGGCACGGCGCATCGTTTTATTTAATGAAACCGGTAACCTGTGCCGACATGAAATTTGTCATTGAGAAACTCTCCCGGAAGTTAACCAGGAACAGTGAATATCTTGAATACGAGCAGCAGGTGCTGAGCGATCTTATGTCGGGCAGCCCGGCCATGGAGAAGGTGCTGAAGCTTTCCATGAAAATCGCCCCGACAACTTCGACGGTGCTTATCGGCGGGGAAAGCGGCACGGGTAAGGAATTTTTTGCAAAGATCATACACCGTATGTCGCAGCGTATCGAAGGTCAGTTTGTGGCAATGAACTGCGGTGCCATTCCAGACACCCTCTTTGAGAGTGAGATGTTCGGCCATAAAAAAGGTTCTTTTACCGGCGCCGACCGTGACAAACAGGGACTGGTGGAGGAGGCCCACATGGGCACCCTGTTCCTTGACGAGGTAGGAGAGTTGTCCCCGCAGGCACAGGTGAAACTGCTCCGGTTTCTGCAGGAACACACGTTCCGCCGGGTCGGTGATCCCAATCAACGCAAAGTGGATGTCCGCATCATTGCCGCCTCGAACAAGGACCTGGCACAACTGGTTTCTGAAGGTATGTTCCGGGAGGATTTGTATTACCGGCTGAACGTATTCTATCTACACCTGCCGCCACTCCGCGAACGCAAAGAGACCATCCCAAACCTGGTGCGTCTCTTCGTCACGAGAAATAATGCAATAATGGATAAAAACATAAATAAAATATCCAAGGCTGCCGAGGTCATCCTGGCAGAATATCACTATCCCGGCAATGTACGCGAGCTTGAGAACATAATCGAACATGCCATGATACTTGCCGAAGGTAACGAGATAACTGAAAAGGATCTGCCCGAATTCATGTTTAAAGACCGCCTCAGATTAACCGCCCCGCAGACTACAGCCCCGAAATCTTTTAAAGCCGGACCGGATTCGGTAGAAATACTCCCACTGTCGGAAGTCGAAAAGCGGCATATTCAGACGGCACTTTCCATACTCAACCACAACTACAGCGAAACGGCAAAGAAGCTCGGGATTTCCCGCTCCACGCTGTGGAGAAAAATGAAAGAATACAATATTGCAAAGGAATAACCAACAGTGAAAATTCGTATCTACTATGAAGATACCGACTGCGGTAATGTTGTCTATTATGCGAACTATCTGAAATACATGGAGCGCGGTAGAACCGAGTACCTGCGCGAACGCGGTATAGAGCTGGACACGTACCACCGGCGCGGCGTTCTTTTCGCAGTAGCGGAAGTCAATGTTAAATACCGGCGTCCGGCGCGGTACAACGACCTTATCGATATGGAAACAACGCTTACCGACACCTCTTCAATCACCTTTGTGTTCGAAACCAGTTTTTACAACCAGAAAGGCGAACTGCTTGCCAACGGTACGGCCAAGATGGTATGTATTGACGCCGGGACAAACAGGGCGTGCAAGATACCCAAAGAACTGGCTGAACGTATCCAGGCAGGGTAGGGTTAAGGATAATACTGTTGATTTAAGGTTTTTATGATGCAGGCTTGACTCAATACAACTTGCAGTCATTCGGCAAACAACGAATAAGAATCGCTCATCGAGTGATGCACTGTGCTGCCACACAGAGCCTGTCGAAGTGCTGCATAAGTGTTAAGATGAGCGATGGGCTTAAGTCAACAGCATTACGGTATTTCCCACGGTGAATCAGAACACATCTTTCTTTCGTCGTAATGCTGCGAAGACTTTGGCATTGGGTGCCCTGAGAAAGACATTAGTCAGCTTTTCTTCGGCAATAGTGGAGGGAACCGTATGGCCGCCGCGTGAAATAGTCTCTCTGATTGCTTTACCGGCAGCATGAATCACATATATGTAGTTGTCGTAACAGGGTATGATACCGACCGAAGCCACGGTTGGATACCTTCTTTGCTAATACCGGATGGCAAAGGAGCTCTGGAAAAATTGTGATTTATGAACTTCATTTACTGTTCCGCCGCCATAGGGCGGGTACGAATCTATCTCCCAAAATCGAAACCCATACGAAAAGTCAAAGGAGAGGCCATGCCTGCTCATAAATGCCAGCCCGGCGGTTATGAGGTGTTCATTCTTTTTTGTATCAATATGGACATCCGGATTGAAGCCCGCAGGCGGAGTATCATATTCGATGAGCATGGGATAGCGATCCAGTTCCTGCCATGAATACCCGGCGCGAATAAAGAATAATTTTACAAAAAGCGGGATCTCGATACCGGCGCCACAACCGACTTTCCAGAAGGAATATACAGTTTCATCATCAGCATCGGGAATTGGGGTACGCGCTTTGACCTCGGCACTGACCAGCATGAACGGGAACCGGTAGGATACGCCGAAAGCGCCTGCTGTTCCGGTTTTAAGTCTGCCGTTATTCTGCTCTTCAACGCTGCTGTCAAGGGCCATCTCCACGGTATACTCTTCATCGAAAATAAGAAACTGCGGCAGCTCAATACGCAGACCAATTTTCATCCTGTCAAACATTGAATAGAGAATACCGGCACGCACATCCGCACCCAGATACGACTGCTCTATCCCTGATTCATAAAAGAGCATATTGGGAGCGATTCTCATGGTATTCCGCCCGGTAATCAGTGATACTGCGGCACCGGCGCCGAAATCAGGTGCGACCTGCAGGCCGAATGACGCGGTCCAGAGATTGAGCTGTCCGAAAGCCCGATAATTCATAAGGTCCCACTCACCCGAAACGCGGTAATTGTACTTAAGAATATCATCACAGATATAGGGATTCTGAAAGCCGAATGCCATGGCAAAACCGCCGCGGCTCGTGGGAATTGCCCGCAGAAGAGCAATAAGGTTCGGCCGTACACGCGGTTTATTGGAAGAGTTTGGCGACGCCAACCCGTTCTCCTTAAACTCCGTCTCAATCCCGTTTGAAAAACCACTCATTGCAGCATAAAACTCCCGAACCGGCGTAAAGGCCAGTCCCGCCGGATTCCAGAACATGGCCGACGCATCATCAGACAGGGCTACATAATTATTGCCCATGGCAAATGCACGGGTACCTACCCCGACAGTTGATCGGGCAGGGACACCAAAATCCTGGGCTGTGGCAATGCAGAGACATCCTGTAAGTAACCAGTACACTGTTTTCTTCATAGTTCTATTATTTCCCCCTGAGCGAACGGCGTTTGCGTGTTTTCTCCTTATCGGTTTGAAGTTGCTGTTGTTTTTCCTGTTTCGCGTTATTAATGTTTATCAATTTTTCCTTTGTCGTAACCTTCGGCGGGGGCGCACTCTCCTGTAACACTCCCTTCTTTTGTACATTTACGGCCTCATTGCCGGTGGTTACCTTCTCTTTCTTTTTCACCGCGGTTTTCGGTCGCATTGAAGGACGGCCGAGCGGCGACGGCGACTCATCAGGCATAACAATGATATTCTGCCCGGCTCCCTGTGATGAATTGTTATCCACCCCTGTTTCTGTAACGGAAAGGTCCTTCTTGGGTACCGTGGAAACCGCACCACCGCCGGTACCGGCAGCACTTCCCTGTGAACCCGGCCGAATCGGCGGCCGCGCCGACTTCTTCCCGGAACCGGTATTGATCCCCGTACCAATGGTACTTCCCGTATCAATAATGTGATGAATAAAAAAGTGATTGTGATACTTGTTGCAGTAATACCAGCAGTATTCACAGTGGGGATTGAACATGATATGGTAGGGGCAACTGCAGTCATAAAAATAGTACGAGGACTGATTATACCACCACGGCTGGTGATAGTAGGAGTACCATTCATCCGGATAATTGGTCTCGTAACAGCGCAGCTCCCAGTCCCCGAAGAAGGTCCGGTGCCAGTAGCAGGTCTCACGCTCCTTTACCACAACCGTATCCGGAACAGGTTCTCCGGTACTGTCCACCGCAATCCCGCGTGATTCCCCCTGATACTGATCCTGCAGGGTCGCAAACTGGGTGTAACACCCCTGGAGTAATAAAAACATACCGACAAAAACGAGTATTTTTTCCGGTTTCATAGTCACTTCCTTTTTTATAAAGTACTTAAAATTACACTCTGCTATAAATATACACTAAATATTAACGTTTGTTTAAAAGGAAGGTATGGTTTATTTTACAATACAATAAACCTGATCTATTAATATTATAATATTACGTTGAAAAGAAGGGGATATTTATGCAAATCAGATATTTACCGCTCCTTGCGATGTTGTTCAGTGGAATAGTACTATCGAGTAGTGCTCAGAATATCATAAATATCGGTATCGGACCGACCTGGCCAAAGGGGCTGCGGGATACTGAAAAACCGACTGCGTGGAATGGTACTGTTGAATATGCCAAACTATTTGACAATGTTATTGGTGTGGGCGCTGATCTTGATTTTTCATGGAATACGATTGTTAATGATACAACATACCAGGATACAAATACTGTAACGGGAGCTATCATCACAAAAACGCGAAAATACAAGGATAAAAAGCTGTTCATGTTTCCCCTGTCGGTGTTTCTCATGGTTGATCCTATTCCAAAGTATAAGCTTCATCCGGTTATCAAGGCGCAGATTGGCGTGAATATGATGGTAAAATCGGAAACACAGTTTGACTCAACAGGAAGTGAGATAACGATCCCCAAGCAGTATGATGAAGGCGGGTTTTATATCGGAGTGCTGGGAAAGGTGTCTGCCGACGCTGTATTTGACTTTGGGGAACATGCCGCTCTGTATGGAGGCTTTGAACTGCAATGGGGCAAATTGAAAAAGAAGGTTAAGGATACGGAGAACGAATACTTCGAATATAACTGCCTGGCGCCGGGTATCAGGATGGGGCTGAGTTTTTTGTTTTGATTGACTTCCGGTAAACATAGACGATTCAAATCATTCTCTTCCTCGAATTATTAAATAGAGCTGAATTTCAGATGACGATGGAGGAGGAAGAAGAGGACGAGTATAACGTATTAATAATAGCTGCATATTATGAAACTGGTTATACAGAGAGTAAAACGCGCGAAAGTAACCGTTGACGGAACCGTAACCGGCTCAATTGACCAGGGGCTGCTTATCCTGCTTGGTGTACACCGGGACGACACTGAGGAGCAGGCTGATTTTCTTGCCAAAAAATGCGTTGAGCTCCGCATTTTCCCGGATGACGAATATAAAATGAACCTGTCCCTGCATGAGGTGAACGGCGCCGTGCTTGTCGTATCACAGTTCACCCTTTACGGCAACTGTAATAAGGGACGACGCCCCAGCTATGTTCATGCGGCGCCGCCTGAAAAGGGCAACCGGCTCTATGAATACTTTGTCAATAAAATGAAAGAGTATGTTGCCGTGGTAGAAACCGGTATTTTCGGGGCAATGATGGATGTTGAGCTGGTGAATGACGGGCCGGTGACGATTATTCTGGAGAGGGTTTAAAGGTTCAAAGTTCAAGGTTCAAGGTTCAAAGTTCAAGGTTCAAGGTTCAGGGATTGAGAGCAATGTGCGTGGTGGATAGTAGATATTGATAAAAGAGTGATATTGGATATTAGATATTGGCAAAAAAATCGTCCTTCTCATCCTTCATCCTCGAAAAGGCAGATGGGGCATATTGGTTAAATTTCTCGCGCAATAGTTCAGAGAACGCAAAGGAGAATTTTTGATATAACATCTCTTTTCTTTTTTTTATAATGCATATAGAATTCAAGTGTCCGTCGATTAACTGGAAATTTATATTATTTTCAGGTTGAAAATACCGGTAATTTTATCTTTTAAATCTCAGCGATGACAGAAGATATTTGATACCGGCCAAAAAAGTAATAGTGGGTATTGGTTCAGTAGACAACAGCAAAAAAGACTTTCGGATCTTCAATTTGTATTTACAATTTGAAATTTAACCTGATAAATTCAGACGGTGATACAACCTTTGTTGTGCCGATTTTCTCTGGAAAATGGGAACTGTTTCCAGTTATTAAATAATCCGCTCCTGAAATAGATGCGACTTCCAAAAAAGGAAGATCACCCGGGTCTTTTATAGTCAGATTGGATTTTATAGCAACAACTATGTTACCTGTTTCTTTCAGAAAATCAATTAATGAATTTACTTCAACTTCATTAAATCCGAATTTCTTCCGTTTAAGGACCTGTTCATATTCAATTAACATTCTCGAATCATAACACAATTCGATTTTTTCTTCTAAAATCAATCCCAATACAGAAGCCGGAGCACCATAAGGATTGATAAGCGCAGAAACTATTACATTCGTGTCAACAACGACCCGCACTAAATTCTCCCTTTTCTCACAGCTGCAATTTCCTTATTAATCTCATTGATTTTCAGTTTGTCGTTTCCTCTTTCTGCAGATCGTAATTGCATTGCGGTAACAGCTGCCATAGCTTTCACTTTTCGAACTGTTTTCAATGTTTCCTCCAGATTTTCATCAGAGAGAGATGTCAGCAGTGCAACCGGTTTTCCATTTGAGGTTATCACCATCTCATCTTCTTTCTTCAGCTGCTTCCACACCTGGGCTGATTTACTTCTGAAATCTCTTACAGAAACAAATTTCATAACGTCTCCCTGAATTTGTGTATTAAAGGTGATTTGGTTCTTAATATATATTATACACAATTGTCACACAATTAACACCCAATTGGTCATTTTTCTGTCGATAATTTCTAAAGAAATCGGCTTAACGCTTTTTAACTTTTATAAACGCAGCCACTGTTTTCCACTGCACATCAGTATTATCCAACTGCACATGCAGCATCTTGCTAATCTCTTCGAATTCTTCTTCAGAAACGGTTGCGCGGATATAGTCACCCAGTGACTGCCGCTCCCCTTTTTCAGTCTCCCGGAGCCAGAATTCGATATCGTCCGGTGTAATGCGACGGGTAGTGGTAAAAGGTACATCTGTAATCTTTATGTCAATTTTTTTAATTGAATTCAACTCTTTGTTCAACAATTGAACACTCCAGCCCACAAGAGGATCGCCGTTGTTCGAAAAAAACGACTTCTCTGCGGAGAGGAATTTTTGCTCCAATAAAGAGGATCCGAACCTGATACATTCTGAAATCCGCTGCGACGATCGATGAACCGTCTCCGCAAAAACCATAGTGCCGCTTCGGGCCAGACACCCGGCAAACTGCTCAACAAGCGCCGCTTTATTCAGTGTCCGGTTGAGGATATTTCTCCCGATAATGGCATCAAACAGGACATCCTCGCCTGCTGCGCTGCGGATATCAGTCACACAGGTATCTATGCTGCTTAAAACAATCTGCGGCTGCTCAAAGGGTGAAAACCGCTGTGCCATGGTGTGCAGTGTTTCATACGCTTTTTTGTCGTGTACCAGAGCCCAGACACTTCCCTCAGGAGCATGGCGAACCGCTTCAAAGGTAAGCAGCCCGGTACGGGCATGGATGTCGAGAACCAGGCTGTCACACTTTACATCCGCGAGCTCGAAAATTCGATCACGAATCCGTGCGAGCTGAGACCCGGTAGAACCTGAAGTACGTTTTTCCCACATCCGCTGACTGTGTTTCCTGCTGCCGGATTTACCGACATCGGCACTGAATGCTTCACCATCTTCACTGTCGACCATTGCCTCGAGCTGCGCTTCCCGTTTTGCGGTGACCTCCTGTTTAACGGACCGCTCATATCCCTGGTCCGACGGCGTATAGAACATCCGTCCCTGCATCATGGCGGGCAGGTACTGCTGGGCAACCCAGTGATCGCGATACGCATGGGGATAGAGATACCCTTCACCGTGGCCGAATCCGTTTCGATCCCGCGAAGAATCTTTCAGACGATCCGGCACCTCATCCTCCCTTTCTTCGCCGACAGTCTTTATTGCGTCAAAAAATGAAAGGGTGGTATTACTTTTAGGCGCCGTGGCGCAATAGAGACACGCCAGGGATAAATGGAACCGCCCTTCAGGCATTCCCACATAGTCAAAGGCCTGTGCATTGGCAACCACGACCTGAATGCCGTGGGGATCGGCAAGACCGATATCCTCACCGGCAAAAATAATCATGCGCCTGAAAATGAAGCGGGGATCCTCACCTGCATAGAGCATCTTTGCCATCCAGTAAAGCGCAGCATCGGGGTCGGACCCGCGCAGTGACTTGATAAATGCCGATACCGTATCGTAATGCGCATCACCGTCCTTGTCATACAGCACCGCCCGCTGCTGAATTGAATCCTCTATCACACCGCGGGTGATATGGATACTGCCGTCCTGTTCCGGCTCAGTGGTTTCAACGGCCAGCTCAAGGGCATTGAGCACGCCGCGGGCATCACCGTTTGCCGCCTTGATTAAATGACGCATCGCATCGTCATCCATGTTTACCGGCCTTTCGCCGTACCCGCGCTCCCTGTCGGAAAGTGCATTCCAAGCCACCTTCTCCAAATCTTTTTCAGTCAGTTTTTTCAATTGAAAGATACGGGACCTGGACACCAGCGCCTTGTTCACCTCAAAGTAGGGATTCTCCGTGGTCGCACCGATAAGAATCAGCGTACCGTTTTCCACATGGGGCAGGAGCGCATCCTGCTGCGCTTTATTGAACCGGTGCACCTCATCAATAAAAAGGATAGTTCGCTTGGAATAGAGCGCCAGGGTTTCCTGCGCCTCCTTGATTGCCCGGCGGATATCATTGACACCCGCGAGTACTGCATTGATACTGAGAAACTGCGCTTTCGTGGTATTCGCTATTATCCGCGCGAGCGTGGTCTTGCCGGTGCCGGGCGGACCGTAGAAAATAAGACTCGAAAGCTGGTCTATCTGAATGGCACGGCGCAGCAGCCGTCCCGGCCCGATAATATGCTCCTGGCCGTAAAAATCATCAAGCGTAAGCGGCCGCATACGATCCGCGAGCGGCGCGTTTTTACCGGTTATTTCTTTGCGGTGGTGATCAAAGATATCCATAGTGGAAAAATAGTTCGTGGTGAATACGAGGTATAGAGTAACGGATAAATTACCAAAAGAGCATGGGAAAGAGAGGAAAGGCGCAATCAACCTCTATGAAGCTTCCAATCGGGTGAGTCCTATTTTTTTTCCTGTAAAAATCCCATTAACCAGTTAAATTTAAACAAAAATTACATCAAAATAGTGAATTTTTAAAGACTAACAGCTACCCGACCTTAACCCGGATAAATTTATCAATAAACCTTTCCTGAAACAAAATAGTTTTATATTTATAATTACCTTGCAATTTTAATCAAAATATGCAAAAATGGCATCATTTTTGCGATTAAATTAAATAAAAAATTAATGGAATTATTCAACCGTTATATGTATATTAGCTCCAATAGTTATTCATCCTTAATTTCAGATATCTTTTTTTATTTTTTTTTCTTGCAATTATAATAATTTAGTAATGACATATATAGCGTTTCTGGTACTCAGGTACTAAAATATACCTGACACTCTTGCATCATCACCAATTGTTCCATCAAGTAAAAAAGTGTCGGGGGAATGTTTAAAAAATAACGCAATATCTTAACCAGGTTTTATTGCTACGGAATGGGAAGCAGATTTCTCACATACCTGGTAAGACCCAGTAATTATTGAGTACTGTAGCATGTAATGCATATTAAAGACTATATTTGTATTCTATATTATTACACCACTTGCTCATTTTATGTCTTTTAACTATACTGATTATTTTAAAAGCCGGATCTTATAGAACATTATATAAAACCTCACCTGGAGGAATAATGCGTAAAAAAATCTCTACCCTGTTTTTAATGGTACCGATAGTCCCGATTACCGCGTTTTTTCTTTTCTGTGATCTGGGTGACCAGCCTCTTGGCCCTGAGGTTTCGGGAAAAGACACGGTCACCATTGATGATGTTATAATAGACAGTGTCACTGTATGGAAATCGGGTACCATGGAGATTTTTGTAAATCCCTCGGAGATTCCTGCAAGCAGTGGTAAAACAGCCGTTGTTACGGTGCGGCTTTTTAACAATCTTCACAATCCCATTGTCGGTCGGTCAATTTTCTTTGCCGCATCGCACGGCCTGATTGAAGCCAGTGCGGTTACCGATACCAACGGCATTGCCACGGCTGCATTTACCAGCGAACCGATCAATACCGAGGCGTCAATCTATGCATATCTGTATGAAGTGGATAAAAAAGGCGATACATCTACAGTAATTGTAAAGCAGACAGTGACCATTTCAGGAATTGATGTCCAGATTATTCCATCAGCAACTCATGTTCTCCTGAACACGGTTGTGCCGGTAACTATTACAGTGACTGATGCAGAGGGTAAACCGGTTGCAAATAAGCCAGTGTATATTACCGGTACAGTTACTGATACGTTAACAACACTCGGGAATGGAAACGCTGCGACAACGGTTACCAGTTCCAGCATTACTACATTCACTTTATATGTCCAGTCTCAGGGTGCGTATGCAACTGAAACAATTCTCTTTGATACATCCATATCAGATATTGTTGATACCACGACCGATGTACGCTCGTTACGAATCTTCTCCTCAAAATCCCAGTTAAAAGCGGACAACACGGACTATGCCATTATTACCGCGATTTTAATAAATGAGAAAAACAATCCTGCTGTTGGAGATACGATCATGTTTGAAATCTCCGACAAGGGAGATAACCAGATAGGTATTATCGGGGAGTTCGGTATCATCGATTCGACCGGCAGGACATCGGTTATTCTGAGAAGTGCCCCGGTAAACGGCACCTGTAAGATATACGGATTTACCCCGGATCAGACGTTAAAGGATTCAACCACGGTACTGTTCAGCGGTGTCTCTCTTCAGTTGACTGCGGTTCCGACTGATCTCAAAACCGGCGAATACTCAACGATACAGGCCCTTCTCACCGATGCGTCGGGCCATCCCATTGAAGGCGACGAAGTCACCTTTTTTCTCAGCTCCACCAATACGGCCGGGAAGTTTGATAATGACTCGTCCATGAAGGTTGTTACGCTGAACACCAGCGGTATAGCAGAGGTACGAGTCACCTCAACCTCAGCGCAATCATTGGTCGTGTATGCTACGGCACTGAACTGCAGAGACTCTACGGCCGTTAATTATACCAACAATATCTTAACCCTTGCTGCATCACCGACCATTATTTCCATAGGCGGCTCCGCCTATTCAACGCTGACTGCCACCTATCGTAACGCCAGCGACCAGCTCGTCAACGGTGCCTGGATTCATTTTTACACTAATGCCGGATCGCTTTCCGCGGATTCGGCAATCACCGCCGGGGGTATTGCAAAAGTAAACCTCTACAGCGGCCAGTTTACCACCACAGCCACGGTCAAGGCGGTGGCACCCAACGGCAGTGCTGAAACCACTGTCCAGTTTGCCTCAATTAATGCGGCTTCAATTGAGTTGAAAATCAGTCCGGACAATATCAATGTCAATGGCGGCGTGGCAACCCTGACTGCCACAGTACGGGACCCCAAGAGCAATATGGTCTCGGGTGCACCGGTCAATTTCAGGATTCTGCAGGGACCGGGCGGTAGTGAATATATCAACAATCCCATGGTCATATCAAAGGACGGCATTGCCCGTTCAAAGCTGTATGCAGGTACAGTGCCAGGCAACTACCGGGCAGTCGAGGTATCGGCCTATATCGGCTCTATCGCAGATACCACTAAAATGACCATCTCAGGAGAACCGTATGTAGTGACGGTTTCCCGGCCCCAGGATGATACGGTAGTAGTAAGCAATGTGGGACAGATCGACGAATCGACCTTCAAGTATTTTGCCGGCGCTGTTGTGCAGGATGTTAATGGAAACAACGTTGCCGACGGTATCGAGGTGCATTTCAGTGCAGTGGTGTCCGGTGAGATTGTTGGATTGCGAAGATTTGTGCGCTGGGCTGGGGAAGGGAACAATATTGAAGATATACGGGCTATCATGGAATATGTAGAATACGATATCCCCTTCGAGGATATAAACAACAATTTCAAGATGGATCCCAATATTGACTTTGATCTCGATTTTAATCCGACCGTCGCTACCCGAGGCGATGATGTGGACGGCAACGGTACGATGGATTATAATAAAAATTCCTACGATCTCTTTTTCGATTATAATCTAAATGGGGTGTGTGACGTAAAAAATCCGGAACCCTGCTACGAGGCATCAAAAAAGTATATCACGGATTCTGTAGGTGTTGACACCGTAATTACCGTTACCGTGGATACTATAAAAACATTTCTCGGCCTGACTGACCCGGACACGGTTATTACCGGCTATGTTGATACGACAATAATACCGATACAGGTGGGAAACACCATTACCTGGGACACGACAGTGGTGGTGAAATACGATACGGTCATTCACCCTCCAGAACCGATATATCAGTATGATTATACGTATCACTCTGATACGGTAATAACTATTAAAATCGGGGTTGTGGATTCAACCTATGAAATATGGGCTGATTTAAATAAAAACGGCGTGTGGGACAAATCCGAGCTCTATATCGATCATAACGGCGACGGTATCTGTGACATGCCGGCGAGCGGTGATTTCAGCCACTGGCTGTGGGAGATGCGCCCACAATTTGAGGATGACATTTTTGATTTCTCAACCAATGATTTTGCCGTGGTTATTGAGGCTTCAGCAGTAACAAAGGATGGAGTGGCCTATGCGGCCCTTACCTATCCGCGCCAGATGGCAAACCGGCTCATTGTCACGGTAAATGCAGAATGTAACGGCATCAGGGATAAGGATGGTGAACGCTTCGGGTTGCCGGTGCTCATTGAAGCGAGATGATAAGCAGGTTAAAGGTTATAAATTAAAGTCTGAAAGTTGAAAAGAAAGAAAAGATTAAAAAAGAAATATTAAAAAGAAAGGTTCTCAGCGTATGAAAACAACGGTAACTACCCTGATTTTCATTAGTATTCTCGGTGCCACAATATCGGCAAAAGCACCGGTGCGGTATATGTCGCCGACCTCACTGGGGATTGAATATACCAGTCTGTGGCGCGGTCAGAATATTACCGAAGCAGTAGTCCCTTCGCACGAGCAGATTCAGCAGTTCTGTTTAAACTACGCTCCGGTGGAGTATATTCAGTTTCTTTTCGGACTGGGTATGGATCGGTTTGAGGTGGACGTATTTCAGAAGACACAGTTTCTGGGGAATTACGGTTTTTCATTCTCCGCAGGTGCATATCTGAACTCTCCCGCGTTTGTAGTGAACAACCGGGACTTCCTGCGCCTCACCGGCGGGACCGATTTCCTGTATCTGAACAGCAAGGACGATTACGACTACAAATACAGCGGACCCATTGTGAATCCGAGTGTTGGCCTTCTTGTTCACGCCGGTCCCTATTTTGATATCGAGGCCGGG
>Ga0190359_1001685_pt1 | contig 13707 bp, 13 predicted proteins | sample 48721823_MG_FD_161269 | JGI IMG/M metagenome (GOLD analysis project Ga0190359, IMG submission 161269) | Hydrothermal vent microbial mat bacterial communities from Southern Trench, Guaymas Basin, Mexico - 4872-18-2-3_MG | ecosystem: Environmental > Aquatic > Marine > Hydrothermal vents >...
ATGCAAAAAAAAAAGGAATTGATATAGCTATCAACTCCCTTTTGTATATTTCCCGGTTTAGAATACTACATAAATAAATCTTTAATTTTAGACCAGTTTGTCCACTTGGAAATGTTTTCCGTCTTACCGCGTGGATTTACCTTTTTCCTGGTTTGTACATTCTCAACTGATTTTTGACTGGTCTTTATATCCGATTTTGTATCTGTTTTTGTATTACCTGCATAGACAGTAAATATACTACACAAACACATCAGTATAATCAGCTTTTTCATATTTTCCTTAATCCTTTTTTAAGCTAAAAAGGATGTACTATATCTAAATATACCACAAAATATAAAAAAAAACAAAAAAAATCACCAACTTTTTATATTGAGTCAGTGCATTATCGAATGGCATTAAGCTACATTACCCTAACTGTTCCAGCAAAGCATCACGTATTTCGGTAAATAGTAATGGCTTATGGATAACGCCATGAATCCCTTCCACAGATAAAATATGCTCCTCAAGCTGTCCCTTCCAACTGGTTATAATAAAAAATTTTGTAGAAGGACTGTTTGACTTTACCCAGCGGGCAATACCTCGGGCGCCAATATTTTTTACACACAAAGCGGCAAAAACAATATTGAAATATGTCGTCGATAGTTCAGATATACCTTTTTCTGTGTTTTCAGCTTCCTTTACTGTGCAACCGAGCCGGTTCAGCGCTTTTCTAAAAGTTGCCCGCACATCAAAATTATCATCAATAATCAATGCATTAAAATATGATTCCATATTGGGTAAAATATATGCGATTAGTATGCCATTTGCTTTTTCATTTATTTATCTTATTTAATATCATAGACTTAATAAGATTTTAGTTATAATTATTGCATTATTATAATTATTTAAAATTTTAAATTTTAACCGTATACTGTAAAAATTGCCCGAAAACGGCAATTATTGTCTTCAATAAATTATGCTTTCCTTTAAGTATTCTTTGCGACATATTTCTTTCAAAATTATATTCTTAATTATATAATTATTTAGAATACAGTAAGAATGTTTTTATTTGCGAGTTGTATTAACGCTCTTTAAATTTCTCGGGACACGAAATTATGAGTTTTAATTATGTATTGTTTATATTAGTAGGGTTGGGAGTCTTAGCTGCAGTCTCAGTTTTTTTAGGTGTACTTAACTGGTTCCAGCTTATGACAACTTCCTCTGCCATTAATAGGCTCCAGACAGAAATCGATAAAAAGTATCAGGAGAAGGATTCCCGAAAGAAAGACGCACCTCACCCGAATACGGAAGAATTTTATGGAATCGTTCCGTCTTCTGAAAGACATTCTGTATTACCATCCCCGGCACCAGCAAGCGCTCAGCAGGAGCCCCAAATCGAAATAGTGAGAAATGTTCGTGGAGGATATGCAGTGACTGAACAGGCCGGTCTTACCAAAGAAACTTTTCCTACACCACATAAGGAAAATCCGCCTTTGAAAGAGACAGGTGAAAATGTGTACAGGCAACCACAACCAGTGCCTGAATCTTCCGTATCGTATCGCCAGCTGCCATTGTCCTATCCCCCTGATAATGCCCCGAGCGACGTACTGGAGGTTGTTGACGAGTCAAGCGAGAATATTTCAACTCGGCAACAGGGAACTGACAGTTTCATTATACCGCTTTATTCAAAAGCCAGTCAGGATGCGGATTTCTCCAGTCTATGGAAAAAACTTACCCAGGTTCTTGAAAGGTCACCCGATGCAGATATACAAGTTGATTTTAAAAATATTCTATTCTTATATGAAAAAGAGATAGAATACCTTTGTAAAATCTACGAAACTGTAACACTGAGAAAGGGCCGACTTTCCTTTATACATTGCAGTCCGGAGCTTATTTCGATACTTAATAAAGAGCCTCGGTTGAAAAATATTATTCTGAAAGAAACATAGTACCCCATGCTTGTTTTAGGTCTCGAAACTTCCTGTGACGAAACGTCCGTAGCTGTGATTAACAATGGAAAAATAATCGCCAATAAAATTTACACACAGGAAGTTCACTCTCAGTATGGCGGAGTTGTACCGGAGATTGCCTCCCGGGCACATATCAGGAAAATCGACCGTCTCTGCGCGGCGGTGCTCACTGAATACAATTTTACCTGTAGGGATCTGGACTTATGCGCGGTTACTGACAGCCCCGGTCTTGCCGGTGCACTGCTGGTTGGAATCAGCTTCGCTCTCGGACTTCATTGCAGTACTAAAATTCCCCTTATCGGTGTCAATCATCTTGAGGGCCATATTGCTTCAGTCATGCTTGAACACCCACAACTATCATTTCCTTTTCTGGCACTTGTTGTCTCCGGAGGACATACGGCAATATACCAGGTTGAAGACTTCGGTATGTATAGGTGCCTCGGAAAAACCATTGATGACGCCGCAGGTGAAGCGTTTGACAAAATCGGCAAACTGCTTGGTTTACCGTACCCTGCAGGAAGAGATATTGAAAATCTGGCGCTGCTGCATACGACCAAAGAAACGATTGACTTTCCCGTGGCCAGATTATCGACAAAAGGATTCGATTTCAGTTTCAGTGGCTTGAAAACAGCTGTAAAATATTTTCTTGCAGACCACGATTCACAATTTATCGAACAAAACAAACCTCTTATATGCTTCTCTTTTCAGAGAGCTGCAGTAGATTCCCTGGTAAAAAACATTTGTGCCGCATCCGAACAGACGGGTATCAGAAGAATAGCACTCGTCGGTGGTGTTGCGTGCAATAGAAGCTTACGCCGGACACTGAAGTCCATCTTTGGCGATACGGTATTTTTTCCTTCGCCATCGTTATGTACCGATAATGCAGCGATGATTGCCAAAGCCGGATATGAAAATTTCTCCCGGGGGAAACAGCGTTTCCCCGTAATGAGCCCCTCGGGCTCCCTATAACACAAAAAAAAGGTGCTATTATGGAATTGTACATTATCAGCGGTCTTACCATTATTATTTTTACTTTTCTTACCAGTTTATGCGTGCAATTAATCCGCATAGAAAAATCAATTACTAATTTGTCGTTTATCGTTGAAAATAAAGTAAAGCGTTTACTGCACCCTGAGAAGTAACACAAGCGAAAGTTTTAAACAGGGAAACCGCCGCCTATACTGTTACGGGGAGATTTACCTCTTTTTATTCAGTATTGATGGACTGAACCGCAGGAATACCGATAATAGGACAGGTTTCTTATATAGCCTTATATAATTGAATAGCTTTTTAAGTAACAATATAGAACCTCAAAGGTAACTTTCACAATACTGATAATTGGTATTGCAATAAGCATTCCCAATACACCAGCAAGTTGCCCACCGATGGTAACACCGATGATAACAACAAGCGGATGCAGATTGACACTTTTACCCACCGCGATTGGGTACACAAAAGTACCTTCAATAAACTGGACAGTTACGAAGACAATAATAATTTTAAGCACCGGCCAGAGTGCCAGACCACCGGAGCTCATAATAATAACAAGAAGGGCCGGAATAAAACCGATAATCGGCCCCAGATAGGGAATAAGGTTACCTAATCCGGCTATCATACCGATTACCAGGAAATAGGGTAACCCGATAATTGCCAATCCTATGGAGGTCATAACCCCGACAGCAGCCGCATCAATCAACTGGCCCCGAATAAAATATTTCAGCGCAGAGGTCACCTTATGTACCAGTAATACCGACATTTCGAAATAGCTGTTGGGAATCAGTTGTAAAAGGAATTTCTGAATTAAATGGCCGTCGGCAAGGAGAAAAAATGTAACAATAGGTACAATTACCACCAAAGAAAGAATGGCAAAAAAACTTGACAGATTTGCTATTACCGCATCAACATTAATGCCTTTATTGCCGGGCATACGCTCCTTAATTACTGTTAGTAAATCAGGTATTGGTACATCTTTAAACTTTTCATCCAGCGTTTTCTGGAGCCCGATAATTCCCTCTTTAATCGTGGTTTTATACTGTGGTAAATCCTGCGCGAATGTTTGCGCCTCTGTAATTATCTTCGGAACAATAAACACTACTGCACCGACAGCGACAAGAATAATCACGGCATAAATTCCCAATAGTATGTTTATTCTCTTAAAACCTTTTGTCTCGAGCACATTTACCAGTGGGTCTAATATTAGTGTCAATAAAACAGATGCGATAAGCGGGGCAAAAAGAAGCTTAAAAAAATACAGTATCGCCAGTAATACACCAACGACGAGCCCATAGTAGCCAAATTTGACAACAAGATGGGAAGGTTTTTTAGTGCTACCCGTCACGGTCTACTCCATGCTTATCCAATTTCTTTTCCAGCACCTCAAGATTTTCATTTGCCTTTATCAGTCTTTTACATACGAGCCTGGCTATATTTGTAATAATCTGGGCGGCAACCCGCGTATTGCGATCTTTAATATTTTCAAGATCCGGCTTACAAAACGCCAGTAACACAGTATCCTTTCGGACTACTGCCGTGGCACTGCGGGGCATCTCGTCTATCAGGGCAAGTTCCCCAAAAAAATTACGTTCGGTAATAACCGCAAGCTCCACTTCCCTATCTTCACCAATCCGCTTCGTGATTACAACTTCACCTTCTTTTACAATATACATGCCCGCGCCCGGCATGTCTTCTCCAAATACTTTTTCTCCCGCTTTATACCTCCGCTGGTGTAGAATGCGTTCAATAGTTACCAGATCTTTTTGCGAAAGACCTTCAAAGGCCGGCAACGATTTCATTAACTCAATAACCGCCCGCTTTTCTTTCGGTGGTCCGAATATATATGTCCAGACAGGATTATCCACACCGCCTCCAATGATTATCGACCTGAACAGTATAAACACCCTATTGTCAACTATCATGATATACCGATTCTTCAGTATATCGTGTCTTTAATTATCCAATCAGATAAAGTAAAATGCAATATTTAATGTTATTAAATACAATGAAAAACCAACCGTTCTATGAGAATAGAATGACAGAGGTATACCAGGAAACGACCGGATATGATTGTAGGGAATAAAACAGAATATATTCCTGACTTAAATATCGCCAAACATGGCTTCCACATAGGTTTGGGGATCAAAATCCTGCAGATCGGAAAGTCCTTCACCAACGCCGATTTTCCTTATCGGAATACCGAATTTCTTAGTTAAAGCCACTGCAATACCTCCCTTTGCAGTACCATCCAGTTTCGTAATAATAAGTCCGGTAATGCCAAGAATATCATTAAATACTTCAGCCTGTTTGATGGCGTTCTGACCGGTTGTTGCATCAACCACCAAAAGCACTTCATTCGGCGTATGGGGCGTATTTCTTTTTAATACCCGTACAATTTTTTCCAGTTCGTTCATAAGATTAACTTTATTATGCAGTCTTCCGGCAGTATCAAGGAATAAAACATCAACATCACGCGCTTTCGCCGCCTCTAAGGCGTCATAGGCAACTGACGCAGGATCCGCACCTTCCTGTTGCGATATAAAATCCGCACCGGCGCGCTCTGCCCAGATTTTCAACTGCTCAATAGCGCCGGCACGAAAGGTATCGACGGCGCCAAACATAACCTTTTGACCGTTACTGCGACATTCATGGGCCATCTTCCCAATGGTTGTGGTCTTCCCGACCCCGTTAACGCCGACAACGAGTATCACCCACGGCTTTGGCGGAAACTCATCCGGATCCTTTTTTACCTGCAGACCGTCAATAAGAATCTGCTTGAGATGCGTATAAGCTTCGCTTAAGCTGGAAACATTGTGCTCACGAATCTCCTCCTTGAGTCTCCCGATAATGTCAAGCGAAATATCAATACCGATATCTGCGGACACCAGAGCGTCCTCAAGAACTTCGTAAAAGGACTCGTCAAACACATGATTACCACCGACAATGGCATTGAACTGTGAACGCGTTTTTGAGAGACCTTCTTTCAGCCTGGTGAGCAGACCCATTACTTTTACCCCTTTATAAATCCCCATTTGATACAAGGGATGCGTGTGTAAATCCGTACCGAAAATTAATTACACTCTTTATCATTGACCGGATACCTTTCGGGCGATTAAAAATAATACTTCCCCATTCATGAAAAAAACTCAAATAATGATTCTATCTGTTTTTCGTTTTCAAGAGCATCAGTAGCAATTACCTTTAATCGCTCCGGAGACAAACCGATAACCTGCATCGCTTCCCCATTTATTTTTGGCGTCGCTTCTTCAGGGACAGTCGTTAATCCGACAATATGCACCATAATATCGGCAATATGCACCATAGATACAATCTTTATAAATTTATCAGAGTACAAGGGGGTATGGTGAAGGTTTATTGCATGAATAAGCATTTCAGGAAAATTCCACTGTGTTGCAACCAGCGCGCCAATTCTCATATGGCAAAGCTCGGGTTTTTCATTGGTATATACCGGCGTTCCATGCTTGAGAGCTTTACTATATATTCTTCGTATTTGATCCGCGTAATAGACCCCAAGAACAAGTTTTCCCAAATCGTGTAAAATGCCGGCGCAGAATACTTCACTTGCTTCCATGGTATCGTATCGCTTGAGGTGCCGTGCCATAGATTCGCATACGAGTGCAACTGTTATGGAATGTTTCCAGAACCGTATCGCATCAAACGGCAGTGAATAGCCCTGGTTAAAGTGTGAAAGGGTTGACACCGCAAGAACAAGTGAATGAATACGACGGTTGCCGAGTATTACCACGGCATTCTGCAGTGAAGAAACAGTACGGGGTATCCCGATATAGGCCGAGTTGGCAAGGCGAAGTACCTTTCCGGCAATAGCCGGATCCATTTTAAGGACGGAAACGATTTCATCCGCCGACGCATTCGGTTTTGCAATGACTGCACCGATTTTCTGCACAACCGGAGAAAGGCTTGGTAAAGAAGTAATCTTCTTCAATAGCATTTCTGTATCATTCTGCATAATGAATCATGGTAAGGAATTCAATCGATTTGTCAACATTTTGTTTTAGCTCTTTACTGCATTCGAGATAATCATTTTGCTTAATAGGCAGGACGAAAAAAGTTTCATCCCATAAGGGATTAATTACCTCGCCCTGCCATATATCAGCGCCAACCCGGTGCGCCATAATATCGGCACAATGCACGGTCACAACAAGCTCGCGGGCCTGTTCCGCGGCTTCCGGAGTATGGTGATACACCAATGCCTGTTCAAGATCGATCGGAAGAGCCCATTTATCCGACAAGATGCGGCCTATCTCCGCATGGGTAACGCCCATAACCTTTTTCTCAATCTCAACAAGCGGCTTTTTACAGGACATTGCATAGCTGCATGCCCGCGTAAACATATCTGAGACATACTGCTCAAAAATAAGCTTTCCGATATCATGCAATATACCCGCACAGAACGCTCCCTCAGGATCAAGAGCCAAGGGCTGCGTGACTCTGTGTGCCAGGAGTTTGGCGCCGAGCGCACATAATATCGAATGACGCCAGAACTTCTGACGATCAAACCGCGGGACTTTTTCCTTCCCCGGAAAAGCTTTCATAATAGAGGCGCTGAGTACAATCGAGCGGATAGTATTGAAACCCAGAATGACGACGGCGCTTGAAACTGATGAAACGCTTCTCGGCATACCATAAAAGGCACTGTTCGCCATCCGCAATACCGTGCTGGTCAGCGCCGGATCCTTTTCAATAAGATTGGCGGCGTCATCGGCGGAAGAGTAAGGTGAATTAACCACCTCCATTAAACGGGTAGCAACTGACGGTAATGAGGGCAATTGTCGCAGATTTTCAATAATCCGCTGGTACTGTTCACTACCCGCAGTGGAATGTTCCATAGTTATTGCTCCTCACACAAGGCTCCGATACAATAGTTCCTGTCTGCGCTGTACGATGTTATTCTGACCGGTAACCAGGTATTTCGATTTCGGCGCAGCGCCGGCACCTCTACACGAATATAATTCGAGGTAATACCGTGAATCGGCTTTTCCCTTTCTATGATAATAGTATGAATGACAGAATGCAACTGTTTTTGAATAAATCGTGTTCGTTGCGAATCAAGCAGAGAACGAAATGTACTACTTCGTTCGATTTTATCTTTCTCGGAAATATGATTCTGCATTGTCGCCGCGACAGTACCCGGCCGTTTTGAATACCGGAACACATGACCGTAATTGAAACCAATTTTTTCTGCCATTGCCAAAGTGGTTTCAAACATCGATTTCGTTTCACCCGGAAAACCAACGATAAAATCACCGCCGATTCCAGCATAGGGAGACCTGCTTCTGAACGAAAGTATGCGCTCAATAAATGTATCATATTCGGTATAGACTCTGTTCATACCGGCAAGAACCTCGGGGCATAAACTCTGAACACTTACGTGGATATGATCGCACAATCGCGACTCCTCCGTAATCCGCGTAAGTAACTCATCAGTGCAATCCCTCGGATCCAGCGAGCTGAGACGTATTCTGAAATCGCCGGGCAGAGCAAGTACCTCATCAATCAACTGGACTAGACGATATCCGTTATTATCTTCATACTGCCCGATATGCGTTCCGGTAAACACTATCTCCTTATAACCGACATCAGCCACACGTCTGCACAGGGTTAAAATGTCATTCCTGCCGACCGAACGGGAAGGTCCCCGCAACAAAGGCACGATGCAATAACTGCAACGATAATCGCAACCTTCCTGAATTTTTACCGGATAACGGGTCCGCCATTCTTCAGGAGGTTCCGTGGGATGGACAGGCGCCGCAGCGGCCGGAACAGTTTTATCGTTTATCGGGGAATAAAAAAGGCCATCCTTTTCGTTTTTTATTATTTGAGGTATATCCTTTTTTCGTGTGTTCCCGACGACCCAGGTGACCCCGGGTATTTCCAGCAGTTCTTCCGGAATCTGCTGCGCCATACAGCCGGTTACCAGCACTCTGGCGCCAGGGTATTTGCGGGTTACCGACTTTATCAGCCGTTTCGTTTTCGACTCGGTCCCGGCCGTTACCGAGCAGGTATTAATAATAATAATATCTGCAATGGTGTTATGCTGTACTATATGGTAGCCATCTTCACGCAGCGCTGCGCTGAGTGAAGTAACTTCTTCCTGGTTTGTACGGCAGCCGATTGCAGTCAGGGCAACAGTTCCAGTTTTATTCATTATCTATCTTTGAAAAAAAAGTTACAACAGTGATATGAAAACTTCTTCTGCACTAAAATATATCAGCTATGCAGTATCTGTTCACTGTTAAAGACTTCAAATACGTTCGTTAATAAGCCAGGTGTTTGGCTGTGCCGGTAGATCCTTTACGCTTCAGACGAGTTATAGACTGCGGATAAAAACCGGCTCAGGGATACATTACCCGTCTTATCGAAGAGATGAGTTACTATTTAAAAATGGAACGGGTTATAATACGGTTACAAACTATCATTCCCAATCAGCAATGGCCTCTTCAACAGACTCATAAAGAGGAATAATCTGGTCAATATTCAGGGTAGTAAAAAGATCCTTTACAATATAGTTGGTGTTACAGAAACGCAGACTGCCTCCCGTCTCTTTCAGGAGCTTATGCATGCTGAGAACAACGCTCACACTCAGACTGTCAAAAAACGTAAGTTCTTCAAAATCAAGCAGCATTTTTCTGTGCTCTGCGATTGCAAGAAGAAACTGCTGTTTGAAAAACTGTGAACCCACCGGATGGTTCATTACGCCGCTCATATGGAATATACACACATCATCCTTTACTTCTTTTTGAATATCCAGCTTTATATTTACCGAAGCTTCAAAGAGATCGATACTCGCTTCAGAAACCCCTTCCTCCGTTTCAATATTAAAAAGCAGATCGAGACCGACGTCGGTAAACAATTCTGATATTTCTGCACTGAGATTCCGTATTGTCAAAGTTGCATCCCGCGCTTTGAGATTTTTATCAACAGTAACCAGCATACCGATAGTACTGCTGTCGATAAAAAAGGTATCCTTGAAATCAACAACAAGTTGAGACGATGCATCCAACTCTCCTTCAGTCAACAATGCATGCAACCTCTTTACCACATCGCCTTCGCTCCGCTGAGGAAGAGTAATAGTGGTAATATCGCCCACTCTTTCAATGTTCATGTATCCTCCCTATCGTAAAAATCTTCGTGACAGCTCATCAAGCGAAATTCTTACCAGTGTCGGCCGTCCATGCGGACAAATATACGGACTTTTTGTTGCAAAAAGACTATTGATGAGAATATTCATTTCCTCCTGCTTCAGCTCCTTGCCAAACTTTATAGCAGCGCCACAGGCAAATGAAGCGGCGAATCGCTTCTCCGGTTCGGAAAGAAGCTTTTTATCCTTTTCTTCCATCAAATTATGCACAATCTCACGAACAGCCTCTTCAACGCCGGATGATTTCATAAAACCGGTTGCCGGCATTGCTGAGACAGCTACCGTTTGTCCACCGAAATCCTGGACATCAAATCCGAGAACATTAAAATAATCACGGGAAGCCAGCACAACTTCTTTCTCCATGGCGGACATAGTAAAGGTAACCGGAAACAAAAGACGTTGTGACTCGCCTTTACCCCGGGTGATATCTTCAAGCGCCTCTTCATAGAGAATACGCTCATGTGCGGCATGCTGATCAATAATTACCACACCGTTTTTTATAGGCGCAAGAATATACATCCGGTGAATCTGATAGCAGGGTATCAGATTCCATGGTGTTTCAGTTAATTCTACATTTCTCCCTTCGCCATGTGCAATTTCTTTTTCAATTATTCCTTTATCATTGAAAAGTGATATGAACGAAAGGGCGGTTTGCTGAGAGCCGTCCCGCTCCTTATTTTCAATATTCCGGGTAAGCACTTCTGTACGGTCATCCTGTCTAACGCCATCCTTTCGGGAAGCAAATGTTTTCATAGTTTCGTACTTTTCCGATTTACCTTCATGGATACCTGCACCGGAGAATTTCCGGGTATCCTGTATTGCGGAAGATACCGGGGGTTTTCGCTCGATTGCATTTTCAATATTCAACGATTCGGTAATGGCTGAATGAACTGTCCTGAAAATAAAACTGAATAGAAATTTTTCATCGTCAAACTTAATTTTCTGTTTTGTCGGATGAATGTTAACATCAATTCTGTTTGGGGCAATCTCGAGGAAACAGAACCACGATGGCCTGAGTTGCGAAGAAATAAATCGTGAGAAAGCCTCGCGTATTGCATAGGTAACGGAGTCATTATCCACCCGCCGTAGATTTACATAGAGATTCTGAAATCGGGGACGCGCAGAGGCGTCCTGAGGATCCGAAATAAATATATCAACCGACATATCAGGCGCCTCACCGGAGCAGTGAATGAGTTTTTTCGCAAATTCTGCGCCGGCAAGCTGTGCGATACGCATATGAGGATTGGCTGTCTGTGGCAAATCAAAACTTCGTTTCCCTTCATTGGTGCAGGTGAAATGAATCTCAGGCAAAGAGATTACCAGCTGCTCCAGAAGACGCATAACAGCCATACGCTCGGCTTTTCTGCTCTTCATGAATTTTTTCCGGGCAGGCACATTATAAAAAAGATCGCGACAAAGAACTGTCGTGCCTTTTTTATGTGGCGAAGGAATGATATCCGAAATATCATCTCCTTCAGCAGTAATGGTATGTCCCAAACCATCCTCTGAATTACTGCTTGTCAATTTCATCCTGCTTACCGCCGCAATACTGGCAAGCGCCTCACCGCGAAATCCCATGGTTGAAATTGAAAAGAGGTCGTCGGCGGTAGTAATCTTGCTCGTTGCATGTCTTTGAAGACACTTCGCCATATCTCCAGGCCCCATGCCAGCGCCGTTATCAGTGACCTGAATGGTTGAAAAGCCGGCATCTTCAATGACAATGTCGATATGGGAGGCGCCTGCATCAATCGCATTCTCCACTAACTCCTTCACCACTGACGCGGGGCGTTCAATCACCTCCCCCGCCGCTATCTTCTGTATGACAGATTCTTCAAGCAGGTGTATTTTCGAGGTGTTATTCGCTGCCATAATTAGCCGGGATATTGAAAAAACGAGAGGAATTAAAATGCGGAAGGGGGGATTTGAACCCCCACAACCTTGCGATCACTAGGTCCTGAACCTAGCGCGTCTACCAGTTCCGCCACTTCCGCCTTAATTTTCAAGAGCCTATAAAATATATGGTAGTCATTAAAATCCCAAAATACAAATTCTAATTTTATTAAGAAGCCGATACAATAAGCAGTCAATCCGACCTCTCTTTAGTCACCCCCTTCGGGCAGGATCCTCACCGCTCCCTTGTCCGCAGAGGAAGCGAATAAGGCATATGCTTTTAAGGCCTCCGATACGGTCCGATAGCGTACCGGCTTAAATGCATCTTTACCCTTTGCCAACTCCGTCTTTCGTCTCTTTTCTATCTCTTCCGGAGTAATAGCAACATTAATGCTTCTTTCAGGTATGTTTATCTCTATGCTGTCTCCATTCTGAAGAAGGGCAATTGTTCCGCCGGCGGCAGCCTCAGGAGAAATATGACCGACAGACAATCCTGACGTGCCGCCTGAAAAGCGTCCATCGGTAATAAGTGCACACCGGGTCCCCAGATGTCTGGATTTAATATAGGAGGTCGGATACAACATCTCCTGCATACCCGGCCCTCCACGAGGACCTTCGTAGCGAATGACCACAACGTCACCGGGAACTATTTCACCGCCAAGGATGGCGTCACAGGCCTGCTCCTGTGAATCATATACTTTTGCGGTACCGTTGAACCTTAAAACTGAAGGATCTACCCCCGCTGTTTTTACAATGCACCCATCCTCGGCAAGATTACCGAATAATACGGCAAGACCTCCGTCAGAGCTGTAACAGTGTTCGACATCACGAATACACCCGTTGACTCTGTCGGTATCAAGCTCTGCATAGACAGCCTCCTGGGAGCCAAGAACAAGATTTCTTTCTTCCGCTGAGGCCGGTGCAGCCTTTGCATTCTCCAGAGCCTCCGGAATAGCCGAAGGACGCATGATATCATACTTTTCAAGTGTTTCATTCAGAGAACCGGCATCTATCCTTTTAACAGAGGTATCAAGAAGTCCGGCGCGGTCAAGCTCTCCCATGATACCGATTATACCTCCGGCCCTATTCACATCCTCCATATGGTAAAATGAGCTGGGCGCTACTTTACAGAGATTAGGTACTTTACGTGAGAGAATGTCAATATCCTGCATGGAAAAATCGACTTCCGCCGCCTGTGCGATTGCCAGCAGATGCAGCACTGTATTGGTGGAACCACCCATGGCAATATCCAATGTCATAGCATTGAGAAAAGCTGATCTCGTAGCTATTGCGCGCGGTAACACCGATTCATCCTCACGGTCATACCAGGCCTGTGTCATGGAAACAACAGTATCCGCAGCCTTTTCAAACAATTTCATTCGCTGCCGGTGCGTAGCAACAATAGTACCGTTGCCCGGAAAAGCCAGGCCCAGAGCCTCTGTCAAGCTGTTCATGGAATTGGCGGTAAACAGTCCCGAGCATGAGCCGCAACCGGGACAGGCAATGCGTTCTATCCGGGCAATCTCGTCATCTGAAACTGATTCATCGCCCGCCAAAACCATTGCATCTACAAGGTCCATTCGTTTATCACCATGTACCCCCGCCTCCATAGGGCCTCCCGAAACAAATACCGTAGGAATGTTCAATCGCATTGCGGCAATAAGCATTCCCGGAGTAATTTTATCACAGTTGGAT
>Ga0190359_1001686_pt1 | contig 13707 bp, 6 predicted proteins | sample 48721823_MG_FD_161269 | JGI IMG/M metagenome (GOLD analysis project Ga0190359, IMG submission 161269) | Hydrothermal vent microbial mat bacterial communities from Southern Trench, Guaymas Basin, Mexico - 4872-18-2-3_MG | ecosystem: Environmental > Aquatic > Marine > Hydrothermal vents > Microbial...
TTAAACGACTTTAAATGCAGTTGAGGATCATGATTAATCACCACACCAGGATTCATAAGCTGGTCGGGATCAAATATTTGCTTGATCTCTTTCATTATTTCGTAAAGTTCGTCGCCCCATTCTAATTTAACGAATGGAGCCATATTACGTCCGGTGCCATGTTCTGCCTTTAAAGAGCCATCGTATTCATGTACAACCAGATGCACCAGCTCATCAATAAAAGCAGAGTAACGGTTTACCTCTTCAGGATTGGTAAAATCCTGAATCAGCACAAAATGTACATTTCCATCAAAAGCATGTCCCCAGATGATGGCTTCATCATAATGATATTTTTTAAACAAAGCCTGCAAATCGAGAATAGCTCGGGCCAGGTTTTCGTAAGGCACAGCAATGTCTTCAATGACTACAGTTGTGCCTTTTTTTCGATTGGCACAAACCGAAGGGAACAATCCCTTACGTACGCTCCAGAGTGCAGTGATTTCATTAATATCTTTAGTAAATTCAACTGGCTTAACCATGGGCAAAGTTTTTAAAGCCTGGTTAATTTCATCAATTTGTTGGTTTAAAGTATGCACATCATTGGCTCTTGTTTCCACTAATAAAGCGGTGGCATTGGGATCAAGTTCTTTTAGATAAGCAGGCATCAAAGGCTTATCTTCCACCGAGCGCAGGGAAGCGCGATCCATTAATTCGGCTGCATTAACCTGACAGGTTCGTAGAATGGGGATGGCTTTACAGGCGGTTTCAATATCCGGGAAAATCATCAGGCTGGCGGCTTTGTAGGTAAAATCATCCACCGTTTCCAGCGTTATTTCAGAGATAAAGGCTAAAGTGCCTTCGGATCCAACCATTAAATGTTCAATAATATCGATCGGATCTTCGAAATCCACAAAGGAGTTAAGACCATAACCGGTAGTATTTTTCAATTGGTATTTTTGTTTGATTCTGGAAACCCAATCCGAATGGTCAAAAATCTTTTTACGTAAATTAGCTATTTTTTCAATTAGATCTTTTTTTGTAGCCAAAAAATTGCGCCGACTTTCGGGATCATTGGTATCCAGAATCGTACCATCGCTAAAGATCAAGCGCAGACCGGCTAAAGTGTAGTAACTGTTTTTCCTGACGCCGCTGGTCATGCCACTGGCATTATTGGAAACGATGCCGCCAATAAAGGCATGATTGATGGAAGCCGGATCCGGGCCGATCTTTTTACCAAATGGCTGCAAGTATTGATTGATTTTACCGCCGGTCAATCCGGGTTGCACGATAATACGACTGGCATCTTCATTTACTGACCAATGCCGCCATTCAGATGGTTCAATGACTAAAAGGACAGAATCCGTGATTCCCTGTCCGGAAAGACTGGTACCCGCTGCCCGGATAGTGTAAGGGATTTTAAATTCAGCACAGGCGCGGATAGCCCACAAGGCTTCATCTTCATTATGGATTTTTACCACCAATTTAGGAATCAATCGATAAAAGCTGGCATCCGTACCATATGCCAGAGTGTTTAAATCGTCATGTAGTAATCGTTCTTCAGGAATTAAATCGGCCAGCCGTTTGTAAAGATTTTGGATGTCTCCGCTTAACATACTATCCTCTTGTTATTGCTTCTTTAAAATAAGTCAAAAACATGCAAAAAAATTCCATTTTTTACAAATAATTTTTTAATTTTATTCAGAAATGTAATAAAAAATTGGAAATAGTCATCATGGAAACTCCCATTGAACTTTTAAAAACTTTTTACGAAAAAGTTGACCAAAAAGCTCGCCAATTAGAGGAACTAAACAAAGAGCGCTTACACTGTAAGCCCGGTTGTGCCGATTGCTGTTTGGACGGAATTACAGTGTTTGAGGTTGAGGCGGATTACATTAAAAAAATGGCTCCGGATGTTTTGAAACAACAACCTCATCCAAAAGGAAAGTGCGCCTTTTTAGACGAGCATGATCTCTGCCGCATTTATCCTTTTCGACCTTATGTCTGTCGTACTCAGGGACTGCCCCTGCGCTGGTTCGAGTACAACGAAAGCGGCCTGAAGGTAGAGTATCGTGATATTTGTCCTTTAAATGACACAAATACGCCGCTGCAATTTTTAGACGACAGATATTTTTGGGAAATCGGTCCCTTCGAGCAGGAATTGGCGGACATGCAACAAAAATACAAAAATGGACGAATGAAGCGTATCCTATTAAGAGATCTGTTTCAAAAATAATTTTATCATCAATTAAGCCACCTTATTAAGCTAACTTAAAAAATGTTTGACTGGTGCAGTTAATTGTTTTTTGATTAAGATAAAGAAAAAAGCAGTTTTGTCGATCATTTTAAATATTTAAATTTAAAGAATGGATTATGATTTCAAAAAGGATATTAAACATTTTTCCGAAAAAAGGATTTTCTTTAATTGGGCCATTGATTCTGTTTTTTCTACTGGCCTTTATTTTGAGTTTCTTGTGGCTGCACGATCGGGAGCAAAAGCGTCAGTCTTTGAAAGAGCTGACAGGTTTAATGACTGAGCAAACATCGTTTCGTCTGGAAAGCTGGATCAATCAGCGCTTTACTATAGCGGACTATTTAGCATTAAACTGGACAGAACAATATGTACAATCTTCTCAAAAATTCAAAAAAGACGTAGCCAATTTGCTAAAAATTTATTCTGGCATTCAAGCCATCAATTGGATTGATGCGGACTGGACGATTCGCATTGTAAATCCTTTGGAAGGTAATGAACAAGCCTTGAACAAAGATTTGCACTTTCATCCTGCCCAAAGCGTTAAAACCGCCATACAAAAAGCCATCGATTCAAAAAAAATTACCTGTTCGCCTGTGGTTCCTTTGTTACAGGGCGGGCAGGGGTTTGCTTCTTACCGGCCATTGTTTCAAAACGAACAAATATTTGGTTTTATCAATGTCGTTTTTAAGACCGATACCTTAATTAAATATTGTTTGGGCAATCCCTTTTTAAGACAAAATTTTAAAGTCAAAATAACGACTCTGGATGGTGATTCTATTTTTCAATCCGCTCCTTCTTTAATTGTTTCCGAATACTACCAGGTATCCCTTGTTAAAATCGGAGATCAATACTGGAAAGTAACGATTGACCCAACAGAAAATTTTATAAAAAGTCAATTAGATGTTACAAAAGACAAATATTTTATTTTAAATCTAATTTTTGTTTTGATCATATCCGTTCTAATCTGGAATGTATTATTGCGCCATTATAAGCTTCAGCAAAGCGAACAACGATTTCGTTCTCTTTTCGAATCTGCCAATATTTGGATTCATTTGTTAAAAACAGATGGCACCATTCTACGGGCTAATCCAATATTCTTTCAGCAAACTAAGATAAGATTGGACAAATTGGAGGGTAAAAATTTTACCGAACTTTTAACGGCCAAATCACAAAGGATTTTTAAACAATGGTTAATGCATCTTACTGAACAGCCGGAATTCAGATCAGAATTAGAATTTAAAATCAAGGGCCGGAAATCGGGCATTATTGACTGTTCTGGTGTCGTTATTGAAAATGAATCTGGAAAAAGCATTGTGCTGTATTCCAATAATGTTACAGATAAAAAGCGGTTTGAAAAGGCTTTAAACGAAAGCGAAGAAAAATACAGACAAATTGTGGAACAGAGTCACGATGCAATTTTTATCTATCGTAATAATAAATTTTTATTTGTTAATGAAAGCCTTAAAACACTTTCCGGCTACGACAAAGAAGAACTTTACAAGATTGATATTTTTCAACTAATCCATCCTGATGATCGTGACAAATTGGTTAATTTTGCCAATGCTCGCAAAAAAGGCAGTTTTTCGCCGCATCAATACACAACCAGAATAATTACCAAAAGCGGTAAACTCAAGATTTGTGAATTCAATGTAAACACCATCTTATATCAGGGGAAGACCGCTGTATTAGGTACGGTACGTGATATTACCAAAGAACGCGAAGCGCATTTTGCCTTGCAAGAAAGCGAAAAACGCTACCGAAATTTATTCGAGAATGTGCCGGTTGGACTTTACCGTATTACACAAGATGGCAATATTATTGCGGCTAACCCGGCCATGCTTAAGCTTTTGGGCTATGACTCTTTTGACGAATTAAATAAAATTAATTTTTTCTCCCTTTATACTGATAAAAAAACCTACACATTGTGGAAAAACCTGTTAAAATTCAGTGAAAAGCAACACACGCATGAGACCAGATTGAAGAGAAAAGACGGTAATATTATTTGGGTACGTGATACCGCCAAGATTTACCGTGATGCTGAGACCAATGAAGTGTATTTTGAAGGTGTTCTGGAAGACATTACTGAGCAAAAGAAGGCCAAAGATCAGCTTGTTGAAAGCGAACGCCGATTTAAAGAGATGGCCAATTTACTGCCTCAATGTGTTTTTGAAAGCGATCCTAAATTAAGGCTGACCTACGTTAATTCTTTCGCCACCCGCCTGGTTGGTTACAGTCAGCATGAAATGCTTAATGGAATGAATATTCTGGAATGGTTCCCCGAAGGTCAAAAAGTTAAAGTTGAGGAATTTTTTAATTCCATTTTAAATTTTAAACAACCTCCTTCCAATGAATTTTTAGCATTGCGGAAAGATGGAAAATTGTTTCCCGTGCTAATATTTGCCACAGCGATTTTACGCAGAGACGAAGTTAATGGAATTAGAGGTGTTTTGGTAGATATTAGTGAACGAAAGAGAATCGAGTTAGCCCTTAAAGAAAGTGAAACTCGCTACCGAAGTTTAGTTGAGCAATCACCCGATGCTATTATTGTTTATGAAAACGGAAGTGTTTTATTTGCCAATCAGGCAGCGGCTAAAATTTATCACGCCAAGTCCATAAACGACCTGATTGGTTTACCTTTCTTAAATTTTATTCATCCTGATTATCGCGAGTTGGTAAAAGAACGAATCATTGCAGCTGCTAAAACGGGAAAGAACCAACCGTTGGTACAGGAAAAACACATTGCCCTCGATGGGACGGAAATTGACGTGGAAGTAGTTCTGACACCTTTAGAATACCAGGGGCGAATTGTTAATTTGATAATAATTCGCGACATTACCGATCGTTTAAAATATCAACACGCCCTGCAGGAATCCGAAGAGCGGTTTAAAAGTATTTTAACCAGTATGATCGACATGGTATTTCTGTTTGATCCAAATGGGAAATTGCTGTTTTTTAATACACCTAATCCTCAAAATTTGAATCTTGATTTTAGCAGGTTTATCGGAAAACCAATTTTTAGATATCTGCCAAGAACATTAAAACTACAGTTAAAAGCAACCATAAAAAAATTAAATGAGGGGCAAACAGTAAAATTAGAGTTTAACCAGAGCCTAACAAATGGGCAAATAAAGTGGTTTTCCGCTAATATCACGCCCATGCTCATCGACCAAAAAATACATGGCTATGTTGCTGTGGTGCGCGATATTACCAATCGAAAAGAAAGCGAATTAAAATTAAGCCAGGCCTTAAGTGAGAAAGAGATATTGTTACAGGAAGTACATCACCGCGTTAAAAACAATTTACAAAGTTTATTCTACCTAATTCAGATGAACAAGAACCAGGTTAAAGATGTAGACAGCAAAGAAATTTTTAATGATCTGCAAAACCAATTAAAAGCAATGAGTCTGGTTTATGAACAATTGTACCATTCTACCAATTTAGCCGCCATTGACATGAAAAGTTATTTACAGAATTTATTGACTAATGTCAGACACTCTTTTGCAAATATTAAAGATGTAAACATTTTAATTGATGTGGACGATATAACACTTACAGTAGATAAAGCATTGCCCTGCGGTTTAATTGTTAATGAATTAGTGAGCAATGCATTTAAATATGCTTTTACCAATGGCGATTTTACTAAAAAAGAAATTTACATTGGATTCAAAGAAAAGCAAAGCAACTATCAATTAACTATTTGGGATACCGGAATTGGATTTTCAGTGGGAAATGATTTAAGTTCACTAAATTCAATGGGGTTAAAGTTAGTGCACTTGTGGGCAACACATCAGTTGGGTGGAAAGATTAACTTTAATAGCGGACAAGGTGCAGAAATAAATATTCAATTTTCAAAGAAGTAAGGGTGGGTTTAAATGGATACTCCACGCATTTTTATTGTTGAAGACGATGCTCTTGTCGTATCGCATCTGCAACAAATTTTAGAAGAATTTAATTATCAGGTTGCCGGAATCGCCGCTTCAGGTAATGATGCCTTAGAATTGGTAGCAAACAGAAAACCAGATTTAATCCTGATGGATATCCGAATTCGCGGCCCTTTAAATGGTTTGGAAACCGCCAAAATAATTTCACGAAAACAAAACATCCCAATCATCTTTTTGACAGCACACGCCAACAAAGAATATTTAGCACAAGCTCAGGTAGAAAATGCTTTTTCATACTTGCTAAAACCAATTCGCAGCGTCGACCTGCACACTAATATTCAGATGGCTCTTTTTAACCATCAAACACAACAAAGGTTAAATATTGTAAACACAATCCTTAAGACCAGACAAAAATTAAATCGTTTAATTTTAGAGAAGACGGACAAAAACGATCTGTTAACCGCCACAGCGCAGCTGTTGGTGAAATCTGGTGTTTTTGCTTCGAGTCTGATTGTTACCGACATCCATTTTAGCCTTCCAAAATTCTATTATTATCCTGAAGGTTGTGCAGAAATAGCTGATCTTAAGAATTATATTCATAATGCTGAATTACCCATCTGCTTAAAACAGGCTTTGAATTCTGATAAGGTAGTTACCTTTAAAAACAGCGATAACGACTGTCAGCTATGTCCTTTGAATAAGGGAAAAAAAGAACATTATCACATGAGTTATCAAATAAAATTCAGAAACAATCAATACGGCCTTTTGACTACCTTTCTGGCGCCGACGTTTTTCCCCAGTGATGAAATTGTTGAACTTTTTAAAGAGCTCTGCGATGATCTGGCCTTTGCTCTTCATAAGTTTGAATTAGAAGAGTTACAGCAAAAAGCTCTAAAAGCATTGGAAGAAAGCGAGTATAAATACCGTGTTTTGAGTGAAAATGCGCTGGTCGGTGTTTTTCTCGTCCAGGACGAAAAATTTAAATACGTCAATCCGCAAATGGCTAACATTTTTAAATACGACAATCCCAAAGAAATTTTACAGCTTGAGTACTTTCTTGATCTTTGTCATCCGAGCAATCACACGCTGATTAAAGAGATATTTAAGAAAATTCTCAACAGTAAAGATGAAGCATTGCACATAGAATTTAGCGGAAAAGACAAGTACAATCAAAAGCTGGAAATTGAACTGCTGGCTTCGCGCATAGAATACCAGGGGAAAACGGCCATTTTAGGCACCCTGTTTGATATTACCGAGAAAAAGGCCAAAGATCAAATCATTCGCTTGCTTTCGACAGGCATTAAAGAGAGTCCGGTGGCCATTATCATTACGGACAGCAAGGGGAAAATAGAATATGTTAATCCGGCATTCTCCAAAATTTCTGGCTATTCAAAAACAGAAGCTATTGGGAAAAATCCCAACATCTTGAAATCAGGTGAAATGCCGGAAGAATTTTACGTTAATCTCTGGGAAACTATTAAGAAAGGCGAAGCCTGGACGGATGAAATTATTAACAGGAAAAAGGACGGGAGCCTTTACTGGGCAAGGCAGCTCATAACCCCCATAAAAAATGAACACAATCAAATAACGCATTTTCTTGGCATTCAGGAAGATATTAGCGAAAAAAAGAAATTGGAACGACAATTGCTTCAATCGCAGAAAATGGAAGCCATTGGTCGTTTAGCCGGAGGTATTGCGCATGATTTCAATAATCTGTTAACCGTTATCAATGGTTATGCACAACTATTACTTTACTCCTCATCGGAAGATGACCCTAACCGTAAAAAGGTTGAACAAATTTTACAGGCGGGCGAAAAAGCCAAAAGCCTGACCAGTCAATTGCTGGCCTTTAGCCGCAAACAAATGCGCCAGATTCAAAAATTGAATCTGAATAAAGTGATCGAAGATTACTTCCCCATGGTTCAAAGTTTAATTGGCGAAAATATTTTAGTTGAAAAACAACTTTCTTCTGATCTTTGGACCATCGAATCGGACAAACACCAGATTGAGCAAATTTTATTAAATTTGATTGTTAATGCCAAACAAGCCATGCCAGAAGGTGGTAAACTTACCATAATAACCCGAAATGTAACTCTTAATGAAGAATTTATTTCGGAAAACGAAGGCGCAAGAAGCGGCCCTTTTGTTCAACTGTCTATCACCGATACCGGAGTTGGCATGGACGAGGAAACATTAAAACATATTTTTGAACCATTCTTTACGACTCGTGGAGTGGGCGAGGGAACTGGGCTTGGCCTGTCCACGGTTTACGGCATTGTTAAACAAAATGATGGATTGATTTATGTAACAAGCGCTCCGGGTCATGGCGCTATTTTTGACATTTATTTTCCCAAAGCTGATGGCGAAGATTCTCAGACAACTAAAGCTGAACAGTCCTCAGCAGAAGAATTGTTCGGCTCGGCATCCATTTTATTGGTTGAAGATGATCTGGATGTGCGTAATTTAATAAGTCGTTCCCTTTCTTACTTTGGATTTAAAGTTACGGCTGCACGTGATGGTAAAGAAGCTTTAGAAAAACTTAAAGAGTCCTCAAAGAAATTTGATTTGTTAATTACTGATGTAATTATGCCTAATTTAAGTGGGCAAAAATTAGCCGACATGGTTCATCAAAGTCATCCGGAATTGCCGGTGTTGTTTATTTCTGGCTACACTGACAACGAACTTAAATCGGTGCCCGAAAAAGAGTTGACCAATTTTTTACAGAAGCCCTTTTCGCCTATTGATTTGGCCAAGAAGATTAAAGATGTGTTAAACGGTTAGGGAAAAGGATTTTGGGCTCCTGATAAAATCAGGTTATCTCAATATGCCTTGAAATTTTTAAATTTTCACCCTCTTCTCTAAACCGTTTAAAGATTTGAGAAAATATTAAAGCTGGGCAATAAGAAAAAAAGAAGATCAGTGAATATTACCAAAATCTCGGATAAAAGGTATTATCATAAAATCTTAATTCATTTAGCCAATATTCCGGTGCTGAAATAATTATTTGCATTTTAGTGTTTTAAATTTTAGTATTACGCATTCATTTTATTTGGTGCAAAACAGCAGGAGTTCTTATGTTTTATTCAAAACTTTTTTTGAATTTTAGTCCAGGAACAGCTTCTTCAGTTCATTATTTCCAATTTTCTTTTACGCTTCCCAAAGCCCTTCCTTTTTCCTTCCGATGTTTCAACTTCTGTTGTCCCTGTCATAAGTAATCTTTTTAAATTACAGTTATTTTAAAAATAAGCATTCAAATTTGCAATTACACAAAAAAGGCACAATAAAAAGCGCCTTTTATGAAAAATAATTGTTTTTCTCCGCCAAAAGGTTGGAGTTAAGCATATTAAAAATTGTAACGAACAAGTAAGCCTAAGGCTAAGCTTTGCAGGCTTTTCATGAAAAGCTCATGTGTAATACAATTAGTTTGGTCAAAAATAAGAGGATTAACATGAATGCATTTAAAGATTTCAGTACATTATTATTAAAAAAACATGTTGAACATTTAAACAGTTTTCCTGCCAAAGGAGAAGTCCACAATTTCGTCGAAGAGCTGTTAGCTTTGCTTTTTCCGCATTTCAGCGAACAAGCGCAATTTCTAAGTGAAGATGAAGTCAAAGGCAAAATTTCAGTCTTAAGGCGTCGCTTAACGCAAATTTTACGCCCATTAGAAGGACGGATGGATAATAGCGCCGGCGGCATTGCTGATCTATTTTTTGAACAATTACCCCTGGTCTATCAGTTATTGTGGCAGGATGCAAAAGCTATTTATGAGGGGGATCCGGCAGCCGAAACGTTGGATGAGGTGATTTCAGCCTATCCCGGATTTTATGCCATTTACGCTTATCGAATTGCACACATTTTTTATAAGGCTGGGGTGCCTATTTTCCCAAGATTAATCACAGAGTTTGCACATTACAAAACCGGCGTCGATATCCATCCCGGAGCCAAAATCGGTCATTCATTTTTCATTGACCACGCAACAGGTATTGTGATCGGTGAAACGACTGAAATCGGTAATAACGTTAAAATTTACCAGGGCGTCACTTTAGGCGCTTTAAGTGTATCCAAAAAACTTTCCCGTAAAAAACGTCACCCCACCATTGAAGATAACGTAATCATTTATTCTAGCGCCACCATTTTAGGCGGCGACACAGTTGTCGGCCACGATAGCATCATTGGTGGTAATGTGTGGCTTACGCGCAGCGTACCGCCTAATTCCATTGTTTATCAGACTTCAGAAATCAGAGTAAAACCTAAAAATCAAGCAGATCAGGCAATAATGTTTCATATTTAATTATCAGGAGGAACTATCATGAGATATCAGAATATTCTCGAACAAATCGGTAATACTCCGCACGTGCGGATCAATAAATTGTTTGGTGCCAGCCACCATGTATGGCTAAAATTAGAACGTTCAAATCCAGGGGGCAGCATTAAAGATCGCATTGCGCTTTCGATGATTGAAGACGCCGAGGATAAAGACCTTTTGAACAAAGACAGCATTATCGTTGAGCCAACTTCTGGCAATACTGGCGTGGGCCTGGCTATGGTGGCTGCGGTCAAAGGCTATCGTATTATTCTGGTTATGCCTGAATCCATGTCCATGGAAAGAAGACGTTTAATGGCAGCCTACGGCGCACAATTTGAGTTAACGCCCAAAGAGCAGGGAATGAAGGGCGCCATTGAAAAAGCTAAAGAATTAACGCGCAAATTACCCAATGCCTGGATGCCCATGCAATTTGAAAATTCTGCCAATGTAGAAGCGCATAAAAAATTTACTGCACGCGAAATCTTAAATGATTTCCCGGAAGGATTGGACTGGATTATCACCGGTGTAGGCACTGGTGGCCACATTACAGGTGTAGCCGAGGTTCTTAAAAAAGAGTGGCCAAATTTACAGGTGTTCGCTGTAGAACCCGACCAATCACCAGTCCTGAGCGGCGGCCAGCCTGGCTCCCATCCTATTCAGGGGATTGGCGCCGGTTTTATTCCGCCGATCATGAAGACCGGATTGTTAGACGGTGTCATTCAGGTTACTAAGGACGAAGCCTTTTCTTTTGCTCAAAAAGCAGCCAAACAAGAAGGCATTTTAGTGGGCATAAGCACTGGCGCTTCTTTAGCAGCCGTTGCCAAAAAATTGCGGAAGACCAAAGGAGCGAAACGCATTTTAACCTTTAATTATGATACTGGCGAAAGATATTTGTCCATCGCTGAATTATTTGCTTAAATCGGATAAAGAAAGCATATAAGTTAACCTCCCCTTCATCGTTTTGCAGGGGAGGTTTTTAGCCAACTTGCGCTGGGAACGGTTATAATTTAAAGAACATTCGGTGTTATATTTCGGGTAAGTTCTTAATCGCTTCTTCTTCAATGTCTTTAAAATACTTGACTGTGCCTACTTTTAATTCCATGGTGGACTCATCATCACAAACGATCATGGCTTTGCGGTGTAATTGCAGCATGGAAACCGTCCACATGTGATTAACGCCTTCTTCTACCACCTTTTGTAATGCGCGGGCTTTTTTGTAACCATTGATGATGATGACCACTTCCTGTGCATCCATAATAGTGCCCACACCAACTGTCAGTACCGTTTTGGGCACTTTGTTTACATCATTATCAAAAAATCTGGAATTGGCCAGGCGGGTGTCATAGGTAAGTGTTTTAATTCGGGTACGAGAAGTTAAAGAAGAACCCGGTTCATTAAAGGCGATGTGCCCATCAGGCCCAATACCGCCCAGAAACAGATGGATTCCTCCCACGTCTTTAATTTTTTGTTCATATTCATCACATTCTTTCTGCAAATCGGGCGCATTCCCGTTCAGAATATTTACATTTTCTTTTTTGATGTCAATATGGTTAAAAAAATTATGCCACATAAAATAATGATAGCTCTCCGGATGATCCTCCGGCAGCCCCACATATTCATCCATATTGAAAGTAATAACATTTTTAAAAGAGATTTTACCCTGCTTGTACAATTCAATCAGCTCACGGTAAGTGCCCAAGGGTGAAGACCCGGTAGGCAGTCCAAGTACAAACGGGCGATTCGGGCTGGGGTTGAATTTGTTAATTTTACCGGCGATGTAATGTGCTACCCATTTGCTTAAACGCTCATAATTTTGATGAATAATAATACGCATGGCAGGCTCCTTTCTTTGAAAGGCAATGCATTAGTTTGGTTTCCAAACAAACTTTTTTTGATAAGATAATAAATTTTTCGGGCTAGAAAAAATATTTTTAAGTTGCATCTCCAGATTCTTACTAAATATTCTATTACAACAAAGCTGCAATCCGGATTAGTAGCCTTCGAAGGCACCGAACATTTAAAAAATGTTAAATGCTTAGTTTTGAATTTTGAATTAACCTTAACTGAATTCTTCTAATTCCAAGTTCTCAGTTGTCAAATTTCAGTCTTCAGTTTGTCGATTGCCTTACGCTTTTGTTTTTTATTTACCAAATTACTCTTCAATAAATTAATCAATCGACCATTTGCCCAGCAATACGCCATTGTAAACTATTTTTCAACTCGAAACCTTTGCAAAAATTGGGAATTCTCCAACCCTGTCATTCTGCACTTGATGCGTATTCTAATATTTAAAATAACTTAGAGATACCCGCCTGCGCGGGAATGACATTCTTAATGATTTTTTCAAAGGTTTCACCTCAACAAATTTGCAGCTTTATGGCTAAATTCTATTTTTGGTATTCATTAATGTGAAAAATTATTCATAATCGTTAAAAATCAGCGTTTTTTACTGAAAACAATCATTAATCATATTATATTAAGTGTGAATGTGAATGATTGTGAATTGTTTAACTAAATGGGAGGCATGTTATGAAGCACCGTTTAAGTATCATTTTACTCTTTTTATTCTTGATGACTTCGCTGGTGATGGGGCAAAGTGTGCTGTTAAGCCCCTACGGAGTGTCGCCGCGCGATGCCGGCCTGGACGATGCTGACATTTTTGATGTGGCCTACAATGGCCTGTTGAATGTCGGAGTGGAAACCAAAATGTACTTTAAAGGTATGCGCACCGATGCTGATCTTGAATCGCCGGCCTGGATGGTCATCATGAAACCAGATGGTTCGGTAGCAGACATTATGGAAACGATGGATATGGATGCTCAAACTCAGATTGCTGCTTTTAAGCCGGATGTGGTTGGCATTTACAAAATTGAGTTTTCCGATGGCGATTTGAAGGATACGCTTACCGTACACGCTGGGCTTTACATGGGCATTGAAGAAGGCAAATGCGGGCTTTGCCACAGCGGTAAAAAAGCTGAGTGGGAAGAAACCGGCCATTATGAGATATTTGAAGAGGGCATGAAAGGCACTTTGAGTGACCATTATGCCGGTTATTGCATTGAATGTCATACCACCGGCTATGATGCCATGGCCAATAATAATGGCTTTGATGATCGTTCCCAGTATGTTGATATGTATGGCAAAGACACGACCTTTGTCTTTCCTGATTCAGCTTCTCTGGTAGATTACTATGGTTCGCCTGATGGTCATCTTTATCCCGGCGTTTGGGATTCTTTGTTTGTTTTCTATCCAAATAGCATGAAAATGGCACGCATTCAGTGCGAAAG
>Ga0190359_1001687_pt1 | contig 13704 bp, 8 predicted proteins | sample 48721823_MG_FD_161269 | JGI IMG/M metagenome (GOLD analysis project Ga0190359, IMG submission 161269) | Hydrothermal vent microbial mat bacterial communities from Southern Trench, Guaymas Basin, Mexico - 4872-18-2-3_MG | ecosystem: Environmental > Aquatic > Marine > Hydrothermal vents > Microbial...
CCGTTTCCTTTCTTTTTTTCTATATTAAAAAATTAAATTGTTAATAACTTATTTATATCGAATTATCATTAACGTAAATATGGTCGTTAAAAAACCTAAAATAGTCATCGGCGATAGCATTTTTTTAGAGGAAAAGCACATCAAGCGATTGAATAAACTTGGCGAAACAATTATCTACGAGGACACTCCTGAAAGTGAAGAAGAGATAATTGAAAGAGCGAAGGGTGCCAATATAGCAATATTTGGATGGTCTGATTTGACAAAGAACATACTTGAAAAATTGCCAGAATTATGGTTAATATCATATTGGGCTACTGGATATGATTATGTAGATGTTAGAACCGCAGCAGAAAAAGGCATAGCCGTTTGTAATGTACCAGGATATGCATCAGAAGCGGTTGCTGAGCATGTATTTGGATTAATTTTAGCATATATAAGAAAAATTCCTCAGGCGTTTTCATATGTGAAATCCGGTAAATTTAATTGGAAGGAGTTTAGGGGCACAGAGTTGATGGGTAAAACGCTGGGTATTATTGGAACAGGCTCCATTGGATCAAGAGTCGCAGAAATAGCAAAGTGCTTCAAGATGAATGTGATAGCATATACAGCACACCCGAATGCAGAAAAAGAAAAGAGATTTGGGGTGAAATTTGTGGATATGGACACTTTGCTTACAGAAAGTGATATAATTAGCTTACATTTGCCTCTTAAAAAAGAAACAGAGAAAATGTTTGGCAGGGAAGAATTCAAGAAAATGAAGAAAAGTGCTATATTGGTAAATACCAGCAGGGGGAAAATCATTGACGAAGATGCCTTAACCAATGCATTAAAAAGCAATGAAATAGCTGGCGCATGTCTAGATGTATTGGCTGTCGAAAAACCAAGGTTGAATAGTGAACTGATTGAAATGAATAATGTTTTAATAACCCCACATATAGCATTTCATACTAAAGAATCTTTGATTAGATGCACAGACATATGCATAGATAACATAGAATCGTTTCTCAACGGAAGCTCCATAAATGTAGTTAATCCGGAATACATAAAAAATGCCCGCTTCAAAAAATGAATTTGACGAAGCCATTATCTATTTACTTCTTATGATATACAATAAAGACTGATAAAGCTATTAGCATGCTGCCCAGCAAGTGCCACAAAGTAAGAATCTGGTGAAATATTAGCGCCCCTAAAATTGTTGCAAAGACCGGCTCAACTAATAAAATAATGCCAGCGTTAGAAGCGCTTATTCTTTTTAATCCAGAATTTAGTAGTATATATGGAATTACTGTACTTACCGCTGAAAGTCCTATCAAATATATCCAGCTCATTTCACTTAATGAAAAAGAAAAGTTGCCTAAAACTTTATCAAACACAAAAAAATATGATAGGATGGAAAGTAAAAATAACCAGAAAGCTCCAAAAGTAAAAGACCAAAATGTTGATACAAAGTGATTATAATTTCCTTTTGTTCCAAAATATCTGCCGACAACAATGTAAGCAGCGTAAAAGAAACCATTAGAAATAGCGAAAATATCGCCAAGCAACGACAGACCAAAAGATTTTACCTCCCATAATCTAATTATCAATACAACTCCTAAAACAGACAGGAGTATTGCCAATATCTTTGATTTATCAATTCTTTCGCTCAAAAAGATTTTCGCCAGTATGATTGCAAATATTGGTTGAGTATATGTTAAAAAAACAGCTTCGCCAACTGGAGTACCAAGAGATATAGAGGAAAGATAAGAAAAAAATGACATTGAAATAAAAAAGCCATAGAGGAAGAATAATTTTGAATCTTTTCGATTGAAATGAAGTTTTGTTTTAGAAAGATATATGAAAGCAAAGAGTATTGCTGATGAAAAGATTAATCTGATAACTGATTGTTCTAAAGAAGAAATACCTTCAATTGATAATAATGTTGAAAAAATTGGAATAGTTGCAAAAAACAAGCTTGCAAATATTATCTGTGAGAATGCAAGTTTTTTAAGTTTCATACCCCAAGTAAGATGGTTATGGTATATAAAAATTAAATAAAATATTTTTCTATATTAAAAAAATTATTATCAAAACCAAAAGGGGCTGATGTATAAGATAAATCAAAAGCGAATTTCTTCCCAAGGCGCACATGAAGTTTACGGCAGGATTTTTAATTTCTTTTATTCTGAAGATTCTTTTTCCATTTGGATAAATAATATTTCCAAAGAAAATCCCAAGAAGTACCACACCAAACCACGGTATCAGCGGGAAGTAGTCTACCGTGTAAAGCATAGCTGGCTTTAATCCCAGCCACATCAGCCACGGAAAGTCAACATAGAAATTACTAAGAAACACACCAGCGATAATCAGTGCTGTTCCAAGCAAAAGGTTGGTATATCGCCTGCGCAAAAACGGATAGGCAAGCATTATGGACAAACCAATAAAATGAAGGATTCCAAATATTACAAAGCCTTCCCTGAGGAAGAGCCATGTTATTAGCGTTATTATTAACCCCCAGGAAAAAATCTTCATTCCGCGAAAAAAATATTTCTTTATTTTTCTTTTCTCAGACCATTTTTTCACACGGGAATAGCTCAAAGTCAGGGATATTCCAACAAGAAATATGAAAGTGGATGCTATCGTTCTTGGAAATAGCCACCAGAAAGCAGAACTTTCACCAAGGTTGTATATCCCAAAGAATTTTAAATCATAAAAGAAGTGAAAAGCAATCATCATCACTATTGCTGCACCGCGGAGTAAGTCAATCTCGTAGAAACGTTTTATCATGTTTGTTAAAATAAAGTTTAAATTATAAAAAATGAATTATACTATTGTTGGGGTTAAATGGCTTTAGAAATTATTTATACATTAATTGAATTGGCTACAAACCAGGTTTTTGGAATGCTGATTGGTTTAATTGTCTTATCGGCAATTTTCAGCTATGAAGGGCTTTTTGATAAATTGAGGCATTTCGTTTTAATTTTAGTGTTCACGTTTGGTTTTTTTTATAACATTTTTGTATTTATGTTTTTTGATAATTTCGTAAATGCCAATATAGTGCTTTTTATTATTGCTGTTCTTTTCTCTATATTCGTGTGGAGAATAAGAATTTATGTAGTGTCAAAAAGCAAGAAGCTTGCAGATTCAATAAGGAAAAACATTTAAAAATGATTCTTACAAAAAAATAATATGAAAATTGCTGATACTCATTTCAAGAGAGCGCTTGGTTTAATGTTCAAGAAGGACGGAGAGATGCTGTTCATCTTCGACAAGGACGTTGATTACTCTGTTTGGACGCCTTTCATGAATTTTTCCATTGATGTGTTTTTTCTAAATGAAAAGCTTGAGGTAATTGATGTTAAAAGAAGCATGGATCCTTGGAAAGTGTACAAGCCTTCGGGGGCCTACAGGTATTTTTTTGAGTCCAGAGACGGAAAATACAGCGAGAAAAAAGTCCCAGACATAGTGAAAAAGGAAATAGTTAAAAATAACAAAGGGCATTAATTCCATATGGTTCCTGCTGCAGATATTCTAATTCCGGATGAGAAAAACGCTGTTTATAATCCTGATGATGATTTCTTCAAAAAATTATTGAAGCCGTACTACATTGTCACAAGGGATGGGCAGTATCTTTTTGCTTCTTTTCAACCAGGAAGAAGGCCCGACAGGGTTTTTTATATGACACCACCGGGGTATAAGCTGGGCAAGGGACAGAGAAGTTTTGATGTTGAGATTGGAAAAAAATTGTATGAAGTTGTTATGGATTATCTGAAAAATTGCAAAGTTATTGTCCAGGATAGGGTGCATGGAGAGAGTGGATACAGGGCTGGAATAAGAATTGTTACAAGCATAGAGAATCCGCACAGCGCCTACATGGCTTGGATAGGAAAGCTGATGACCTTTCCGCCAAAAAATGTTAAGCCAAGATGCTTCAACTATATTGTTCAGGAGAGACTGCCTAGGAAATACATAAAAAGGATAAAAAATTTTTGGCCTGAATTTGACCCAGACGAACCACTAACTCTTTTTGATTTGACAGAAATGGACAACGACATAAGAAGAGTAATTAATCTCAGGATTGATTATTTCGGTGGCGCTTACAAGAAGCCCAACCTTACAATGGTTTGGAACAGGGCAGAGTCCATGGGAATGATATCCTATCATGCCGGATGTACAAGAAAAAGAACTCTGAAAGGGTTGAGTGGCACTGGAAAAACCACTCTTACGGTTGGTCCAGACCTGGAGCAGGATGATGCCCTGGTTGGGAAGCCCCTGTATAAAGGCAAAAAGGTCAGGGGTGTGAAGCTTATTGGTTTGGAGGCAGCAAGCTTTGCAAAGTCTGAGGGGCTGGATGCAAAAAGCCCCGAATGGCCTGGATTGATGAGCTCAAAAAAAGGCAAAATAGTCCTGGCCATGAACATAGATTGCGACGGCGTTAAATTCGTTTCCAAAAAAATAAATGGCTTTTTAGTCCGGGTGCCCGAGATTTCAGGAAGGAAGGCTGGATCATTCAACTGTAAAAGTTACAAAAAGAGTGGAACAACAAATGGAAGGTTTGTCTTTTCTTTCACTGTTTTAAATAAGAATTGGGGGAATAGGAAAAAATACCTGAAAGTAGAGTCTTTGAGCTTCAGAAGGTTTGATATAATGGAGCCTGTTTTCAGGGTTACAGATCCAAAGATGGCTGTTGCTCTGGACAGCGCATGTGAAAGCGTAATAACTTCTGCCGTGGCTGGAAGAAAGCCTGGGGAGAGAGTTAGGTCTTATGCAGCGACAGATTTCATGGCAAGGGAGCAGTCGGAGCAGGCTATCTTGAAATGGAAAGTTTACGGGGATTTGGGGTTGGGTTTGAAAGGAAAATTGATTTTCTTTATAAACAATTCTGGATATGTTGGCGAGTGCAACCTCAAGGGAAAAATCGTTGGAAAGGGAGAGAAGATAAGGGTTGAAGATTCCACAAGGCTGATACACCTTATAGAGAACAATAGAATAAAAAAATGGATAAAGCATCCGGTTTTTGGTTATTTGATTCCGGACCCGTTTGAACTGGAGCAAAGGGGAATTAAAAAATTCAGGGAGAGGTTTAACCCTCTGAGGTTTTACACACCAAGGGAGTTTCTGAAATTTTGCAGGCGGGATATCAACGAAAGGACAAAATTCTTAAAGGGGCTTTTCAAAGGGCAAAGGGGAGAAAAAAAGCTTAAGAGTGTTATAGAAGTTTGGAAAAAATGCAAAATACCTGAAGAGAAAGAAATAAAGAATTTTTACAGGGTGCATTATTCATGATACCCGGAAGATTGAGAAGAATTGCAAGGGAGAGGATAAGAATACTTCTCAGAGAGGCTGAGAAAAACTTCCCAAGACATAAAGAAAGAAGCAACAGGTACATAGAGCTGGCAAGAAGAATAGGAATGAAATACAAGGTCAGGTTGCCAAAAAAATACAAGAGGAGAATATGCCCCTATTGCTATTCTTACATAAGACCGGGCGTAAACTGTGTGGTCAGATTAAGGCCAAAGGAAAGGTGTGTTGTCTGGCACTGCATGGAGTGCGGAAAAGACAAAAGATATCCTTACAGGAAGAAAAAAACCTCTTAAGAAAGTTTTTAAATGAAAAATTAGTAAATAAAGGTGGTGTAACCTTGTCTATATTAGGTAAGTATTTTAAAAATTTAAATTTCATTTTTCTATTCATTACGGTTCTTGTTGTAATAATTCTCTTTTTTTCACCATTTTTAAAGGCAGATAGTGAAATTTCTTGTGGGGATGTGATAACTGCAGATACTGTATTGACGTCAGACTTGAACTGTACGACTGACTACGGTTTAATAATCAATACAAGTAATGTAGTTTTGGATTGTAATGGTCATGAAATTAAAAGTCAAAAAAGTCATTGGGAAGTCACTACTGGGATTTTAATTAGTTCTTGTGGAAATGTTACAGTAAAAAATTGCACTTTGATAAATTGGTACAATGGAATCAAAACTATGGTAGTTAATGATTCCGATATATCATATATAAATATTTCCGAGGGGGCAATGGGATTTTATTTAAACAATACAAACTATACAAAAATTGAAAATAGTTATGCAAATGTAGAAGCTCATGGCTATTTTGATTATCCACCATATGTCAATCATGATAATTATATTGTAAATAATACAATAAAGGGTCAGATATACGATATCTTTATTCAGTCATGCTACAATTATTTTAAAAATAATGTCGGATCTGATAATAAAACAATAGAATATTATAATGACACTAACGTGACTTTAGAAAACAAAATATATTCTGAACTAATTCTTTGTAATGCCGATAACTCATTTTTGAATAATATAACTACCACTAATTCCCTAATACTTAGATGGACAGATAATGCTACATTGATTAGTGTTAATTCTTCTAATAACTATGAGGGTATACGACTTGATTTCAGTGGTAGTAATCAAATAATCAATAGCACTTTCAAAGAAAATATTTACTATGATATTTATCTCTGGGTTGATGAAAATAAATGTAACAATTATTTCAGTAATGTAACTCTTTCTGGCAATTATCCACTTGGTTATTATAATGGCACTAACGTGACTTTAGAAAACAAAATATATTCTGAACTAATTCTTTGTAATGCTGATAACTCAGTAATAAATAATGTAACAATATTTGGAAGCAGTTCAAAGAAAAATAATGGCCTTTTACTTGTAAGAACTGATAACATAAATATAACAGGGTTAAATTCTTCAGCAAATCAAGATGGAATTGTATTAATTTATTCAAATTACAATAAAATAACTGACAGTAATTTATCTCAAAATGACAACTATGGAGTTCTTTTAAGACAAAACTCAAACAACAATTCAATTATCAACAATTCAATTATCAACAATCTTAGAGGTATTTTTCTTTATGCTAATTCAAATTTTAATAATATATCTGATAATACAGTTTGCAATAATTATGATAATGACATATACATAGAATCAAATTCGCATAACAATAGTGGTGACAACATCTGTGACTCTTTAAATGATAAAGATAGTAATCAAGTTACATGTTCTATGAATTGCACCGGAGGAACCAGTACAACCACCACAACCACTACATCAACCACCACTTCGTCCACAACAACAACAACCACTACATCAACCACAACAACAACAATAAGTTCTGGTGGGATTAAAACGTTGAATAATGGAATAATAAAATTTTCTCTAAATGATTATGGTAGGTCTAGTTTTTTAGGGTATCCTTTATCTGTGAATCACATGTTTAGATGGGAAGCTGCTATAAGATACAATGATACAGTCAAATATTTTCATGAATTCTCTGTAAAAGAAGGTACAAGAGAGATAACTGGTGCAATTTGTAATTCAACTGAATCTATAATCACAGACAGTAACATAGATATCAAAATTACGACAATATTATGTAAAAATAAGAAATGGATAAAACAAGTTTTTGAAATTAATTCTTCTTCTTATCTGGAGAACATGACATTCTATCAGGGTGCTGATTTAGACATGGAGGACACAGTCGGTGGTGAAAGAGGATTCTACGATATTGCTAACGACGCTGTTTATGAAAATCAGACTAGAGATATAGGCTTTGCTTCCAATCAAAGTTCTTATGCACATCATTTGTACGTATATCCTAATGCTTGGGATGCTATTCAGAATGATGCCTTTAATAATTTATTGGTGTATCCAAGTTCTGGTACCGAGGATGTTGTAATATTAGAAAAATGGTCATTAGGAAACATAAGTCAAGGAAGTATAAAGAGCATTACCATAGTTTTGGCAGCGGGTGACACAAAAATAGATTTCTTACAACAACTTGAGGATGGACTAAACAAATCTTTGAGTATAACATACCCTGAGATAGACAAATTAGCCACAAAGTCAGAATTTACTGATTCAGAGTTATATCAGTATAATGGAGACATAATAAATGTTCCACTTAACAAAGAAATTAAAATTAATTTAACGCTGATAAACAGGGAAACAGACGATTATAACGTCAGTATTTATGATTGGTATCCCGCGGGATTCGTTCTTAATGAAACAACTTCAAATCTAACTAATGGAATTTATAATTCAACATCTAGATTAATCTGGTGGAACAGGACCTTAAATGCTGGAAAAGTTATGAATATATTATATTATTTAAATGCTACTCAGAAAGGGAAATATGTTTTACCAAAGGCCAAAATGAATTCATCCCTTTTTTCTGTAAATTCAAGTAACGTAACAGTTTATATTGGAGAAAATTATAATGTGAGTATAAATTCAACAGAAAGGTCTAAAATTGGGGGCTGGTTGTCAAATGTTTCTTTTCCTGTGATTGTGAACAATACAGGAGACTTCTTAGACAATTTCCAATATAATTTGATTGGGCTACCTTCCAATTGGTCTACTTATATTCCAGATTCTGTTGAATTAGAGCCTGGCGAATCAAAAATAGTATGGGTAAATATTACAGTACCAGATATAAGGGAAAATACTACAAAAAATTTTATTCTTAACGTCTCATCAAATAAAACTTTTGATGCATTGGACTTTAATATAACAGGATACTTTATACCATTCTATATTTCACTAAATCCTATTCAGGCTAATACAAGCATTGGTGGAAAAGCTGATCATACAATTACAATTCAAAATAATGATGCGGGCGGAGTATTCTCCATAGATGTTACAGGTCTTTCAGAGGATTGGTACAATATAACTAATTCTTTATACATTACTCAAGGAGATGTTGTTGAAATACCTTTAGAAATTTCTATTCCGGAAAATTGCTCAAATGTTGGTACATATAATTTCACGGTTAATGTAAGTAATGGAGAAGATTATTCAATTGTTTATGGAAATCTAACTGTTTTTTCCTATCCAATTGTTACCAATCTTATGCCACAAAATAACACTTTGTCGGGTTCCGATGAAACCTTGATTTATTGGGAAACTTCTGGCAATACTTCCTCACAAGTATTTTATAAAGAAGAAAATGGAAACTGGGAAAATGTTACTGGACCATGGGGCACGACCCATCACATACAGATTAACTTGACACATAATCAAAACTATACATGGTACGTGAGGAGTGAAAACATATGTGGTTTCTCAGTCAGTAAGAACAGGACTTTGAGAATAGGGAACGGAATAGTTTTTTCACAGAGAGCTTACACATTTTCAGTAGATAGAGACTACAATCAGACTTTAAGTATATCTATAAATAATACGGATAATGAAAACCATACAGTCCAATTGGTAGCAGATGAGTCCTTTGATGATTTGGCATATCAATTTTTGGGTAGCGGTTCCCAAGAAGAAAATTTAACGTTGGCGCCGGGTCAGGAGACAACTGTTTTATTAGTTGTTCACGCACCAGATGCAGAAAGGCAAAATTATTACATTAACATTCATCTGACAAATTTAGGAGAAGAGAATATAACGGATAGCGCTCTTGTTCATTTAAGAGCTACTTGGCCATACATAAACTTTACATTGGAAGAAATCTCCGAAGACCCAACTACATTGGAGAAAACATTGGGAATTCATAACTATGGTGATACTCTTAGGGATTTAACTATAAAACCAGAGGAAGATTTGAAAGATAAAGTTCTGATTCTCCCGATAGTATCTCACACTTCTTTATCCTCAGATTCCAATTTAGATTTTCAGGTTATTCCTATATTTTCCGAAAATGTACATAATATAACAGGTAACATTACAGCAACTGCGGCAAACTATACAAAAACAATTTTTATCAATATAACCCCCCCTGCTGGTAAAGATGTATTTAAGGTAACTTTGAATCATCCAATTATTTATTATGAACTTAGTGGTGCTTGGTGTATTAATCAAGAGCCGATAATAAATGACTTTTATCTTCCTTTAGGTTTACATGAGGAAAATATTTCCTATGCATACATAGGATTTGAGTTGAATAGTGGTGGAACATCCCCTTATGACGTTTATCTCTATATGAATGAAAACCCGATTGGGCAAATAATTAATACCAGGCCAGAGGGATATTACAGGTTCACGATAAGTCCAAATTATTTAAATTATCCTGATTCGGGTATTGCTACAAATAAATTTAAACTGAACACGACAATGCCGCACAGTTATTATACTCCACTCGAAAAAGTAGAAGTGATCATGTGTTTATCTGGTTTGGATAGGTATGTGGTTGCCACAAATCAGACTGAAGCCAATGGAATTGCCTGGAATGCCTCTTTCTTATATAGGCCCCATGAAAATATCTCGGTTTATGTTCTCTCTCCGACAGGTAATGTTACTGAAGGTCAAGAAACAATCATAAGGGCAGAAGTCTTGAGAGGAGATGGTCAAAGAGAAAAATATGCTAATGTTAGTGCCTATATCAATTCTCAAGAGGTAATTCTAGTGGATAATGGAGAACACTCGGATAATCAAAGAAACGATGGTATTTATGCATACGAATGGACTCCAAATTCAACAGGCAGTGTAGACCTCAACATCACGGCATGTAATTGTTTAACTACATCATATAATTCAACTACTCAGACAGTTGTAACTACAACCACTACATCAACTACAACAACATCATCAACCACTACAACCACTTCAGGGGGTGGTGGGGGCAGCTCCGGCGGTTCCACAGCTTCTGAAGAGACAACAACAACCATAGTGCCTTCAGGTTTACCTGATTTGGTAGTGAAGAAAATCAAATTTTCACCATCGGCCCTTCAAAATGGTCAACCTGTTAACGTATCAGTAATAGTTAAGAATATTGGAGATGCTCCAATAGAAGTCGATGGGTATATCGAGGTAACTTTTTATATAAATAATAGTTTTAATCATAATCCCACGCGTCTTACATCACAGGGCATAATTATCAAAGAACCGCTCGGAGTTGGAGAAGAGGTTGAAACAGATCCAGTTGAATGGACAGCAGTTCCTATATACAATGAGTTTACAGACAATTTCTTTGTTGAAGTTGAATTACATGGTGGTCAAAATGAGATGAATGAAAACAATAATATCCTCACAACCAATATACCTATCTATGAGGGAGGATTTTCTATTTATCCAGACAGTTATAGTTTTGAAAATTTTAGAAGAGGTCCCAATGGAAAGACAATAAAAGCTGTATTGGGGGGAGCTGTAAGAAACATAATTTCTGATACTATTGGTTTAGGACCACTTGTGACTGAAATTATAGGAGAGTTCGAAGGACATTGTTACGGAATGGCATCAACGAGTGTTCTTTACTATAGAGGAACTATTTCAAGGCCACTCAATAAGAAAACTATAGAAATGAAATTAGAAGATCCAGGAGTATATGAAAATATAGTTACTTATTTTGGAAGGCAAGCGCATAGCATAGTTGTCACACTTTTCAAATCTATTTGGGATAAATACGCAAAGGGTTTAGATGAAGTATATTACAGAGATTTGAAAAATAAAGGCGAAATGGTTCTTGGTTTCAAAATAAGGAGTGAACATATAATTAGTATAAAAGAAGTGGGTATACAAGTGTTAAAAGCAGGGCATGCTGTGACCGTTTTTGATACATATGATGTTTCTCCAGATATAAAGAATGTAGTAATTTATGATAACAATTATCCGGGAGAAGCACATATAATCCAATTTAATCTTTCCAGTAATAAGGCAATGTCCTTGGATAGTACAGGAAGAGAATTATATGGGGAAATACTCAATCCACATGCTTCAGGTCCATGGGGTCATATGGCAACTCTTGAAGAAACTATAAGAAATACGATTCAGGATTTAAGTAATTACTTCGGTGATTTAGTTAAGGATGGAGGCAATGTTATAATATCAGTTGCTGAATCGGCAGTAGAAATTGGTGAGGATGTTATAGACGGAATTGTTGATGTTATATCATTCTGGTCGCCAGTTAATGTTACCATAACAGATGAGTATGGTAGGATAATCAATGAAGAAATAAATGATATCCCAGGCGCAAAGTTTGAAAATATTGATGGTAAAAAGGTTTTCTATATACCTTCTAATTTAAAATATACTGCAAATATCGCAGCATATGAAGATGGTGAAGTATCTGTTGAAAGGATAAAATCTACATCAGGCGATGTCTTAGACGTTGCGGAAACAGAGCCCATGGAGATAAGCAAAGATATGAGAGGTTCAATTGACTTCGATAAAGACAGCTCTGACTTCACTTTTAAAGCAGATGAGAATAATGATGGAGTTTTTGAGAAAGAAATCAAACCAAGGATTAAAAAAGAAAATGTTACAGAAATATCATCAGTCGGCAGAGTTTATATTATAGATGAAAATGGTAGAATTTTAAGTAAAGAAACAAATCAAATAGACGGGGCCTACGTGGAATCGATAGGAAATGCTAATATATTCTTTATACCGCCAGGTTTAAATTATTCAACAAAAGTTGAAGGAAACAGAAAAGGTAGCCTTGCTATTACTCGAATAGTATCTGATGGAAAAGGGGGTATCAAATCAACATATGCAGAAAACATATCCATCAATTCACAAACAAAAGGTACTCTGATACCAAAAGAAGAGTCAAAGTTTTATGGAGAATTTGATTTTAATGGGGATGGGCTAAAAGATAAAGATATAACAGGTTATGTTGTTTATAGTCAAAAAAAGAATGAAATTCCAAAAGCCTCATTTACAGTATCCAAAGAAAGGGCGGAAGTGAAAGAAGAAATAATATTTGATGCTTCCAACTCTATAGATCCTGATGGAGAAAATTTTTATTATGAATGGGATATGGGAGATGGAAATAAAGAAGAAGGAGAGAGGATTTCTCATACTTATGAAAAACCAGGTAATTACCTTGTTATACTTAAAGTAAGCGATGAAAACGGGCTCTCAGATTTTGACCAAATGCCTATTTATATCGAGAGTAAGCACAAAGAAACTAAAAAAGAATCCACATTTTTAATTTTTGTTGCACCATTTATAATAGCGATATTCTTGATTCTTATCGTTGTTTTTAGAAGAAGGAAAATATCACCCAAGATCAAATTACCACCAAAGGCAAAAACAATAAAGAAAACTGAAGCCATACCACCAGAAATTAAAGAACCAAAAACAGAAGTGATAGAACTTCCAGAAGAAAATAAAAAAGTGGAGGAAGAGGCAGAAGAGAGAATTCCCATTCCTGCAACAATTCATGAAATATTATTTAATAAAGAAAAATATTTGAACAAAGAAGTAAAAATTGAGGGAGTGGTCGCCTTTATAAAAAAATATAAAAAAACTGGAGACGTATGGTATATAATAAAAGACGGGACTGGAAAATTTTTGGGGTTAAGTAAAGAAGAATACTCTGGAAGAGGAGTTATAGTTGGTAGAGTTAAAAAAGAAAATGGTGATTTTTACATAGAATTTTAATAAGTTATGACTTTTTAAAAGCTTTATATTTCTTTTTCGTTAAATTAATCTTTAAATACCAAAAAATCGTAAAAAATACAGTTTAAATGGTGATAATTTATGGTAACAGTAAATGATGTTGACCCGCAGGATTTGATTAATTTGACAAAGGAAGAATTAAAAAAAATGAAGGAGATAGTTCCTCCAGAATGGTCCCTGTGGGTTAAAACAGGTGTAAGCAGGGAAAGGCCACCAGAGCAGGATGACTGGTGGTTTATAAGAACTGCAGCAGTTTTGAGAAAGGTATACCTCAATGGACCCATTGGCATAGAGAGGCTCAGAAAAGAGTTTGGCGGAAGAAA
>Ga0190359_1001688_pt1 | contig 13703 bp, 10 predicted proteins | sample 48721823_MG_FD_161269 | JGI IMG/M metagenome (GOLD analysis project Ga0190359, IMG submission 161269) | Hydrothermal vent microbial mat bacterial communities from Southern Trench, Guaymas Basin, Mexico - 4872-18-2-3_MG | ecosystem: Environmental > Aquatic > Marine > Hydrothermal vents >...
TCAAAAAATCTTTATCTCTTTCTTGATTAACCACCTCATCTTCTCTCATAATGTTTTCTTGCCCTGTAACCTGATAAATGGGTTCTACTTTTTCTAAATTAAGTTCTCCGAGTTTATAAAAATAATCCAAAATAGAAGAAAGCTGAGAAGTAAATTTCTCTTTTTCCTTTTCACTTAACTCAAGCCTTGCCAGCTGAGCATTATACTCTACGTCTTTTTTTGATATGGCCATTTCGTATGGTTAATTATTTCTTATTAATATTATCTTATTTTGTTTGATTTATCAATTGCTAAATGGTAAAATATCGTAGGTAAAGCAAAAAACGCACATTTACAAAAAAGGCTTACCTCGAATAAGCCGGGAGGAGAATAACATGATAAAAAAAACAAAGAAGGGATTTCGAAAGCTCAAAAAAAATAAAATCGCCTTTGGTTTCGTTTTAGGCTTACTAGTACTTGGGGTTTATTTTTTTTTGAGAGAATGGGGAGGCGGAACCCTTATAATTGTTTTTACTATAATTTCAATCCGCGAAGTACACAGAGGATTAAGGGAAGCCGCAAAAACCAACAAGAAGGTCAATCTGAGAAGAGACACCACCTTAGGAATCATATCTATTTCCGTACCGATGTTATTTGCGTTTATTATGATGATAAAATTCAGTGTGGACTGGCTTATGTTCATGGCTTTTAACAACTACATGACAGATGTGGGCGCATATCTTTTCGGATCTTATGCCAAAAAAAGAGAATGGGATGTCAAGCCACTCGCTCCCGTTGTCAGTCCAAATAAAACTTGGGAAGGAGCCATAGCTGGGATATTACTCTCTTTTATTATCTGTTTAATAGTTCAAAATCGACTCATTAACCCAGAAATAATAAGGATAGACGTTTATTCCCTTGCTATTCTTATATTTTTGGGGTCAGTATTCAATATACTAGGAGACCTTGCTGGATCAATGTTCAAAAGAGCAGTAGATATCAAAGATTCAGGCGAAACATTCGGAAGCCATGGAGGATTCCTGGATAAAGCAGATGGATTTATCGCTTGCAGTGTGGGTTACACTTTATTTCTTACGATAGTGACACTTGTAAAACTCAATCTCCCATTGAATTTAAGTTTATTCTAAGATCCCTGGTCTTCCACTATAAATCCTATTTATGATTTATAGTGGAGACAAAAAAGCCCGTAGGCTTATATAAGCTGCGGGCTTTTATAATTGAAAAAATACCTTTTTTTGTTGTCATTCCAGCGAAAGTGATGCTAGCTCCATTTTCCACAATGGAGCCGTAATGCATTATTTTAAGATCCCCAAAAACTCTTTCTCGCTTATGATCCTTACTCCCAATTTTCTCGCTTTATCGTACTTACTTCCTGGGTTCTTCCCCGATACTACAAAGTCTGTTTTTTCACTTACCGAAGAAGAAGCCTTTCCTCCTCTTTTTCTTATTTCTTCCTCCGCCACTTCACGAGAAAATTTTTCTAAAGCGCCGGTTATAACAAAAGACTTATTTTCTAGTTTTTTTGATTTCTTGATTTTTTGTATTTCAACACCAACTTCTTTTAGCTTCTCAAGAAACTTTATATTTTTTTTATCATGTAAATAATCATAAATACTTTTTGCAACTATCTCGCCTAATCCAAAAAGATCCTCTAAATTTTCCAAAGAAGCTTTCTTGAGTTTTTCTATAGATCCGAAATAATCTGCTAAATCATTCGCAGTTTGCTCTCCTACATGAGTAATACCAAGAGCATAAATAAAGCGTGGTAAACTAATTTTCTTTTTTTTCTCAATTGCTTCTATAACGTTCTGGGCTGATTTCTCCGCCATTCTTTCCAGATTTTCTAAATCCCCTTGTTTTAGAGTAAAAATATCAGCAGCATCTTCTATTAATTTATTTTCCAAAAGTTGATCAATAAGTGAAGGACCTATATGCTCTATATCAAAAGCTGTGCGGGAAACGAAATGCAAAATAGCCTCTCTGTGTTGCGCATAGCAATTTTTGTTCGGACATCTAACCAAAATTCCTTTTTCATCTTCTATCACCTTCGTCCCGCAAACAGGACAGATATTCGGCATTATAAATTTTTTCTCCCTCCCTGTTCTTTTCTCTTTTAAAGCTCTTACCACTTCTGGTATTACCTCGCCTGCCTTTCGTACTAGAACATGATCACCTATCTTAATATCTTTCCTTTTTATTTCTTCTTTGTTATGAAGAGTAGCTCTGCTAACTGTACTCCCCGCAACTCTTACAGGTTTTAAGTGAGCTACAGGAGTTAGGGTCCCTTTTCTCCCCACCTGTACTTCTATATCTTCCAAAACAGTTTCCTCCATCTCCGCTTCGAATTTATAAGCGATAGCCCATCTAGGAGCTCTGGCTACAAAACCTAGTTTTTTTTGTTCCGAAATATTATTTACCTTTATAACTATACCATCTACCTCAAAGGGTAATTTTTCTTTTTTTTCTTCCCATTTTTCACAATATTTTTTTACCTCATTAATTCCTAAAAATTTACTGTAGTCAGGGCTTACTTTGAAACCAAGTTTTCTCAATTTGTCTAAAATTTCTTTCTGGCTATTTATTTTTAAACCAGAAGCGATACTATAAGCAAAAAATTCCAAATTACGAGACGCTGTAATTTTGGGATCAAGCTGTCTCAAAGACCCCGAAGCCGCATTGCGGGGATTAGCAAAAACCTTACTGTTTTCCTTTTTCGCTTTCTCATTAATTTCCTCAAAGCTTTTTATAGGCATTACTACTTCCCCCCTTACAATCAAATCTCCTTTGATATCCCCCTGCAGATGAAGAGGAATAGTATTGATGGTTTTCAAATTTAGTGTAATGTTTTCTCCTGTATTTCCGTCACCTCTCGTAGCGCCAGATATAAGAACAGAATCCTTATAATCAAGAGTTATAGAAGCACCGTCGAATTTGAGTTCACAAGAATATTCCACTCTGTTTCTACTAAGCCCTTTTCTAACTCTTTCGTCCCATTTATCTAATTCTTCAAGATTCATAGCATTCTGCAAGGACAGCATTGGTATTTTATGTTTTATAGAATCAAACTTTTTAGAAGGTTTACTCCCTACTCTTTGAGTGGGAGAATTTGAATCGTAAAATTCCGGGTGTTTTTTCTCTAATTCTTCCAATTCCCTGAGCATCTGATCATATTCTTTATCCGATATTTTGGGTGAATCTAAAACATAATACCGGTAATTATGGTATTCTAATTCCTTTCTTAGTTTTTCAATTTTATTTTTTATTTCACTTTTTTTCATGCCGTTATTAGAAATTTTGAAAGAATCACGTAGGCCATTCTTTGAAAATCTTGGTTTTTTATTTATACTACAGCACCTCAATAGTTGTTTTTTAAATCTTTATTACTGAGTATATTTTTATTATATATAAATTTTTAACCAATTTGAATTCGAATTTATAATAACAAAAGACGTGATATATCACGTCTTTATATATAAAATCATTAACTTGTCAATTTATCAATTTAACATATTTCTAATATCTTATAGTTTATTTTACCATCTGGAACCTCTACCTCAATAGTATCGCCCACTTTTTTTCCTAACAAGGCCTGTCCTATGGGAGATTCGTTTGATATTCTACCCTTTTCAATATCAACCTCGGCAGAACCAACAATCATAAATTCCTGTTTTCCGCCATCTATAGAACAAACAACCCTGCATCCTATATCTATTGCATTTCCTCTTTTGCACTTATTGCTATCAATAACCTGGACATTCTTGAGCATGTATTCCAATTCTTCTATCTTTCCCTCAATAAAAGATTGTTCCTCTCTAGCTGCATGGTATTCTGCATTTTCAGAGAGGTCCCCAAGAGAGCGAGCTTCCTTTATTTTCGCAATAACTTTTGGTCTTTCTACTTTCTTCAAATTTTCGAGCTCTTTCTCAGTTTCTTCTAGTTTTTCTTTAGTCAAATAGATATCTTTACTCATAATTCAATAATTTAGGTAATATTAAAACCACCCTCGCGGTGGATGTATTTGATATAGTATAAAAATATAACAAAAATAACAAACCCTGTCAACAATATTTATTTACGTCAACAAAGAGAAAAAAATAATATAAAATACTCAAACATAAAATAATAAAACAATATTTTATATTTTTTGTATTGTTAATCTAGATATCTATTTATGTTCTCAATATGCTCCTCGTAAGTAGTAGCAAAATAAGCTCTGTCACCACGAGAAACAAAGAAATAATAATTTGTTTCTTCTGGGTCAAGCGTTGCCTCTATAGCCTCCAATCCTGGATTTCCTACTGGTCCGGGAGGTAAACCAAGATTAATATATGTATTATAGGGAGAATTAATCTTCGTCTCATCTAAACTGGGGCGGGCATCCGGTCTGCCGGTAATATAAGTAATGGTAGCATCGCTTTGTAGAAGCATTTCATCTTTTAATCTGTTGTGATAAACACTGGCTATTTTTCTAATGTCTTCACTATGTGCTGATTCCTTTTCCACAATAGAGGTAAGTGTTATAAACTCATGAAGAGAAAAGCCCATCTTATTTGCTTGATTCATCATATTGCTAGTCACTTTATTAGCAAAATTTCCCAACATTTTTTCTATGATCTCGTCAGATGAAGAATCAGCAAAAATGCGGTATGTGTCAGGAAAGAGATAGCCTTCCAGTGTATAATTGCCAGATAAATTAGAAAGGAAAGAATAAGATGAAAAATATTTTACCTTTGCTCTTTTCTCGAAATCATCAGCAGCGCCCAAACCTTTTTCTCTGAGATAGTCCACTATTTGATCTATTCTCCATCCTTCAGGAATAGTAATCCATACCTCTTCCCTCGCTCCAGAGACTAGTATTGTCAGAATATCGTGAACGCTCATGTTGGTATTTAAAGTATAACTTCCTGCTCTTATTTTATCATCCGTCTTCATTTTCTTTGCGTAACGAGTAAATACTGAGGTATTTTTTATGAGACCTTGATCCTTCAAATTATTCGCAACTTGCATAACATTCTCTCCTATTTCAACAACAAAATTCTTGGATAAAGATTCACCAGAAAAAGGTTCTTTTGCCGCCTTGTGTAGATAAGCGCCACTGCAGGAATTCAGGACTAGAAACCCTACAACTAAAATTATAATAAATATTAATAATTTCTTCATAATAATTATTATAACTATTTATTAAATAAAAAGAAAATCCCATTAATTATAATAATGGGATTTTGGGAATCTTTCTGAATTTTAGACAGATTTGTCGATCAACACCTTTTCTTCTATGAAGATTTCCAATATTTTTTCTGCCTCCCCAGCATCTACCGGTCCGTATTTCTGGAGATCTGAGCAAGTTAAGAAAATTGTCTGTATCTCTTTTGTGGCATTGAATCGATTAATAAAGGTTTCCCCTTTTTTTACATAACCACCCTCTGTAAGTAATTCTGCCAGTTCTTTCGCTTTATCAGATTTGTCCAATTTTTTAACCCCCTTGTTTTTTCTTATTATATCATAAAAAAATAACCTCGTAAAGGTATTTTTTTAATAACCCAATACTTCAATATACCAATATTCTAATACCCTACTCCTATCCTCTATCCAAATAACTCTGCAATATATACTTAGCTGCTACCATATCTTTTTTCTTTCTAGCTTCTCTCTGTGATATTTTCATTTCCTTCAAAACATTATCCACCATCTTTGTTGTATACCTCTCGTCTTCGAAAATTACTTCTGTGTTCAAGCAATTTTCTAACATTGACCCAAACTCCCTTACTTCTTCTGTTTTTTCTGTTTCCTCCCCAGAAAGTTTTACGGGAAGGCCAATCACGACCTTATCAACACCTTCTAGAGCTATAAGTTGTCTTAAATAATCTATCAAATCTTCATTGTTCCAGTTTTCTAAAACATTATATTCATGCGCAAACTTACCTAGATCATCACTCATAGCTAAGCCTATTCTTTTTTCTCCATAATCTATACCTAATAATTTCATAAATTCAAATTAACCTAAAATATTAACTCACAGTCTTCAATAAAATAATTTTCATTTAGTTTGTTAATCAATGAACTAAATGGTTAAGTGCTCTCGATCATGAGCTTAAGCCGAATGAAAAATTGAAAATTCATATTACCCTGCACTAAATTCCCATTCTTTAATTGATAAACTTTGTTCTATATATCTAACCTCAACATCAATATTTCTTTCATTCGACGGAATAGAGCTTATAAAAAGCGGTGGAAAAAACCTCACTCTGTCCAGTTCTACTTCTGGATAATCAGATAATACCGAGCGCAATTCTGCTATATCGAGATTCGTAACTTTGGATCTCAAAAAATCTTCATTTATTTTAGTAGCAACCAAAACTATTGCCCTAGCCACTATATCTGCTCTTCCCTCATCTTCATCAAAATTTGAAACATCCCATTTAACACTTCTATAACCCTCTCCGATCAAGGTTTTTTGATCACTAACTTGTAAATTTATACTTTCATTAAATAGCTCATCAAAGCTACTTCTAGCAAAAGAAAGGAAGGAAAATTGAGCCTTCATTTTAACTTCAAATTCTTCTTTTTCTTCATCCTCTTCTCCCTCTACAGATTCTTCCAAAATGTTTACTTTTGCAAGACCTCTTACAAATATCTTGTCCCCCTTCACGCCAAACTCATTCTCTAATTCTTCTTCTGCCCTGTCTCTAGCTTCTTCCTTGCCCCTTTCTATATCTTCTGCTGTTATTACCTTCGCCTGCTTATCAGAGCCCCCCGAAATAGATTCTTCGGATATACCATATACCAAACTACTCATTGATCCCAAGGAAGGTATGCTAAAACGTGAAGATTCCATATTATAACTACTTCCGCCCTCAAGAGCCTCAATCATCCCAGAAGACTTCCCCGGTATAAGTTCACCAAAATCAGAAACCATAGCGCCTGACACCGAAATATCCTCTGGATTCACAAATACTTTATTATTTTGAGCAACAAATTCACTGCCAGCAGGAATAATCTGGACCTTTCCCGACCTATTGTATATCGTTATAGCCCCCTTAGCTTTATCCCCTACATTTTTCTCACCCGTAGTTTTCACTTCTACGGCAACTTCTCTTTCGATGATTTCCCATAAAGCAGGAATAGTTTTTTCTTCTCCCGTATTTACCAATCCACCTTCCACAGATAAACCAAAAGGAATATCTACTTCAGATTCCTCGGCATAAACATTCAAATAAATAGTAGCATGAGGAAATATAAAGATAAGGAGAAACAGAACGATAACGATAGTGATTGTTCCTAGTATCCAAAATTTTGGATTGGAAAAAAATTGCGAAAAGCTAGATTTGTTTTTACTAACAATACCCTTCCCATGCAACACACCCTCTTTTTGTGTATTTTCTTTCCCCTCTTCCATTTCCCCCTTATGCTTTTCAAGCTTCTCAATATTAGTATAATTATCTGATTCATCGACAACATTCACTTTTTCTTCCAATTTAGATTCTCTACCCCCCCTCTCTTCTTTCCTTTCTTGTTCTTTTTTATCTTTTTCCTTGGTTTCTCTGGCTTCACCTAAGTCTTCATAAACCGTAAATCCTATTTGATTTGCTATGTTTCTTCCCGCAACATCAGAAGTAACAATAGATATATCTTTTTTTATCTTACCTCCCTCTTCTTTGAGTAGCTTCAAATTCACCGCACTAGAAAAAACCAAAGAACCCGCAGGAATAACTAAGGCTATTTTTTCTTCATCTATTTTTTTTAACCGGTCTATGATGCCAATAATTTCTTCTTCCGGCTCAAGATAGATTATTTTGTTCATAATTAGCTCGTTAGCTTGTTAGTTTGTTAATTTGTTAGTTTGTAAAAGTATAATCTACAAAAAACAAGATAACAAGTTAGCAAAATAACAATTTTATACTATGGTGTAATACTCTCCACGGTCTTCCTTAATACTTCAGTCATCGGACTCTCCCCCTCTACTAATTCTATTGCTAAATTAGCCAAAGACATAGCAACTACATCCGACGGTTCATTTAGATTCTTGGTTTCATCTATAACGTTTTTTACATCTTTCGGCTTAATAAACTCTATTTTTGGTTTTTGAGAAAAAGCTAGAGACTGAGTCCAATTGCCCTCTTCTAAAACTTTTTTTATCTCAGGAAGTAAACTTCCTCCCCCACAGAGTAATATACGACTAGGGAGAGACTGGTTGTCACTAAATTCTTTCAAAACCATTTTTACACCAGCCAGCCAAATTTTCACATCCTCCTCTAGCATTTTTCCTACTTTTTCCTGCCTCTTCTTGTCTATTTCTCCCTTACTATAAGATATCTTTAATTCTTCCGCTTTTTCAAAGCTTATATTGAATTCTTTTGCTATTCTCCTAGTAAAAGCTCTACCACCTATAGCAAAAACCTTAGTCCCTTCTAGTCCCCCCGAACGAACAACGGCTACATCTGTCGTTCCCCCGCCAACATCTACAAAAATGGCGCTAAAGTCTTGCCCCTGCTCCATTCCTACAGCCTTTGCTACAGCATATGGTTCAGCTGCTATACCAGTGAGATCAAGGCTCAGATTCTCCGCTACTGCCTCTAGGGCTCCTAAATAAACCATTGGGGCAAAAGCATTATATACGCCCACTTTCACATTCTTACCCGTGAAACCAATGGGATTAGTAACCTGATGACGATCTATTCTAACATCCACTATAGCCGCATTAACAAGCCTTATATCCACATCTTCCTTGCCAGTCTCCCAAGAAATTTGATTTTTTATCTGACCAAAAGCTTTTTCCTGTACTTTCTTCATAATCTCTCTTAGTTCTCGTGCGTCGATTTTGTTTTCTGCTTTTCTACGAGTATAAGTAATACTGGTAGTTGATCCTTTTACCAGTTCCCCAGATATCCCCATTATCACCTTCTGTGGACTAATATTTGCTATGCTCACTGCCTCTTCTAGTGATTTTGAACAGTTTTTTATTACACCAGCTATATCAGTAATAGCTCCACCCTGCATATCTTTCAATTCTTGGCGCAGACGGGAAGATCCCAATATATAAGCCTTAGACTTATCAATTTTAAAAACCAAAGTTTTGATAAACTCAGTACCAACATCTAGAGCTACACCATAATTTTTTAGCTCACTATAACCAAAAAGTTTGTCTAGAAATGACATAGTATTATTATATGCTAATTAAATATAAAATTCTATTATTCTAATTCGTTTATTTTTTTCCTCAAACTAAATACAAGAAGTTTCTTGTCTATTATTTTTTTTCTCACTCCTCCCAAATCTATTCCAGCTAACACTCTTTCTGCTCCAGATAATTCTTTTATCTTATCTTCTTTTTCTCTTTCTTCTATTTCAAGTTCCATTAATTCATTTTCAGCTTTCTCTAAATCTGTTTCCAATTTCTCTTTTGGAATAACCAACTTCCCTTCTTTTTTCTCTTTTTTAGGAGGTCCTTCAATTTTTTCTTTTAATCTTCTTGCTTCTTTTCCTAACTCCTCCATTTTTTCCCTCACTTCTTCCAAATCTATTTCTTTCAATATTTCTTCTTCTGTTTCTGGACCACCAATTTCATTTAATTGTTTTTCAATTTTCTCCCTCAATTCATTCAAACTTCTAAGATCAGCTTTGATCTTCTCAAACCCTTCCTTTTCCTTTTCCTTTCTCATCTCTAATTTCTTTGTAAAATCTATTACATTTTCTCCAAATCCTTTTTCCATAATTATTTTTTATTTATATATAAATCATTATCTTAATAATTAGAACTATATAAACAATTTAGCAATTTAGCAATGTAACAATTTTATTTCAACACCGCCTTAATCCTCCTAACTCCCGCAGACGAACTTTGTTCTTTTATTATCTTGAATTTCCCCAGATCTTTCGTATTCTTCAAATGAGGACCACCGCATATTTCCAAAGAAAAATCACCCATCTTATAAACCTTTACTCTATCTCCATATTTTCCTTCAAAAACTCCCTCGGCTCCTATTTCTTTTGCTCTATCTAGATCCATCTCCATAACTTCTACTGGAATTTTCTTCTGAATCTGCTCATTCACCATATCCTCAACTTTTTTAATCTGTTTATCTGTTAATTTTTCCGGGTAATTGAAGTCAAATCTCAACCTTTCAGATGTGATATTGCTTCCCCTCTGGGTTATGCTGTCATCACCCAAAACTCTTTTCAGTGAAGCAAGAAGTAAATGAGTTGCCGTATGGTACTTCGTAGTTTCTTCTCCGGCTTCAGCCAGTCCTCCCTTAAATTTTCCAGCAGAAGCAGTACGAGAGAGATCCTGGTGTTTTTCGTATTCTTTATTAAAATCTTCTTTGTTAATCTTTATTCCTTTTTCCAATGAAAGCTCTTCAGTCATTTCATATGGAAAGCCGTAAGATTGAAAAAGTAGAAACGAATCTTCTCCTGATATGCTTTTGTTTTCTTTCGCAATTCTCTCAAATTCTTTTAAGCCCCTTTCAAGCGTCTTATTAAACTTATTTTCTTCTCTTACTAGTTCTGTGGTTATGAAATCCCTATTTTGCTCTAATTCTGGATAAACATTCTTCATCAAATCAATTACCACATTAGCAATTTCTAAAGTAAAATTATCTTCGATGCCTAACTGTCTGCCATAACGAATTGCTCGGCGAATAAGTCTTCTTAAGACATATCCCTGATCAGTATTCGAGGGTATTATACCTTTTTCGTCACCCAAAATAAAAACTGAAGCTCTAATATGGTCAGCAATGATTCGAAAAAATCTTTTTTCTTTTTTCACATCTGATGTTAGATATTCTACTCCAGAAATTTCTTCAATCTTATTAATAATTGGCAAAAACAAATCTGTTTGGTAGTTATCAGCAGTTCCCTGCATTACAGCTGTAACTCTCTCTAGTCCCATGCCGGTATCCACATTCTTTTGTTTTAGATCTTCATATATATACTCATCTTTTGTTTTTTTGACCCGCTTCGCCATAGCTTTCGCGAGGCGAGTTTCTTGTTTTTTTGCTTTTCTGTTGTAAGCCATAAAAACATCATTCCAAACCTCTACCCACCTTTCGTCTTTTGGGTCAAACTTCTTTGGAGGATCATTTCTGTCATCTACCCAAACGAAAATTTCTGTGTCGGGACCACATGGCCCAGTATCACCCACGGGAGCCCACCAATTATCCTCCTTACCTAAAAAAACTATTCTTTCTCTAGGAACTCCCAAATCAAGCCATATTTTTTCTGACTCTTCATCGCGAGGAGCTGTTTCGTCACCCGCAAAACAAGTCACTGCTATTTTGTCCTTGTTTATACCAAGCCATTTCTTGTCAGTCAGAAATTCCCAACTCCATTCTATAGCATCTTTTTTCCAATAATCTCCTAGAGACCAATTACCTAGCATTTCAAAAAAAGTATGATGATATGTATCACCTATTTCTTCTATATCATCTGTCCTGAGGGACTTTTGAATATCAACTAATCTCTTACCTTCTGGATGAACTTCTCCTAATAAATAAGGGACTAGAGGCTGCATACCCGCAGTAGTAAAAAGTACAGAAGGATCGTTTTCGGGAATCAAAGAAGCAGAAGAAATAATTTTATGCCCTTTTTCTTTAAAAAAATCTAGGAATTTCTTTCTGATTTCGGCAGATTTCATATTTCTAACTAATTTTAATAATAATGATTAATTTGTAATTCCTGAATAAGGTTACTTTATTGTCTCTTTGTTTCATTGCCAAAAATTGCATTCCAACAATGAAGCTATGAAGCAACAAAACTATGAATCTCTATAAATATACCAAAGAAACAAAGCATTTTCTACCTCATTTTCTCATTTTTTACAAAAAAAATACCTTAAATTTTAATAATTGGCTAACTATAGGTAAAAACAGTTGACAATATTAAAAAAATGTGATAAACTACGAACAATTAGGGTAAATCTATCCTATTGCCCTTTAACATAAATTAAACCTTGTAAAAACAAGGAAGCAAATAGATCTACCTCTTCGGTAGATTGCTTCGCCGAAGAGGCGAAAATCCAAAAAAAACCAAAAGGAGGTGCGTAAAAATGCGCACGAAGTTATTCAGTAAAACTGGTATAGGCGTGATTGTTCTTATAATAATCACGGGAGTAATACTCTTTTTTGCCTCAGGATGCGGAGGCGGCGGAAGTAGTGCCGGTACCGTACTCACCAGCAACAAGGATGCACAACCCAACATCAGCGTGAGTATGTCACCCACAAGCGATAACAACGAGTTCGAATCACCGGTTACGTTCAGTCTTCAGACATCAGCCTCTAGCAACTATGTCTCCGAAGGAGATGTAGAGTGCTATGCTAGGTTTCGTGGACAGACAACGAAAGTTCAGAATTGCTCGGATAGCAGTGTAACCTTCACTGAAACATTCGAAGCAAACTCGACCAACGAGAGAGAGACACTCTATGTTATCGCCGAGGACGTAGGGGGAACCGGGGTCAATGTCTGGAAGCAAGACGTTATCATCACTCCCAAGACCACTAACCCCTCCGTTTCAACACCAGAGTTAGAAAGCTTCAGTTGCAGTCCAGAAACCGTAGAGGCCGGCAAGACAGTTACCTGTGCCGGCGCGGTAGCCGACCCGGGCGATTCGGGATCCAACTGCATAGTTACTTTCGGCGACGGTACAAGCCTGGGAACCGACCAGTGCAATTATGCCAATATCGCCCACAAGTACACCACCTCAAGAGAAGAGCCCTATACGGTTACACTCTACTTGGTAAAAAACGAAGTATCCGGAAACGCTCTTACTGACGAGGTAAAAGTCAATGCCAGCAGCTCACCTCCCCCGGAACATCCGACACTGGGAGCGCCCAGTTATACGGAAAAAACCGCGGGTGATAGCTCCGACCTCAAGATTGTCGACACCATATTCAACGGCGACGATGATCCGGACCTCGAAGGAGCAGCTGACACCGCCTGTGAAACCATGTGGGTTACCAATCCTAATGGCAATGAAGATGAAGTCAATCTTTCATCCAATTTCGCCTGGGAATACGAAGTTTCCCTAGATCAACAGGGGTGGCAAACATTCGAGTTCAATTGCAAAGACTCCGCTGATACCTACAGCAACACTCTTGAAGTTGAACTCAAAGTTGACACACGGGCACCTACCAAGCCCTCCATCAGTGGATGGACAACTCCTTACGAAGAGGAGAACGCAACTCTGACCATCCGCATACCCTACGACTGCAATCTCGAGATAACAGACGAAGAAAACGATGTCACCAAAACATGGAATCAGGTAAACGATGATGTCAGTAATCAGTTTACCAACATCAGCTACCCGATTTCTTTCTCCGACGAAGGCACAACATACGAATTCACCGCCCTTTGCACAGATAAAGCAGAGAACGAGTCGGACGAAGTCACTATTGCCATTCTGTACCAGGGAGAAGACACCGGTGGAGACGATGATGAGGATGACGATGAGGAAGAAGGGGACGACGATAATCCGGAACCGGAATACTTCTCACGCTTCTCCACAGACAACCCGACACATGTTGCTTTCTACCGGAATAACGAGTTCTACATCCTGGAAGACGGAGATCTCCAGAGAAGAACTACTGGTGGAAGCGATAAGGGAAACTGGAACCTCAACTCAACCGACATAGACAATCTACCGACAATTTCCAGTCCTTCGGGAATCGCCTACTGTAACGATAAGCTTTATATCTCGAATCTGGATAACG
>Ga0190359_1001690_pt1 | contig 13697 bp, 15 predicted proteins | sample 48721823_MG_FD_161269 | JGI IMG/M metagenome (GOLD analysis project Ga0190359, IMG submission 161269) | Hydrothermal vent microbial mat bacterial communities from Southern Trench, Guaymas Basin, Mexico - 4872-18-2-3_MG | ecosystem: Environmental > Aquatic > Marine > Hydrothermal vents >...
TAAAATGGAGTTTTCCGCCGTAAATATTTCTGGCGCGCACTTCAATGTGAATATTCCGTTTTACCGTGTAGGTCTGATCCGGCAGGCTTAAACACCCTTCCTCCTTTGTATCGTAATCAAATGATGCAGATACAATTTCCGGATTAATCAGACAACAGGTAATATCCCGCAGACCGATAGTAACTATGCGATACAGGATACCCACCTGCGGTGCTGCAAGCCCGATACCGTTATGTTCCACCATAAATGAGTACATGGTTTCAGCAAAACTTCGAAGTGGTTTCCCGAAGGTAGACACCTTATCCGCCGCCTGCTGTAACACGGTATCCGGATAGATCCGAAGCAGCAAAGGCTTCTGGGCTAATGCTGTAGTAAAAGACGGTTTCGGTTTTTTGTGAGTCATATAGGATGTACTGAGGCCGTTTTCCTGTTACCGGGCTGTTTTTTCCAGGGAAATTGCACCCCGAGGACACGCTATTACGCACTGGCCGCAGCCCGTACATTTCGCGCTGTCAATCTGAGCGCTTTTTTCTACCACAGCAACTGCGTTTACAGGGCATGCTGAAAGACATTTGCTGCACCCGTTGCACTTTTCCGTATCTACACCGGCGATAAGGTGCATTGGTGTGCCGCCCGTATCCAGTTCCCGTATTCGAGCATTGATTTCATTCAATTGAGCTTCCATTACCCTGGTCCGGTCCCTCAGCATAGCAAGTTCCTGTTCAGGATTTACTGCACCGGCAGCCGGCTGTGTATAACCGGGATTAAACGGCGGGGTCTGTTGGAAATCCTCCGGAATACCGGTTCCCATACCTCTCCCCATACCTCTCCCCATGCCGCGTCCCATGCCTTTACCCATACCCTGGCCCATGCCGCGACCCATACCTCCACCGCCGCCCATGCCGCGGCCCATACCTCTGCCCATACCAAAACCGCCTCCCATACCTTGTGGCATTTCGCCTCCCGCTTGAAAAGAATTATCTGACGATTCCGTTTGATCTGCCGGTGCTCCCATACCGAAATGACTGGATACATTCGGCCCGTCTGCATAGTTGAAAGCGCCTTTTTTAAACTGCTCGACCACATCTCGCACAATGCCGTTCACACCGGTAATAACCTGAATGCCGGCAGCGCCGAACGTCCGAAATGCATTCGGGCCGCAGTTACCGGTGAGTACGGTTCGGACGCCTTTTTGCGACATCATCTGCGCAGACTGAATACCTGCGCCGCCGCCGAGTGTAATATTCGGATTTTCCACTGCCTCAAATTCCATGGTTTCCGGATCCAGAATAATAAAAAAGGCACACCTGCCGAAACGGGTTTCTACGGTACCGGAAAGATCCGGGCCCGTTGATGCAACGGCTATTTTCATCTTGTTTTTCCTTTGTTAAACAACAAATGCGACGTCGTTTGGAATGTGTTGTCCTGTAAAGCATACCGGGAGGAGTTAACTCCTCCCGGCATGGCTCACACAGGGGTTACTTCTTCTCCTCCTCTTTCCCTAATTCATTGATACGCTTGTTAATTCCCTCAAGAGTGTCTTCCAGATACTCTGCCTGCCTCTTGAGCATATCAAGCTCCTGATCTTTGTTAGGAGAAGCCGGTACAGTGTAGGGTATACTGTAACCAGGCGTTCCCCAGCCATACTGACCGGCCGGATACCCGTAAGCCGCGCGCTGCCATCCGGTTAATCCGGTGGCATAGTACCAGTTACGTCGTCCCCAGCCGCCGCCGCGGCCGAATCCCCGGCCAAAACCTCGACCGAATCCGTATCCTCTTCCGAAAACAGGATTCGCGTAACCCGGCATCGGGTATCCTGCGCAGAAACCCGCTGCCCTTCCTGTCATTGGACCCATTCCTCCAGGGCCTGTTCCGTCTCCACCTGGCATACCAAACCTCCTTTGTTTATCACATTAATAAATTTTATCCTCTTGTCATGGGTGTGCCGCATTTCGGGCACTGTGTCATACTGCAGGGTTGCGCCCTTGAGTGTGGGATACTATTTCCACACCTGGGGCATTTACAGTATCCGCCGGGGCCTGCAGCGAATTGACCGCCCATTCGGCCTCTGCCGGCACCCGACATTCTTCCTCTTCCCGCTCCCTGACCCATCGGTCCTGTTCCGTCTCCTCCGGGCATACGCTACACCTCCTCTCTCCGATAAAACACTTTACAGGTACAATGACCGTTTTCAGTGATCTCTTCGTGTAATTCTTCACAGGGACAAAGCGGATCTGTTTCAGGATCAAGAGGATGATGCTGTTTGCAGGGACAGTAGTATTTCCCGAACTCCCTGAAATTTCTTGTCATAAGCCCTACAACTTTGTTGAGCCGCTCTTTATCGGGGTTAAGTATATACCCGTTTTTTACAGCGTTTTTTTCAAGTCGTACAAGATTGCTTATGTACGCTTCATCCTCTTCAAACATATAACAGATCCTCCCTGGGTTATTTCAAATTTTATCTTCTAATTAAAGTGAATCGGCACTGGCATTGAACAAGTGCGTTTCGATTACTGAACCGATTCCATCTTCTCACGCATAGCAGCCTTTTTACTGCACTCGCTGCAGATGCCGGAAATCTGAAAAGAGTGATTCGTTGTTACGACATCATACCGTCCCGATATCTCTTTAACTCTGTCCTCGAGAATGGAATCGGAGAATTCAATTATTTTTCCGCATTCTTTACAGTAAATGTGCTCATGCTGTGTTTTACCCGAAAGCTGCTCATAATATGCCCGGCTCTGTCCCAACTCCAGTTTCCTTATCAGGTTGCATTTTTCTATTTGTTCCAGTGTTCTGTATACGGTGGCTCTGCTTATTCGTTGACGTCCGTTCCGTACTTTATCAAAAATTTCTTCTGCGTTAAAATGCGTGTCTGTGTTTAAAACCTGTTTAAGAACAGCAATACGCTGACTGGTTAATTTATATCCTTTATTTCTTAAAAAACGATTAAAGCTTTCGATGTCCTTATTGTAATTGAGTTCCATAAAAAACCTTTATAAGTCAACAATGTTATTCCTCTGTCTGAGTTTTTTCAGAATTCGCAACAAAATACTGCACTATTAGAATTAATCAAAAAGTATGCCATTATGTGTTTGTGGTGTGTGGTGAGATATGGTACTGTGGTTTGATCCGCGTTTTAATCCGCTATAGTGCTTTATATGAAATGGTGAGTAATACCTTCTTAACGGCAATTCTTGTATTATAAAGCGATACTGCCATTTTTTTTCTCTGCGATAACTAATAATAAAATCAACATATTATGGCTATTTTGTCCATAAGGGATTGTGCAAATTGTGATCAAACACGAACGCCGTTTACCCGGGGATTATTCAGGTTACCATGCCTGTTTTTCAGGGCAACGGCTCTTGTTTTTTACGGCAATTTTAAGAGACGCATATTGCACGAATGCAACACAACACGATGGGTAATGATGCAAATTTGCAACACAATGTTTTTATATCATCTGTTATTTCCACTATTGTGCAATGTTTACACGATTAGATGGTTGGCATAATTATTGAGTAGACATATGTTTAATAATAACTAAAGAATCAATATTATTCGTCCTATTCCTCATCCTTGTCCATTGTCCTCGGAAAGTAACCTGTTTTAAGCAATTCGAGGACGAGGAAGAGTAGGATGATTTGTTAATCGTTAACAAGAAATAATTAACTGTGTCAAAAACAAGATCCGGCAGACGGCAATATTACGATCTTTTTTCGCATGTATACGATACGTTCATTCGGCTGCATGCCCGAAAGGACGAAGGAAGTACACGGCATTATATTGTTGAATCGGCAACCTGGGAGAATGTTCAGTCACCCCGAATCCTCGATATCTGTTGTGGAACCGGTTCCGTTATTCTTGCTTTTTCGGTGCTCTATCCTGAGGGCCTAACAGTCGGCTATGACTTTTCACGCGGTATGCTTCGGGCGGCAAAGAAAAAAGATACTCATGAAATGAGTCATTTTATAGAAGGCAATGCGGTCAGTCTTCCTTTTGCAGATAACACATTTAATGTAGTTACCTGTTCCCACGCATTGTATGAGTTGAAAGGGCAGAACAGGAAAACTGCATTGCTGGAAATGAGAAGAGTTGTTCGTCCGGACGGCACTGTTCTCATCATGGAGCATGAAGTACCTCGCAGCCCCCTGGTTAAATTTTTTTTTAATGTTAGAATGGCTGCCATGGGGTCTAAGGATGCCTTTGAATTTTCGAAAGCAGGCACAAAGCCCTATGAGGCAGTTTTTTCAAGCGTAACCCTGTCTCACACACCATCAGGAAAAAGCAGGCTTTTTAGCTGCAGTAAGTGATGATTATATTCATTTGAACACCTGAATAACGGGTATCGGTACATACTAACAGTAAGGGTATAGGCTCATGTCATGGACTAAACAGGAATTAGTGAATCTTCTTGATACCATTCAGGAGGGTGTTTTTGTCATTGATAAAAACCATCGTATAACCTTCTTTAATCATGCAGCAGAGAAGATATCGGGGACCCGGAAGAAAGAGGCGCTGGGCCGGTTCTGCTGGGAGGTTCTTCGTGCCGACTGTGACGGCGATGATTGCCCGCTGAAAAAAACACTTGCCACCGGTGAATTGTTTTCCGAGAGGATTGTAACCATGGTCAGTGCCAATGGTATACGGAAACCGGTTTCCATTTCAACAACGGTGCTGCGTGATGATAACGGTACCACTACCGGTGCTATAGAGACATTTCGTGATTTGTCAACAGACACGGATCGGCTTCATTCCCGTCTGTCCGATTATCGCCACAATATTATAACTATTGATTCCGCAATGCTGAAGATTATTGAAGCGCTTCCCATGATTGCCGATAGTGACAGTACTGTGCTGATACAGGGTGAGAGCGGGACAGGAAAAGAGCTTTTCGCCCGAGCACTGCACAATCTTAGTTCACGGAAAGGGGCTCCGTTCATTGCCGTAAACTGCGGTGCGCTTCCCGATAATCTCCTTGAGTCAGAGTTGTTCGGGTATAAAAAAGGTGCCTTCACTGATGCTAAGAAGGATAAGCCGGGCCGTTTTGCTCTCGCAGAAGGCGGAGTTATCTTTCTTGATGAGATTGGCGATACCTCTCCTGCAATGCAGGTGAAATTATTGCGGGTTATTCAGGAAAAGGAATATGAACCGCTTGGAAGCGCCGGGAGTGTCAAGGCGGATGTGCGTATAATCGCTGCGACAAATAAAGATCTCTATACGATGGCAAATAAAGCAGCCTTCAGGAAAGATCTCTATTACCGTCTCAGCGTGATCAATATAGTAATACCGCCGCTTCGCAAACGTAAGGAAGACATTCCGCTCCTCATTGACTATTACATTACCAAACTGAACAGGCAGCAGCAAAAACAGATCAGAGGAATTGATGATGATGCTATAACATGCCTGCTCAGCCACGAATACCCCGGTAATGTGCGCGAGCTTGAAAATATAATTGAGCATGCCTTTGTATTGTGTCACCGGGGATATATTCAGATGAAGCACCTTCCTGAAGCGGTTTCCTGCGGGCGGGTAAACAATCGAGGGAATACCGAGATAAAATCCATGAAAAGCATAGAGACCGCCTATTTAATGAATGTCCTTAAACGGAATAAATGGAATCGCGGCAAAACAGCGCAGGAACTCGGTATGCACCGTACCTCCCTGTATAGGAAAATGCAGATACTTGGCATTTCTCCTGAGGGGAAAGGCACAAAGAAACAAGGCAGGCAATTATGAAAGTCGCTATTCCAGTAGAAGGCGGGTATCTTTCACCGACCTTTGATTTTGCCGGTCACCTGCTTGTTGTCGTCTATAAAAACGGTAAAATAGTTGAAAGACAGAAGATAGCCGTTACCGAGCAACTGCCGTCACTCCGTGCGGCCCGATTAAAATATTTGAAGATAAACACGTTATTATGCGGCGCAATATCCAATCCGCTGGCTGCCATGGTATGGCATCACGGTATAAATATTATCTCAGGTCTGTCCGGCGATGTGGAAACTGTTTTGAATGAATCCCTGAATGCCGGGACTCTTATGTCGCAGTCTACGCTGCCGGGTTTTTCCCCAACCGTGTGGAAAGGATGTTGCAGAAGATGGCGTAGAAGATTTCGCGGTGGGCGATAAATACAGCTGGTTATATTGAATTCCGTATAAATAGAAAGTGGCGACCGGTTGAAAATACACGCAACAAGCAAGTAGTCCCCGCGGTGCTGGTGCGATGTTGTCTGGATGTTACTGTTTTGAAATACGGAGAGTGTAAGAAAGGTGTGTAGTTATAAAAACTTTTTCGCTTCCCCCAGGTGCTTCATTTTCCTCCAGAGCGTTGTCTGACCGATACCCAGCAGCTTTGCCGCACGCGCCTGGTTACCGTTTGTTAATTTTAAGGCGTTACGGATATGGAGCAGTTCCATTTCTTTCAGTGTTACGCCCGGCATCTCGTTTTGGGTCAGTGCCGTTTTACAGGAATCAAGAATCCGCGGTGGAAGGTTCTCCGGATAGATGATACCGTTTTTACAGAGCAGCGCGGCACGCTCAATAGCATTCTCAAGTTCCCGGATATTTCCCGGCCATGGATACGTGTGTAAATAATCTATACATGAAGCATCAATTTTAACCTCGGGTATGCTGAGGTTTTTTTGTATCCGGCTCAAAAAATATCTTATCAAAGGCAGAATGTCTTCCCTGCGCTCTCTCAGTGGCGGTACCGGTATTTCAATAATACCCAGACGGTAATACAAATCCTCACGAAAGGAAGCTTCCTGTATGAGCTGGTTAAGGTTACGATTTGTTGCTGAGATAAAGCGTACATTAATTTTTCTTCGCTTATTTTCGCCAACCCGGGTTATCTGCCGCTCCTGAAGGACCCGCGGCAGCTTTACCTGAAAAGACGGTGTAATATCGCCAATTTCATCCAGGAAAAGTGTTCCTCCCTGTGCCTCTTCAAAGAGCCCGACACGATCGTGTATAGCTCCTGTGAAAGATCCGGCCTTGTGTCCGAATAATTCACTCTCCAGAAGGTTTTCAGGCAGTGCACCACAGTTAATGGCAAAAAAGGTCCCTTTGGCACGCAGGGATAATGAGTGGATGTAGCGACCCGGCGTTTCCTTGCCCACACCGGTCTCTCCGGTTATCAGCAGAGAAGAGTCATAAGGAGCGATTCTGTTTGCCATATCCATGACGTGTTGAAATGATTTGCTTTTTACTTCAATAAAAAAATCTTTACGAGAGTGGGTGAGTATATCGATTTTTTTACGCTGCTCAGCAACTTTCCGTGTTTTTTTTTACGAAGCTCCCTTGTCAACTGCTCTATTTCCCCCTTGACATCATCGATCTGAAAATAGGGGAGACAGGCATTAATTTCCCTGCCCCATGCTTCAAGGTTTTTGCCGACGACAGTACATGCTTCGTCGTCTTTCGCCGAACAGTTTTTTTCCATGAAATAAATATCTTTTCCAAGGCAGAAAGATGCATACCCGCTTGCGTATCCCACAAGTTTCCAGCATACCGGATAAGTTGACTGTCCAAATGCAATACGATGCTCTTCAGCTTCCTCAGATTCATATGTCTTTTAATGTTATCACCGGCCAGATGGCGCACGTTACCTGGAAAACCGGCTGGGTTGAAAATCCGCAGGAAGACGATGTGTGGGGATATAAGGAAAAAACCTATGTGACGGTTAAATTTCCGATAACCAACCCACCGCAGACTGTTCTGGTACCAGTGTGCTGGGGACGTGAATATGAAGTCCTCACCAGTGGCGGTTCTGAAAAAGAGGAAGAGCCCCATGCAGTCAGGATGTATACTGAGGCACTGGAGAAAGGACATGAAATCGGAAACCATACCATCGATCATATGGAGTCCAATTCCGGCCTGCCCCAGGAATTTTTTCCCAATAGCGGTGAAGGATTTGATAACGATCCCAATGAAAATGAGGCCTATGAAGTCTGGGAGCATATCGGCTGGCTCGTTGACGCCGGAAAAAAGATTTCACGGGAAGCCTGGAAAGGCATTGTTGAACTTGCTGAAGCGGAGTTGTCCGACTATCTTGGAGTGTCGATTAGTGCCGGCAATCTATATGCATTCCGCGCACCCCGGCTTGAGCTGAATACCAACATGTTTCTGGCACTGGCCGATCTGGGGTATACCTACGATTGCGGGCTTGAAGAGGGTTATGAAGAGAACCGTGACGGCACCAATATGCTCTGGCCCTATACCACCGACAACGGATCGCCCAATGTATGGACACAGAAGGAATTCGGTGAAAATCCGCCTATTGATGAGATGCCCACAGGGTTCTGGGAAATACCGGTAAATGTAATGGTTGTTCCCGAAGATATCCGCGAGGAGGTATGGAACCATGCAAAGGAAATTAACGATCATGCCCCTGATGCGGGTGAATTTGAGTCGCTTGAATCGTGGAGCAAGCACGGTAAAATTACCGGATTCGATTTTAATCTGTTTATTCTCTGGGGTATGACCGGCGAGCACTGGCTGAAAACAATGCAACACAACCTTGATATGCGTATTGCCAACAATAAAGCGCCGCTTCATTACGGGTGTCATACCGATTATTATACACCCATGTATGATTATGGAACCCTTCTCAGTGAGTACAATAAGAGCTCCTACGGGCTGGTGATAACCAAGAACTGGAATACCTATGATACACGAATCGCCGTCACCGAAGAGTTTGTTGATTATGCGCTGAGTAAAAAATGTGTGTTTGTATCCGGCATTGAATTGATTGAAAAGCTGCGTGAAATCCAGAAAAACGAGGTGTTCGGCAATGAAGTCGCTTATACTACTACCGAATGGCATTTCTTTAAAAATGATCTGCTCAATTCATCAACACCGCAGGAGATAATCAACGGCAGTCTCGATAATGTTTCCGTCCATGTTGACAAAGCGAACAACAACGAGTATCCCTTCCCTGGGTTCGGGGCTTATGAACACGCCGGTTTTTTCGCCGGTATAGATCATATTGCCGTTACGTATAAAACAACCGCACCACTGTTACTGAAATTTGTCCTTGCCGATGATAAGCCGTGGGAAGTGCTGCTTAACAATATCGGCCCTGAAATTAACAGTGGGAAAATTCCTCTGTCGGCCTTTCACTATAACCAGCATAACGTCGGAACCCAGTCTTCGATTAATACCGCAAAAATCATCGGTGTTGAGGTTCAAATTCTCACGGTGGGTGATAAGGTTGAGGATGTTACCTTTTCGCTGAAGGATATAAAACTCTACGGCGCCGCGACCGGTGTAACAGTCATGACTCCGGGAACCGGTCAAAATGATATCATGTTCTGCGGCATTTCCCGGAATGTGCTCAAGGTGAAGGTTAACGAACCGGGCAGATATTCGGTACGGATAGTATCTGTAAATGGACGCGTTGTCAAATCATTCCTTGGTATAAAACTTTACGGTGGTATGAATTCGCTCAACCTTGAATCGATTTCACAGGGGGTGTATGTCGTAAAGATATGGAATACGGATATACGAACTGTAATTAAAAGCATGGTTATGTAACTGGTATCGTATAAGAACTAAGTGGATACTTCTTCTTGCAATGGTTTATATGCGGGTATACCGGTAGTAATGATTTTTGTAGAGAGTATACTGTTTATGAAAATGTTGAATTTAAAAGTACTTCAGAAAGGTGGTGGTCAGTAAAAAGAGATAGTGGTGCATGGTACTTGTAATGTGCAGCAAAAAAATGTAAAGATTCTGTTGATATATTCCGATAAATAATATATAATATCTATGGGACTAGTAGACATTAATGATTACAGGTATTGTATGAAGCTTTCAGCAAAAAGTGAATATGCATTTCTGGCGCTTATCCTGCTTGCAGAGCATTATGATAGCAATAAGCTTATATCTATTGCCGAGATAGCCAGGCAGCAGGATATTCCAAAAAAGTATCTGGAACAGATTTTATTGATACTCAAACGTGCAGGCTTTGTTAAAAGCTACAAAGGCGCCGATGGTGGGTATAAGCTGGCAAAAAAACCAAAGCTGATTCATGCTGCGGAAATAATCCGTATTATGGATGGGGCGTTGGCGCCGGTGGAATCGGTGAGTAAATATTTCTATGAGCCCACACCGATTGAAAAAAGTAAAAAACTCCTGGCTGTTTTTAAACAGATACGGGATTATATCTCAGATACCCTTGAAAAAGTGACATTAGCTGATCTGATATAAAATTTTTTATGATGAATAACTACTAAATCGATAGAATATATATAACATATAGTTATACAATATTATACGCAAGGCATTACAATTGTGAAAAGTCTCGAATACCTGCTTTTTGATAAACCGAAGACAACAGATGACTGTTTCGATTTGTCATATAAAATACCATTTATAATGGTAAAAGTAACAGTGGAGGTGGAGGAGATAGTAACTGAAATGTATGTCATGAAAAGATTTCTTGCATTATTTACCTGGCACTTTGCGCATCAGGAAAATGCGATCAAGACAGTAAGCGATTGCGGCGGTTGTATCTCCTGGGATAGCGATGAGAAAATCAGGAATAACATATACAAAGCTGATAAAAGGTTGCAGACCATTATTAACAAGATCGAGAAGCAGCACATTCCTGTTATCAGTGATAATGTAACATTCGATTCCTTACACCTTTTTTAAAAAGGAGCTTATATCATGTTGGGCGATGTGTCGTTCGAAATGGGAATAGGTATTGCCATGATGGCTTTTTTTGCGGAATATATTGATTCTACGCTGGGAATGGGATACGGAACAACCTTGACCCCGTTATTAATGCTTGTATTTGGTTTTTCACCACTGCAGATTGTACCGGCATTATTGCTCTCTGAGCTGATAACGGGATTGCTGGCCGGATTTACCCACCACTCAATGGGTAATGTACAGTTTTTTCCCAAGACGATAAGGATACAACGCGTTATCAAAAACATCAGGTCAAATGGTGTTACCGACAGTTTGAGACGGGGCATGCCGCGACATTTAAAAATCACTCTGCTCCTTGCAGCATGCAGCATTACCGGAACACTTATTTCGGTATTCTTGGCAATAAGCCTTCCAAAATTCTACCTGAAACTGTATATCGGATTACTGGTGTTTACTATTGGCATAGTAATACTGGTGACTATAAATAAGAGCTTCCCTTTTTCATGGGGTAAAATAGTCGTATTAGGCCTGATTGCTTCTTTTAATAAAGGTATGAGTGGCGGGGGGTATGGTCCCGTGGTAACCGGTGGGCAGCTTCTTGCCGGTGTGGAGGGAAAAAGCGCTATTGGCATTACATCGCTGGCGGAGGGTTTAACCTGCATTGTCGGGGTAGTTGCCTATTTGATAATAAAAGGAGAAATTGACTGGAAGTTGGCTCCATATCTTGTCGGTGGGGCCGTTCTTTCCGTGCCGTTATCGGCATATTCCGTTAAGTTGATAAAATCAAATAATTTGAGAATTCTCATTGGAATAGTTACTATAGTACTTGGACTATTTACAATTTGCAATGTGGTTTTTTAAGACAGTGAGAATAAAATGGCTTCTTATCTATTATGGAGCATAATTGATGTCTCTTTGCCCGCGTCCGCTAACTCCCGGGAGATTGGCATTATTATTGCGGACATTAATAATGAACCGGTGCATTGAAACGAAAGGCAAAAACCAGAAGAATAATCCACCAATTGAAAGGAGGGTGTTATAGCTAAAAAAATTCTTGTTGTTGACGATGATGAGGATTTTGTTACGATCACCAAGGCACAGTTAGAAAAGTCGGATTATGAAGTGTCAGTGGCATATAACGGGAGGGAGTGTCTTGATAAGGTCCGGCAAAAGAGGCCCGATTTAATCATTCTTGATGTTATGATGTCGGGTTTGAACGGGTATGATGCATGCGCAGAATTGAAGTCGGATGAAACGACGAAAAGTATCCCGGTGATTTTACTCGCCTCCGTTGCAAGGAACCTGCGTAAAACGACCTATACACAGCGTCAGGGATTGGAAACGGAGGCTGATGATTATATTCCCAAGCCATGTAAACAGGAGGATTTGCTGCGCGCTATTGCAAATCTTCTTTAAACGGGCGAACGGATTTGTCGGAATGTTGTTCCAGGATCAAGCATTGAACATTAAAATCGTTGACAGGGACACTGTTGAATTATTTGACAATATAATAAATAATACAGAATCAGGGGAAAGGGAGCTTTACATGAAGGAGCATGATGTTGCGCTGAATCCAAACAGATTGGTGCACTACCTTAAAAAGCCGGCGTGTGAATTCACCCGTAACGATATTGTTACATTCATTGAAGCCGCCGGAATTCAAATGCTTAATTTCCGGTATATCGGTGAAGACGGAAAATTGAAACAGTTGAATTTTGCAATAAACAGCAGAAGGCATCTGGAGGAAATACTTACTGCGGGAAAGCGGGTTGACGGCTCGAGTCTGTTCTCCTATGTGGATGCCGGTTCATCTGATTTATATGTAATCCCCCGGTATAAAACTGCATTTGTTAATCCCTTTGCAGAAATTCCCACGCTGGATATTCTCTGCTCTTTTTACGATTTTCAGGGAAACCCCTCTTGAGAGTGCACCTGAGAATATAGTGCGTAAAGCCCATACTGAATTTAAAAGGGCGACCGGCTACACGATAAAGACCCTGGGGGAATTAGAATATTACGTAATAACGGAAAGAAACGATCAGGATAATTTATACCCTATCCAGGACCAGAAAGGGTATCACGAATCACCGCCGTTCACGAAATGGTGTGCCTTTCGCGAGCAGGCTCTGCAATATATTTCACAATGCGGCGGTCAGGTAAAATATGCCCATTCGGAAGTTGGTAACTTTTCTAATGAATACGGTAGTTTTGAACAAAATGAGATTGAATTTTTACCGGTAGCGGTCGAGGATGCAGCCGATCAGATTGTGGTGGCAAAATGGATATTACGTATGCTGGGTAAGAAAAATGGGGTTAACATAAGCTTTGCCCCAAAAATTACCATTGGTAAAGCTGGTAACGGGTTGCATATTCACCTGCTGCTTGAAAAAAACGGCAACAATGTCATGACCGATAGTTCCGGATTAATCGACACAGCAAAGAAAATGATAGCCGGACTGCTGGATCTTGCCGCACTGCTTACCGCATTCGGGAATACTATACCAACTTCGTATCTTCGCCTGTTACCTCATCAGGAAGCACCGACAAATATCTGCTGGGGTGACAGAAACCGTTCAGTACTGATACGGGTGCCGCTTGGATGGACAACAGCGGTAAAAATGATTGCCGATGCCAACCCCGGCGAAAACGGCGAGCAGGTGGAAAGCTCGGGAAAACAGACCATTGAATTTCGTGCACCCGACGGCTCTGCTGATATTTATCTCCTGCTGGCGGGTCTTGTTATTGCCGCGCACCACGGCATTGAAATGGATAATGCTCTGGATCTGGCAAAGGAGCTCTATGTTGACGTGAATATCTTCCAGAAAGAACATAAGGCACGGCTTGAAAAACTGGAGCACCTGCCGGTTTCATGCTGGGAGTCTGCGTATTGTCTCAGGGAAAAACGGCACTATTTCGAGAAAAACGGTGTGTTTCCGGCGGGAACCGTTGATGCTATTATCGCAAGATTAAAATCCTATCATGATATCGAGCTGAGTGAACGCTTGTACCGCAGGCAGGATGAAGTAAAACATCTGGCAG
>Ga0190359_1001691_pt1 | contig 13696 bp, 13 predicted proteins | sample 48721823_MG_FD_161269 | JGI IMG/M metagenome (GOLD analysis project Ga0190359, IMG submission 161269) | Hydrothermal vent microbial mat bacterial communities from Southern Trench, Guaymas Basin, Mexico - 4872-18-2-3_MG | ecosystem: Environmental > Aquatic > Marine > Hydrothermal vents >...
GCTCAGGAAGATATATGGTGAAACACTTGTAAAAATAGCGGACAAATACCCAGAAATAGTCGTTTTGGATGCTGATCTTGCAAAATCCACGAAAACGCAACTCTTTGCCCAAAAATACCCCAATCGATTTTTTGATATGGGCATAGCCGAAGCCGATATGGTGGCTACAGCCGCAGGACTTGCATCTTGTGGAAAAATCCCGTATGTTAGCTCCTTTGCAATGTTTGCGACGGGGAAATGTTGGGAACAGGTGAGAAACACGATTGCATATTCGAAATTCAATGTAAAAATCGTTGCAACACATGCCTGCTTGTCCGTGGGAGAGGACGGCGCATCACACCAGGCATGTGAAGATGTGGCTGTTATGAATGTAATACCGAACATGAATATCATTGTGCCTTCGGATGATGTGTCTACCCGTTTTTTCACGGAAGAAATAGCTAAAATAAAGGGACCTTTTTATATGAGGTTGCCGAGGAGTGAGACGGAGAGAATATATTCCGATAATAAGAAATTTGTTTTCGGGAAAGAGGAAGTGTTACGAGATGGCGGTAATGTAACGATTTTCTCAATGGGGCTTATGACGGGGATTGCCATTAAAGCTGCTGATAAACTGAGAAAAAACGGAATTAAGGTTAATGTTGTTGATATTCTTACCGTGAAACCCATAGATAAGGATACGATAATCGAGTTCTTGAAAAAATCAGGTAAAGCGGTTGTATGCGAGGAGCATGAGATAAATGGTGGTATTACTTCGATAATTTCCACTATTGCATCTATGAACTACCCCTCAAAACTGAGATCTGTATCGATTACCGATAAATTCGGACAATCGGGGGATTGGAAAGAACTCTTTTCCATATACGGCTTAACGGAGGACAATATTATAAAAAATGTGATGGAGTTGGAAAATGATTGAATTCTCGCATGTATATAAATACTACAAGAAGGATTGGGCTGCACTTGAGGATGTAAATTTTAAAATCGAAAAAGGGGAATTCGTTTTCCTTATAGGACCTTCGGGAGCGGGAAAGAGTACACTCTTAAAACTTATCTATATGGAGGAAAAGCCCACCCTCGGAGAAGTTTTTGTAGATAATTATTCCTCTTCTACTATAAAAGATAAGGAAATACCTTTTCTGAGAAGAAAAATCGGAGTGATATTTCAGGATTTTAAGCTTCTCGATGACAGAAATGTTTACGAAAATATCGCTTTCGGACTCGAAGTTACCGGTGGGAAGCGGGGAATAATAAAAGAAAAAACTCTTGAAATCCTTCAAAAATTACATTTAGGACATCGGAGGAATGCATTTCCGTATCAGCTGTCGGGAGGAGAGAGACAGCGAGTAGCCATAGGAAGAGCGTTAATACGAGAACCGTTCATACTACTTGCCGATGAACCTACGGGAAATGTTGATCCGGAGACATCAAAGGATATCATCGCCCTTATGAAAGATATAAATGCCGAAGGGACGGCTGTGTTAATGGCAACGCACGATATGTCACTTGTAAAGGGGTCAGGGAAGAGAGTATTGAATCTCGAAGAAGGCAAGTTGAAGGGGGACATATGATTATAGCAATGCGAGAAGCAATAAGGGGAATGATTCACAATAAAATGATGGTATTTGTCACAATGAGCGTTGTGGCATTTTCTTTAATTATAATGGGGGCATTTAGTATAGCTACCGTTAACGGACTAAGATTTGTGAGTATTGCCGAATCGAAAATAAAAATCGAGGCATTTTTAGAAGATGGATTGTCCAGGGAAGATGTTAGCAGTCTGACAAATAAGATATCAAAGATCGAAGGAGTCTCCAATATCCGTTATATATCAAAGGATGAGGCGTATCAGTCGTTCAAAAGAACACTTGGGAAGGATAAGGATATGTTGGAGGCTTTAAAAGTCAATCCCCTACCTGCATCTCTTGAGATTGACATTGATCCGGCATATAAAACAATCAATCAGCTTCAGAAAATTTCATCGAAAATTGCCCTTTTTTCCGGCGTTGAAGATGTATCGTTCGGGAAAAAATGGATAGAAAAGGTTGATAAAATTATAAAGGTTCTTCTACTCGCCGATTTTATATTCGGTATCATTCTACTGATTTCTTCCGTTTTGCTTGTGACAATGACAGTCAGATTGAATGTTGAAGCGAGACGAGATCATATAGATATAATGCGATTGGTAGGTGCTACAGACAGTTTTATAAAAGTTCCTTTTATAATCGAAGGATTGTTGACATCCCTGATCAGCAGTATTGTTTCAGCGGGGGTTATATACGGGGCATTGTATCTGCTTTCCGTGAAATTCAAAGATATAAGTGGAGATATAAATACAATCACCGTTGCAATTTTTGTTCTCGGTTTACTTATAGGTATAATAGGAAGTAAAATTGCCGTTGACAAATATTTAAAGGAGAGTGTGTAATATGCCAAAATTATTTACTTTTAGAGGAGGAATTCACCCCGGAGAATTTAAATTTACCGAAAAAGAAGCTATAGAAGATTTAAAAGCTCCGGAAACGGTTTATATTCCTCTCTCGCAACATTTCGGTAAACCTGCAAAAGCGGTTGTGAAGAAGGGAGATCGTGTCTATGTCGGGACTCTTATAGGTGAACCGGACGGCGGTTTTTCCGCATCTGTCCATTCTTCCGTATCGGGCACTGTCAAGAAGATTGACAAATATCCTCATATTTCGGGAACCTCTGTTCCGACGGTTGTCATTGAAAATGACGAAACGGATGAAATCGAACCCTCGTTGAAGGGGATTCCCGAGGATGAAATCACGCCTGAGAAGATCATTGAAGTAGCAAGAAATTTCGGTATTGTGGGATTGGGCGGTGCCACTTTCCCTGCAGCAATTAAGATGTCTCCGCCAAAAGGTAAATCTTTTGATACGGTGATATTGAACGGAGCAGAATGCGAACCCTATCTTACGAGCGATCACAGACTTATGCTTGAATTCACGGAAGAGATAATTAAGGGTGGATTACTCGTACAAAAAGCTACAAAAGCGGCTAAGTTGATTATAGCCGTTGAAGAAAACAAACCGGATGCGATTAATCTTTTTGAGAAGTATCGCGATAAGTACGAATTCGAAGTTGCCGTTTTGAAGACCAAATACCCGCAGGGAGGAGAGAAACAGCTCATTAAAGCCGTTCTCGGAAGAGAAGTTCCCGAAGGCGGATTACCCGTTGATGTGGGTGCTTATGTTCAGAATGTGGGTACGGCTTATGCCATTTGGGACGCTGTATACAACGGAATGCCATTGGTAAAACGAATAGTTACCGTGACGGGGGCTGTGAATAAGAGGAAAAACCTTCGGGTTCCCATAGGCACCCCCATTGCTCACCTAATTGATTATTGTGGCGGTTATATGGGAACGCCGGGAAAAATAATAAGTGGCGGACCTATGATGGGTATTGCGCTTTATACGGATGAAATTCCCGTTACAAAAGGAACTTCAGGTATATTGGTTCAAAGAGAGGAGGAGATGGTTCTCGATGAACCTACAAATTGTATACGTTGCGGAAGATGTGTGAATGTTTGCCCCATGAATCTGATGCCGAATTTATTGGGTGATTATTCGGAAAACAATATGCACGACCTTTCCAAAGAAATCGGGGTGTTAAACTGTATAGAATGTGGAAGTTGCAGCTATGTTTGTCCCGCAAAGAGGCATCTTGTGCAGTTGATCAAGACTACAAAATTCCAACTTAAGAGAAAAAGGTAGGTGAATATGGCGGATAAGAAGCTTCTTACTATTACACCTGCTCCACACATAAAATCAAAGTTTACTACGAGAAGAATGATGTCAATGGTTCTGATTGCTCTTCTTCCCGCTTTTATTGGCTCAATCTATTTTTTCGGTTTGAGAGCTTTATGGGTAACTTTGATCAGTATGGTTACAGCTGTTGTGACGGAGTACGGTTATCAAAAATTGACAAAAAAGAAGATTACTGCTTTTGACGGTAGCGCAGCGCTAACCGGGATATTGCTCGCATTTGTTATTTCCCCTTCGGTTCCGTATTGGATACCCGTTGTCGGTTCCTTTTTTGCGATTTTGTTTGTAAAGCAGCTGTTCGGAGGGATTGGTTATAATTTTATGAATCCGGCACTTGCGGGAAGAGCATTCCTAATGGCAAGTTGGCCTGCATTTATGACGGGGAAATGGATAGCTCCGACAGGAGGTACATTATCAGGAATAGAATCCATAACCACCGCAACACCGCTCAGTACGCTTAAACTTGTAGGTCATTCGAAGGATGTAGCGAATTTGCTTAACTCAGCCGAATCGTTGAAACATCTATTCTTCGGAAATGTCGGAGGTTGTATTGGTGAAACATCCGCATTACTTCTCCTTATCGGCGGATTATTTCTGATTTTTATAAATATCATTGATTGGAGAATTCCGGTTGCCTATATAGGGACGGTTTTTGCTCTTTATATTCCCCTTTATTACAGTGGAGTAAGTCTTCTCACTCCTCTGTTTCACATATTAGCCGGTGGATTGATCATAGGGGCATTCTTTATGGCAACGGATCCTGTCACGAGTCCGATTACAAAAAAGGGCAGATGGATATTCGGGATTGGTGCCGGACTCCTTACAGTTTTGATAAGACAGTGGGGTGGATATCCGGAGGGAGTATCCTATTCGATTATTATTATGAATATGTTTGTACCGTTAATAGAAAAATATACATTACCGAAACCTTTTGGTAGAGTTAGGAGGACAGCATGAATAACGGGATAAAAATGGTTTTGTCCTTGACTGTTGTTTGTGCTTTGGCAGGTGTAATTCTTGCGGAAACATACGCAGTCACAAACAAAAAAATAGAAAACGACAAAAAGCAGGCGGTGATTGATAATTTATCAACAGTAATTAAAGCCGATCATTTTGAACAAGTAATACCGGATACGTTATGGTATGCCCTCGGAGAGGAGAATGATACGATTGGCATTGTTTTTATGGCGTTCGGTAAAGGATTCGGCGGTACTATTGATGCAATTGTCGGAATGAACAATGAGGGAAAGTTGACAGGAGTAAAGATAACACCGTCCAAAGAAACACCGGGGCTCGGAGTTAAAACGGGGGAACCAAAGTTTATGAATCAGTTCAAAGGAAAAACGCTTGAGGAACTTAAAATCACAAAAGACGGCGGTAAAATCGAGGCAGTTACAGCAGCAACAATTTCATCCCGCGGAGCCACGAACGGTATACATGATGCTGTTGAAAAATATATGAAGTATCTTCCTCAAAAGGAGGTGGGTAATGGCGAAAAACAGTAGCGCACGTTATCTTGTAAACGGTATTATTAAGGAAAACCCCGTTCTTGCGCTTGTCATAGGTTTGTGCCCCACACTTGCCGTATCTACTTCTGCCTATAACGCACTTGGAATGGGAATTGCGGTTTTATTCGTTTTAACGCTTTCCAATTTTACAATTTCATTAATAAGAAAATTAATACCTAACGAGGTAAGAATCCCTATTTTTATTATAGTGATTTCAACATTCGTTACGGTTATAGACTATTTTATGCATGCTTATATTCCCGTTTTGTATAAAAATCTCGGTGTTTTTGTCCCGCTCATCGTTGTAAATTGTATTATTTTGGGAAGAGCGGAAGGTTTTGCATCGAAACATAACCCGTGGGAAGCAATTCTGGATGGTATTGGTTCGGGACTCGGGTTTATCCTTGCCATATTTCTAATCGGAAGTTTCAGGGAAATTCTCGGTAGCGGGACATTTTTCGGATTCCCCGTTTTCGGACATGCATTTACAAAGATTCCCGTTCTTTTCTTTGTATTGCCCCCGGGAGGATTTCTCGTGATTGCCTTTTTAATGGTTCTTATGAATATGTACAAACAGAGGAGGGAACATGCATAGTAATCTGCTTATGATATTCCTCGGAGCATTCTTAGTAAATAACATCATTTTGATGCGTTTTCTCGGTTTGTGTTCCTTCTTTGGTGTGTCTAAGAAAATATCCGTTTCCGTAGGTATGAGTTTTGCGGTCATTTTCGTGATGACAATTGCGACATGGGTGACACTGCTTATTTATAACACAATTCTTTTAAGGTACAATATCGTATATCTGAGGACTGCAACATTTATTCTAACTATTGCCGGAACGGTTCAATTTGTCGAGATGTTTCTGAAAAAGTATGTCAGAAATCTATACAAAGCCATGGGAATATTCCTCCCGCTTATAACGACAAACTGTGCCATTCTAGCAGTCACGTTCCTTACAGTTGATTTCAAATACGATTTTGTTGAAGCCACGGTTTATGCCGTTGGTGTCGGACTCGGTTATATGCTAGCAATCATTTTGATAGCGAGTCTAAGGGAAAGAATGGAAACAATACCGATACCGAAATATTTGAAAGGTTATCCCCTTGTTTTTATAACAGCGGGACTTATGTCATTGGCGTTCCTCGGATTTTCCGGGCTTTTCGGTGTCTCACTGTGAGGTAGAGTATGAATGAATTATTATTAGGAATGACTGTATTGGGAAGTATAGGACTCGTAGTGGGTCTTGTTCTTGCCATTGCGAATAAAAAGTTAAGTGTTGAGAAAAATCCTCTTGTTGAAAAAATAAGAGCGGTTCTTCCTGGAGCTGATTGCGGTGCGTGCGGTTTTGCCGGGTGTGATGCTTTTGCCGAAGCCGTAGCCGAAGGTAAAGCTCCTGCTAACGGTTGTGTGGCTGGAGGAGCTTCTGTAGCTTTAGCCGTGGGAAAAGTCCTTGGAGTTGAGGTAGACACCTCTGAAAGAAAGGTAGCGCGACTTCACTGCCAAGGGACATCGGCTGTTGCAAAGAAAAAGGCTGAGTATAACGGGGTAGATACATGTGCATCGGCTCAGTTAATATCTCTTGGCGATAAAGCCTGTCCTTTCGGATGTCTCGGGCTCGGTGATTGCGTAGCGGCATGTCCCTTTGATGCGTTACATATAGGTGAAAACGGGCTTCCTGTTACGGATATTGATAAATGCACGGGGTGCGGAGAGTGCGTAAAAGCATGTCCGCGTGGAATTTTGGAACTTGTCCCTGTATCAAGGACAACGGTAATATCATGCTCATCGCATGATTTCGGGCCGACAGTGAAGAAGTACTGTACGGTAGGATGTATCGGGTGCACATTATGTGAAAAGAAATGTCCTCAACACACGATACATATGGATAATCAGCTTGCCGTTATAGATTATGCGAACTGTGACAATTGCGGAGTATGTATAGAAGTATGTCCGACCAAAGCTATTATAAGAGTTGAAGGAAGGGTTGCTGTTGTCTCTGATAATGAATCGTAAAATAAATAGATTTTGAAAGGGGAAGTCGGACTTCCCCTTTTCTATTTTATAAATTCACTGAATTCATCGATATTAAGATTAAAATTTGCGGAGTAGCTTGAGGAAAGGACTTTCCAAATCACTTTCTCGTTCTCAGTAAACGTAGCCCTATCAAATTTGCTGAAAACTCCCTTTGTAATGTGTTTCATCAATTTTATCGATTCTGCATTTAATTTTATATTATCAGGCGAAGAATTGCAATTTTTACAGAGTAGCACGGTTTTTTGAGGAGAGTAAAAAGCTATTTCATGAAATTTGTCTCCGCATTGTCCACAGTGATCGTAATTAGGTTCATAACCTTCAATCATGAGTAGATTAAATAGAAAATAGAAGATATAGAGTTTATTTGAATCATCTAAAACATATTTGCGGATTTTTGAAACGGTTTTATCAAGAAGTGTATATATTTCGGTTGCTGGTATTCTCTCGGGTAAAATGCCGGATAGTATCTTGAACATAAGAGAGATTCTGTAAAACGTTTTAATGTTTTTCGAAAAATCAATGCCGGATTGAAGAAGAGTTGATTCTTTATATTTATAAATTTCTCCGGAATGAGGTTCGTAAAGAACGAAGGAAGTTTTTGAAAACATATCAAAATTTTCATTGGATTTATCCGATTTCAAAGCTCCTCTCACTAAAACGGATATGATTCCGAGATCATGTGAAAAGAGGCGGATTATTTGGCTTGTTTCATTATAATTTATGGCTTTGAATATATAGCCTGTGGTCTTTATTTGAGGCATTTCATTTCACCGGATGATTTCAACCTTTAAGTTTTTTATTTGTCTGTCATTCCTGGATTCTACGGTTATCCTTATATTGTTGACCTGGACCGTGGCACCCCTTGGGGGGATTGTCCCCATTTTAAACAGAAGGAAGCCACCAATGGTTTCATAGTCCTCCGAGGTTGGAATTTTCGTATGAAAGAACATATTAAAATCTTCAATTTCACAGGAGGGATTTACTTTAAAGATATTTTCGCTTATTTTTATGATATCCTCTTCATCTTTTGAGAATTCGTCTTCGATTTCTCCGAACATCTCTTCGAGAATATCCTCCAATGTTATTATCCCTTCCGTTTCTCCGTACTCATCCAATACTGCAGCGATACTTATTCCGAAATCTTTCATTTCATAAAAGAGGTGATCGATGCGCTTCGAGGGTGGTATAAAGAGAATGTTTTTTGTTATTTCTTTCAGATCAAAGTGCTCCTGTGTTATAAAATCGATTATGTGTATATATCCGAGTATATGATCCACACTATTTTTGTAAACGATTATGCGAGAAAATCCGCTACGCTTAAATAACTCTTTAATTTCTTCATAGGAAGCGTTGTTATCAACACCTACGATGTGGATACGAGGAATCAATATATCGGAAACGGTAATATTTTCAAGATTCAACATCTTTTGCAAAATTATTCTTTCGTTGGCGGAAATAACGCCGTCCTGTTCTATAATTGAAATTAAATCGTGCATCTGGTCTTTTGTGATACGCTCTTTCTTTTTGAATATCTTAAATCCGTAAAATCGGTTGCTTATAAAATCGAGGAATTTAATAAGAGGATAAAATGATTTCTCAAAAACTAAAAGAGGAATGATAAATTTAGGAAAGATTTTCTTTGCCACTTTAATTGCCCAGAGTTTTGGTATAATTTCACCTATAATCAGTACCACTGATGTTATTAGAAGCGTGGATGTAATTTCACTGAAATTATAAAGGATATACCTGCTAGTAAGTGATGATATGAATATTACCGTTATGTTTACACCGATAAGTACAATTGAAAGTAAAACAGAGGGTTTTTCATAGAATCTGTTGATTTGTTTTTTTATACCGGAAGAGTATTTTGAATAGTGTACCTTCTTGGTGGATAGAAAGGAAATTTCAACAACATTGAAAAATGCGGTTAAGAACAGTAAGAGCGAATCAATTATCAGAATTGTTATCATATCTTAAATTTTCCTCACATAGATTTTGTTGGCAACTCTCTCTTCTACGGAATTTACCGTAAATTCGAAACCTTTATAGCGGATCTTGTCTCCTTTTTTGGGTAATCTTCCAAGCTTCATGATTAAAAGACCGTTTAAAGTATCTATGTCTTCTTTTGTCAAGTCGATGTTCAAAATATCGGATAATCTATCCAATTCCACTGAACCGGATATTTCGAGATATTTATTTCTGCTCTTTTTAATTTTATCGTCGTCAAAAATATCGAATTCGTCTTTTATATCTCCAACAACTTCTTCGAGAATATCTTCCATTGTTACAAGCCCGGCAATCTCTCCGTATTCGCCGAGAACTATCGCCATATGCATATGTTGTTTCTCAAATCTATTTAGCAATTTATATGCACTGCTCGTTTTTGTCACAAAAATAGGGTTCATAAGAAAATCTGCTATATGAAATTCTTTTGTGTTATCGTATGCTGTCAATGTTTTGACATAGAATATCCCGATGACGGAGGAATCTCTGATAACGGGATATCTGGAGTAATATTCGGATTTTATGATCTTCACGACTTCATCATATGTCATATCGGGAGTAAGATATACGATTTTCGCCCTTGGTGTCATAACTTCTCCTACACTAAGTTTGGAAAAGGTTAGAAAATTTTTAATAAATCGCGCCTCTTTGTAATTAATTATTCCTTTGCTCTTGTTTAATTCGATAATGGTTTTGTATTCCGATACCGTATATTCGTTTTGTTTTGTGTTTTTACCGGAAAATCCGAGAATTTTACTTATTAGAAATGCAAAGGGATAAAAAAGAACGAACATAAAATAGGCGAGAACCGACGTATCTATTGATAATCGTTTGTTAAATTTTATCGCATAGAGTTTAGGTATATATTCTGCAAAAACAATAACAATTAATGTCATTGTTAATGTAATTGTTATTAAAATCCAATTTTCGCACACCGGAGCTATTTTAATAATGCCGGCAAGACGGGATGTGTAGTAACCTATGGAAACATTAGTAAAATTGTTGTAAAAAAGAACGGAAATCAGAAAAAGTTCCGAGGAATTCATCATTTTTTTGATTAATTCGGCTCGTTTTTTATCTTTACGTTCGATTTCTTTCATTTCGAGAGTTGAAAGAGAAAAAAACGCTGCTTCCAGAGAAGATGTGAATGCGGAGAGGAAAATCAGAAAAACAATTATAACAATTAAGTTAATCATATTAATACTACAGTTTGAAATTCTTTCATATATTTATCTTCCAGAGCCCTCATTTTTTTTCTCTGTGATAGTTTGTGATGATCAAATCCCGCAGCATGCAGTATGCCGTGAATCAACGTATGTTTTAATTCATCGTTAATTCCTCTCTTGTGTGCTTTAGCTCTTCTTTTTATGACATCAATACAGAGAACAATGGATGCAAGGGTGGGAATGTAATCGTCAAGTTCGGAGTACATAAAAGTCAAAACATTTGTGCTTCGCGGTATTTTCCTATACTGTTTGTTATAATCTCTTATTTCATTTTCCGAAACAAAGATTATCTCCAGAACTTTATTTTTACCGATATCAGGATACAGCTCTTTGAAAATGTGTTTGACAATTAAAGAAATGTTCTTTGATTTTATCTTACAACACGATGGAGGAATAATATCGGTTTCCATACTACTTATCTGTTAAATCTTTTGTTGAAGGATATGATAGACGTTTATGGTTTATTGCAAGCAGATATGGTAAAAAAGCGCTTTTTATGGTTTCTATATCTTTAAATGTGAGAGGAGTATTATTCAATTGCCCGTCTTTAAGTTTATTTGTAAACACCTGCTCTATTAGAGCCTCTATGCGATGCGGTACCGGGTTTTTTAGTACTCTTATTGCCGCCTCTATCGAATCGGCGAGACAAATAATGGCAGCTTCCCTTGTCTCGGGTTTTGGCCCGGGATATCTAAAATCGGATTCAGCTATTGTGTCGTTTTCCTTTTGAGCCTTAAAATAAAATCCCTCCATTACGGAATTCCCGTGATGTTGTTCGATTATGTCTATGATTTCTCTCGGGAGATGATATTGTTTTGCAAGTGCCACACCGTCCTTTATGTGATTTGCAAGTATTATTTTACTCATGCTCGGGGCAAGTTCGTCGTGGGGATTGGGTATGTTCACCTGGTTTTCTACGAAATATAACGGATTTTTTAGTTTTCCTATGTCATGAAAATATCCACCTACACGACACAATAAAGCATTTGCATGTATTTTACGAGCTGCCGCTTCGGACATTATTGCAACATTTAAACTGTGATTGTATGTTCCCGGAGCTTCAACAGCGAGTTTCTGAAGTAGCGGGTGATTAAGATCGGAGAGTTCCATGAGTGTCATACTGGATGTGACATGAAATAGTTTTTCGAATAGGGGAACAATACCTATAACGATGAATAGGGAAATGGTCAAATTTGCCGAAAGGAATCCTATATCTTTTAAAATATCTTTAAATGATGCGAATTTTATAAACTCAATTGACAATACATACATAATTTCGGATAAAATTAAAATGCTTAGTATTAGCGAGAAACCACTCCTCTTGTGTAGGTGATCAATATAAAGTAAAGAAATAACCACCATAATAAGGAGGAAAATTAACAATGTAAAATTCAAGTCAAATGTAATTGCGAGTAAAAGAGAAACAAATATACCGGACATGACGGCAAAACGTTTGTCAACAAGAAATCCGATTATCATGGAGAGGGGGATAAGCGTAAAGAGAAAAATCGAATAGCCTTTTACGAAATAAATAATGATGATATTAATAAGGAATGAAAGTAGAAAGATAAAAGCTTTGTATTCATCAATCAAAAGATCGTAAGCAAAGGATAGTAGGGTAAAAAAGAATACGATTGATAGCAAAAGGAATAGAGCGTTTTTCCCCAGTTTGATTTGTCTCAATTCTTTATTGTAATTCTTAGGACGAGCTTTTTGCATGGAAATGAGTTTTTCCTCCACGGATTGTGTAACAGGATCATGAGCTCGAACGATCATTTCCCCTTTCGAAACGAATCCTTTCGTCGTTTTTATAGATGCCAGAGCCTCGTTTTGTCTTGCAATTGTTTCCTGAGAATTGAATTCGAGATTTGGTCTAACATAATATCCTGCGAGGGCTTCTACTACACTGAATAATGAATTATTTAAAAGTTTGCCTGATTTTGTTCTAATATAGGTCATTGCTTCATCCATTGAGTATATTTCATCCAGATCCACAACCTTTTCACTTCCATTGTACTTTATCAATAATTTGTTATTTTTCCCCATGGGAAGATTTGACTTATCATTTATAACACCTTTATCGTAAACATCGGAAATAATTTTCAAAAAATATTTTTCTATTTTAATATTTCCCTTTTGTAACAATTTTATGTAAATTGAATCGGGGAAATTCGTATTGCTCTTTCTTTTTACGTATTTTATTTTATTTTCTATGGGGATATCCCTATACATTTCTCTGTTTATTGATGAGAAAAAATTGTTTATGTTATTTTTTATTTGAGCTGTGGTTGTTCCCTTGAAATCAATAACGGGTAAAATACTCTCTCTTATTTTTGTTTTTTCACTTTCTATATCCATGCTGTCTTTTAATATGGGGAAATTATAGGGTGCGATAATATCCTTTGTGGCAATATCCCCCACTTTCATTCTTATTAAAAGATTTTTGGGTTTTGGAGCCACCAAATTTAATGAGATTATGACTATGATCAAAACGAGGCCCCATACTATTTTGGAATAGTGCTTGTATTCCTTTATATTATCGTAAAATCGTCTAATTTTATTATTCTTTGTCTTCATTCAAATCATCTTTTTTTATGTTGTAGTTTTTATATGCTAAAATTATGTCTCTTACAATGGGATGTCTCACAACATCTTTTTCATTAAAGTAAACAAATTGTATTCCAGGAATACCCGTAAGAACATCCTGTGATTCTATGAGACCCGAGTGAATCGTTCGAGGCAGATCAACTTGTGTTATATCACCTGTTATGACAAGATTTGCATTCATTCCCATTCTGGTTAGAAACATTTTCATTTGTGTTTGTGTTGTATTTTGCGCTTCATCCAATATTACGAATGCATCGGACATCGTTCTTCCCCTCATGTATGCAAGCGGGCTAATTTCTATAATTTGTCTGTCGATTAATGTGGATACTTTCTCTGCCGGAACCATATCGTAAATGGCATCATAAAGAGGCCTTAAATAAGGTAAAATCTTTTCTTCGTAATTCCCCGGAAGATACCCGAGAGATTCTCCTGCTTCAACAGCAGGTCTCACAAGTATAATCTTGCTTATTCTATGTTGTTTAAGAGATGAAACAGCTTCGGCTACTGCGAGGTATGTTTTCCCTGTTCCGG
>Ga0190359_1001692_pt1 | contig 13695 bp, 8 predicted proteins | sample 48721823_MG_FD_161269 | JGI IMG/M metagenome (GOLD analysis project Ga0190359, IMG submission 161269) | Hydrothermal vent microbial mat bacterial communities from Southern Trench, Guaymas Basin, Mexico - 4872-18-2-3_MG | ecosystem: Environmental > Aquatic > Marine > Hydrothermal vents > Microbial...
AGGGAGGTCTGGCTTTTACCGCAACCGGTTCGCACCGCACAAATCGATATCAGGGGTTTTTCGCTTTTAAGCATGGTCGAGTTCGCACCGAGAAGGGTAAAATCCGCACCCCAGGCAATAATCCTGGATGCAAGATGCATGACATAGGTGTGAGCGACATCGCTGTAACTGAAAAAAACTTCATTAATCTTTTCATTTCTTATCAGGAGTTCAAGGTCAGACTCGGGTTTTATGGGAATACCATCGGGATACAGCCGTCCGCTCAACTCCGGCGGATACTGCCGCCCATCGATATCAGGTATCTGTGTAGCGGTAAATGCGACTACGTCGTACAACTCATTTTCCCTGAAATACACATTAAAATTATGAAAATCCCGTCCTGCGGCTCCCATAATTACAGCTTTTTTCCGTTTCATGCGCCATTTTTCCTTAGGTTAAATGAATAACTCCATACTGTTTATTTAAATATATGTGTGCCGGTCTTACCGTCAATCGCTTGTTCTATTTTTTCCAAAGAAGTAATAATAGCCTTCCGCTTTTTGCCTGATTTTACAAAGTCGACTGCGGCCTGTATTTTCGGTCCCATGCTGCCGGGTGGGAAATGACCCTCCTTTAAATATTTTGCAGCTTCCGCAACGGTGAGCCTGTCCAGCAGCTGCTGATCAGGTTTCTGAAAATTAACGGCAACCTTCTCAACTTCTGTGGCGATAACCAGCAGGTCTGCATTTATCTGTTCACCGAGCTTCGCACTGGCCAGATCCTTATCAATGACCGCCTCTATTCCTTCAAAACGGCGGTGATCTTTGGTAACCGGGATACCACCTCCGCCGCAGGCAATAACAATGAAACCATTGTCAATGAGTATTTTTATCTCGCGCCATTCAATAACTTTAACCGGATAAGGTGATGGCACCACTTTCCGCCAACCCTTCGAAGTCTTTCTGAAACCTCTCTTCTTTCTCTTAAATGCCGGCCCTACAGGTTTTGTAGGATTTGAAAATGCGGGATCATTTTTATTCACCTTTATATAGGTCAATACCGTGGAGATGAGCGGATCATTTACGCCGATTTTCATCAGCTCATTATCAAGAGTCTGTTCTATCATATACCCAATCTGACCCTGCGTCTCCGCAACCAGAATCTCCAGCGGCTGTTTTGGTAAACGAGAATACTGCTGTTGCAGCATCAGGTATCCGACCTGCGGTGCATTGCCGTGGGTAATTATAATTTTATGTTTCCTTGACAATCGAGCTATCTGGCTTAATGGAATGCGGAGATTCTCAAACTGCTCTTCAATAGTCCCCTTCTGACCCTCTTTGACTAAAGCATTCCCACCAAATGCAATAATAAGTGTCTGTTTCTTTCCGGACATGGTTCCTTCACAAAGAAAAAATTAGTACCTCATGGGAAAATTAAAAAGCAAAAAAAACTTGCGTAAAATTTATAAATCAACTATTATTTTACAGTATCAGATTTCTAGGTAATAAAATAATACATTTTTCGTAATAAATGTGTATTTTTTAAGGATTTTAGCTGTTTCTTAAAACAATTACTTTTTAAAGTAAAGAAGACATCTCTTTTTTTGCCTGAAATAAAAAATCGGGCATTAATTAAATTAATAAATATTATTAGTAATTATTCGCAAAAAAAACATCATTTGTTTAACCATAATTACTCATATTTAGAATACAATTAAATATTTTAATATCAATAACGCTTCTCCAAGGAGAGACACATGAAAATCGGTCTTATAAAAGAAATCAAAAAGGAAGAGTACCGCGTCGGATTGACACCGTCCAGTGCAGGTGAATATGTAAAAAACGGCCATACTGTCTATGTAGAAAAATCCGCCGGCGAAGGGTCAGGGTTTGTTAACAGTTCCTATGAAAGACGCGGCTGCCTTATTGAAAATGACAAAAGAAAAATATTCGACACCTGTGATATGATTATAAAAGTAAAAGAGCCGCTTGAAGAAGAATACGAACTGTTTCATGAGAATCAAATACTTTATACCTATCTGCACCTTGCTGCAAACAAGCCGCTTACCGAATTCCTCCTAAAAAAAAAGATAAACAGCGTTGCTTACGAAACGGTTATGGAGGATGACGGAACACTGCCGTTGCTCAAACCCATGTCGGAAATCGCCGGCAGGCTCTCTGTCCAGGAAGGGGCTAAATATCTTGAAAAACCCTTTGGGGGACGAGGGGTGTTGTTGGGTGGTGTTCCTGGCATTAATCGTGGAAAAATAATAATTTTAGGAGGCGGGGTTGTCGGCACCAATGCATGCAAAATTGCTGTCGGGATGGGGGCCGAAGTTACAATTCTTGACATCTCAACAAAACGCCTGACCTATCTCGATGATATCTTTGGGAGTGCCATTACAACATTATACTCGACCGATACAAATATTGAGCAATGTCTTTCTGAGGCCGACGTTGTTATCGGCAGTGTGCTGATTCCGGGCGCAGAAGCGCCTAAACTGGTTACCCGGGAGCACCTTAAAATCATGAAGAAAGGTGCGGTTATTGTGGATGTGGCTATTGATCAGGGCGGCTGTTGTGAAACCTCAAAAGCAACGTACCATTCTCAACCGACCTATATAATCGATGACGTCGTACACTATTGTGTCGCCAATATGCCGGGAGTGGTTGCATTAAGCTCAACCTATGCGTTGACCAGCGTAACAAACCGCTATGGATTATACATCGCACAAAAAGGGTTTGAAGAAGCGGTTGCCACCTCTAACCCGATAAAACTTGGCGTAAATACCTATAAAGGCTATTTAATGTATGAGCCGGTAGCAACCGCGCTCGATTTAACCTATTCTTCATGGAGTGATGTCTAAATGATATTCAATAATGATATAAAAGTTGACGAAATCGATATCAACATAATTAAGCTGCTCAAGGAAAACGGTCGGATTCAGAATAATGAAATAGCATCGCGTCTAAATATCTCAGAGGGTACGGTTCGAAACAGAATCAAGAAGCTTATGGATGCTGATTTCCTTACTATTAAAGGTCTTATTAATCCATGTAAAATCAAGGATAAAATGATTATCTTTCTTGGTATTCAGCTCTCCGAAGCAAAAAATCTTGAACGGGCCGCCGCTCATTTTATTGAGCTGAAAGATGTCACCGCAGTCTATATGGTAACCGGAAGATATGATCTGTTTGTCGAAGTATTTATTGAACCTTACAAACTTCTCAATTTCCTCAGTGATGAAATGGCAAATGTTGACTATATTGCCTCTACGGAAAGTTTTGTCACTTTAAAGCCATATAAAAAATGGATATAATGAATGGATATTAATTTATATATAAATGTCTGGCCGAAAAGTCCTTGATTTATCATTTCACGCAGTTTCCGGAGAAACACTAATTACACCAAAAAAAGCCACTTAAAAAGTGGCTTTTTTTATCCATTTAATCAGTTATCAATTACAATTTTCAATTACAAATCGAAATCCAGAGGCTCTTCTTCTGCCGGTCCTGTCTCCTCGGGCGTTTGTACCGGTGGTGCGACCGGCGGCACATCCACTTGGGTGTCAGATGCTCCTCGCCTGTAACGTGGATTGCGTGCAATATCGAGTGTAAGTGATGCCATAGCAGCCCTAGGTCCGTTAATAATAGAACCTGAACCGTTTTGCCATTCAATTAAATCAGCGCTGACGTCAATGGTAACACGTCTCTTTGTCAATCCGAAACCGGCGGTGACTTTCATACCGCTGGGTCCGTCAAATTTATCATATGTTTCAATAATGGGTTTATTGATATAAATTTCATTACCGTTAGAATCAATATAGGTGGTTTTAAAGGTGTTTATTTTATACACTAAACCGGCACGTCCGGCAACCTCATCAAAAAACCTCTTACCCTTGAATTTGCCTTCAAAACCCTGTCGAAAGGCATGGGTGATAACTCTGGATACCGTATCCAGTTGAATTATCTGTTCATCGGCACCGGTGGTGTAAAATTTACCCATCCAGAAATCATACTCAGGAGTATACATGAAGTTATCACTCATGTGGATCTCCGTGCCGAGGAATCCAAACACGAAATTGTTCTTATAAAAAGCGCTCTTCACCATCAATGAGTCAACTGTTTTACCTCCTATGACCGGTGTTTTGGAGAACTGATACCTTTCGATTTTACCCCATACACCAAAAACGATGGGAACCTTGAATCCGACATACCAGGCTGCGGATCCAAACCGCATCATAAGTTTCTCTTCGGAGGTGAAATCAAAACCATTCACAGCGCCGTTTGCATCGGTGCGCCGGTCTTCGCCATCAACAGCAGGTACACCTAAAGTAAATCGCGGAGCAAATCCCAATTTGCCCAAGCCGATATTAGCATCGACAGAAAAGCCGAAATTGCTGATTCTTCTTGACTTAACGGAATCTATTTTTGTACCGTCAAGATCATACGGTACTTCTGTTTCTGCTTTCACCATTTCACCAAATCCAATAACACCGATATTAATATTATCAGTGATTTTTGCTGACGCACCTATATGCGGCAAAATCGGAAGACTGTTACTGGTAACCCCCTCCGGAATAAATCCTAATTCTGCGTCAAGAAACAGAGCCCCTCTACCATAAAAGTTACCCCATATTTCAAGGTCATTGTTCATGGTAAGCCCGAGGATAACTCGCTCTCCCAGTGATTTTAGTAAAATAATCCGGCCAAAAGTCTCTTCTGCATCCCAGTAATCCTTAATTCTGATAGAACCCTGAATATAATCAGGATATTTCTTAAAGTTTCTCGGCTGCATTGAGACCCAGCCGATATCATCAGGAACACCTGCACCGGCCATAGCATCCAAACGCGCATTAATACCCTCGACATTCTGGGCATGAATCTGTGCAATGAGGCCCCCCGTCACCAGCACAAGACAGAATACTTTGAATAATTTCAAAAAAACCTCCTTGAAAAAGTTAATACTCGTCTACGTTACCGTTCCCCCGAAATACTGAACCTTATTTATCTGTAAGCAATAATTAAAATAAGATGATTTTTCATTGAAAAGCAAAATTGTAATAAAAAAAAGCACTTATTATTAATTAATAAGTGCCTGGTGTTAGCAAATTAACTAAAGCACTCTAACGGATAACAATCCGTTGAGCTGTGCTGGCAGTACTATTCACGGCCTTTATTAAATAAATGCCGGCACCCGATACCTTTGAAACATTCTGTTTGTTAACCTTGTATGTTTCGTGTGGGTTTACTGAAAAGGAGCCTCCCCTGGCACCATTTAAGGTATACACAGTAAAAATGGTTTTTTCCTCTGTTCCATTCTGTAAATAAATCGTGTTATCATGAGAAAATATTTTCAGTGCTTTTTCCGCAGCATTATATGCGTTTTTCTTAACCGGGGTACCCGACATTTCAATTACACCCAGATCGGTTTTTTCGTTCTCTCTTACGACAACGCCCGCCTTCTTAATAGTATAATTCTTATAAGTAATCGTCAAATCAAAGGTACCGGCATGAATAGGCCGGACAAAATAACCGAAATCCTTAGTGGAATATACATGTGAATCATATTTGTCGTGGTTATCAACACTTATTTTTGCCTGAACAGGTTTATTTTCATTTAAGGTGATACCATGAATACCATACTGAAGCTGTTGAATCAGGTAAATATATCCCTCCTTAAATTGATTCCATGTGCCTTCAGCAGAACTGGCACTCGGCTTTTTCTGTGAAGTTAACTCGAGACAGAAATCTCTGCTGGACGCATGGGAAACCATATAGTCAAAGATAGTGCCATACCCCAGATACCATTGCACTGCAGCCCATCCTACAGTAATGTGGCCGCAAAGATTAGAAATTTTATTTCCATAAGGTTTAAAATAATAGTTATAATCCGGATGAACCTTACTTGATGTTTTTGTTGATGACCATGGGCAAACACAGGCCTGCATCCCGGTATGAAGATCCATACTTATTGGAAAGATTTTATCTTCCGCCCATTCCATGACCACATCCCTCTCGTTATCGCCGCTGGGATACTGCGGTCCCTGATCCGCTGCGGGAGGTGTTGGAAAGCTACGGTTAATATCCGCGCAATTCGGGGTCCTGCGAACAGAATAACTTCTATTAAAAGAACCGTTCGGATAGCTCCCGGATGGATTTACTAAAGGAATAAAATAGAGTTCGGTGTTATCAATAATATCCGTTGCGGTCTGATCGGATTTATAATTCGAAGCAAGCCATTCAATAAGTCTTAAGATACAGTGCATGCCGGCCTGCTCATCACCATGCATAGTTCCGGTACCAAGAAAACGAGGTTTTCCCTGATCAATAGTGATATCGTCACTCATTTTCACGCCATAGATCTTTAATCCCGTGGATGATTGACCGAGAACGAAAAGTTTAATTATATCAGGATAGGTCGATTCCAATTCCTCAAGCATTCCTTCAAAAAAGCTGTACGGTGAACCGTCCGCAGGATAACTGACAATATCCTGCGGATTTCCTACTACCTGATCTTCTGGCTCCGCAACATACTCAAAAACCTCATACTCTTTTTTCAGTTCTAGAAAACGTGGAAACGATTCTTTATCTGCATACATATATAAAGTGCGCCCATCAATTTTATCAATAACAAAAGAAGCTGCCAGAGCGTTCAACTCTTCCATGTCTTTATAACTTGTCTTGAAAACAACTTCATTCCTGTCATTAATAAACGACATCGCCCTATCGTATTGAGATGCAGCCTGAGCGACAACCGTAAGAGCCAAACTGAGAATAAGAAATCCTCTGAAAATAATATATGATCGTTTCATACCAACCATCCTTTACTTGGGGTATAGAACATTTTGTTTTTGTCAAACAACAACATTATATATTAATGAAACCAAAAAGTAAAATAATAGATTCGAAGTTCTATTTAAAAAATATCTTTCCTCTTTCGACGAGATGTAATATTACCCTCTCTGAGACACTAATTAATTGTATCATTCAGTTGATAATCTATTGTAAAATAAACCCCCTGCTCCGCTAACCTTTTCTTATTCATTACTAAATATATACATTTTTAGAACTGAAATCAGATTTAAGAAGAACTTTTCTTTGAAAAGTGTTCACTTTTTGTGAACAATATTAGGACATATTCCCATAGATTCCGGCATTTATTTGGTATATTAATAAAAATACTACATTTTTTTTGTGGAATGCCAAAAAAAAACATTTCTTTTCATTTTCTTTATATAATTATAACGAAAATTATAGAGTTAAAAATAATGATATTTGAAGACCTGCCCATTTTCCGTGTTGTCTTTAGCGCCGTGGCTTATAAATTGATTGGGCAATATAATTTAATGTGTGCTTCCTTATTGAGCCAAGTTCAAATCTTTTAATGTTGATTAAAGTAATAATAATTGTGAAGGATACCATAATTTTATTAAGCAAACATATGTAACACCGCACAAAGCTGACTTTACAACAAAAAAATGTTGTAAAATACTATATTTTCGAACTGTTTTTCCACATTTTTTTAATTAAGTTTGCGATCATTTCGGACATGTCTGTTTTTGTTATTTTTTTTAATTATACGCAGCGAAAAATAGTATATTCTTATTTAACTATATACATAATTACGTAATACGCAAATTTTAATATTGTTTTCACAATACTGTTTTTATGGGGCTCGTTACTCTCAAGTAAACTAACAAAAGGAGGGTTTTAATGTTTAAAAAAATTGTTATCGGTCTTGCTGCCATTTCACTTTCTTTTTCATTGTATGCCCAGAACATTGAGGGGGTCAATGCCAGGCTGGACGGCATGGCAGGTTCCGGGCCGTCAGATGATATCGGATGGAGTATTAAGCATCCGGCGAGTATTTGTGACTGGGGAAATCAGGTCCAATCTTCCATATGTTTAATGAATATTGCAGGTATCGGGGTGACCTATGGCGCTATAATAGGTATTGTAAAATTCAATGATCTGCTGTATGCAGGCGTCACCTTTAACAACCGTACCATGATGGGTGGCAGTTTCTATGAGGAGGCTGCGCTTTTTCTCAATCAACCGCATATTACGGGCAATGATAATGCAAAAGACTTTCCGAATCTCCCTTATTTTAACCTTGGACTGAAATTCAGCGATAATTTCAAACTGGGTTTCGGAAGTTATTCGGAAGCCGCCATGTATGATTATGAAGCAACGAAAAAAATATTCTACACACCCTCTGCTACCGGTGAAGATTCAGTGATTGAATATACGGAATTGCATGACGGGAAGAGAATACGTAACCACGGCGCTCTTGTCGAAGCGAAAATCACCGCCGGCCCACTGACCATCTATCCCCAGTTTACCATCGGTTTCCCAAAAATCAAAGGAGAAGAATCATACGATATTCTAACGCAGGCACAAGAGCAATATAAAAAATCCAACGCATCATCTTCAGCACAATATGCCGACACCTCAGTCACCTATGAGTCCCCGGCATCCCTGTATCTGAGAGGTGCCTCCTATTTCTGGACCGATATCGGAAACACCTTCTGGATTACAGGATTAATTTTTGAACGGTACAATACCCAGTTCAAGTATCACAAGGATATCACATCTGCGACTGTAGATGTAGACGGTTCCATCAGTGGTGCTACTACAACCACGGCAATTGATTCAGTGCGGCCTGAACGCGAGGAGAACTGGCTCCATTTCTTTATCGGTTTTGTACCTTCATTTTCCGATAACCTGTACTTTGCCCCTGAATATGACGGTGGTTTCGGATGGTATAAAGCAAAGGATCCCGATACTGCACCGGACTCGACATTTTATTACACCTATCACAACTTTCGTTTAGGCATTGAAAAATTTATCGATAATTTCTGGTGGTTTGATAAGCTGGGATTACGATGTGGTATTGTCGCTTACTGGAACAGGGAGTGGCGACACGTGGAAAATTTTGATGATGAGACTTCTGTAAGTGACGAGGCTCTTCCCTGGAAATCCTATTTCTGGGGTGCAGATAATACCAATAAAGAGGCAAAGATTACCGGTGGTTTCGGTGTAACCAAAGGACGCGGTACGCTGGATATAAGCTGCGATTTCCTTAAATGGCAGGGGCAGGGAGTACTGACCGGCCCTTCGGCAGCCATGGCCTCTATTACGGTTAATTTCGGCAAGAAGTATAAATCGGCTGAGGCGGTGGAAGCACCGGCGCCGGCTTCAAACCCGGCGTCAAGTTCATTATCCTCCTATGAAGAGCCCGTTGAGGAACCGGCACCGGAACCTGAGCAGACACCATTACCGGAAATCGACCTGCTTGAAGAATAATACTGTACATAGAAAAATATCAAATAAAAGGATCCACAGAATGGGTGGATCCTTTTTTTATCTCATTATATTTCATGTAATTACAACTGACTACACCTGTGACTTTTATCCTGTCACCTCGTTTTTTTCTCAAACATCCCTGAAGCAAAAAAAGCGAATAATCAAATAATTTCGAGCGCGTTACTTTTTTGTATCTTTTTATGGATAATTCGCAATTTTTGTTATAAATTACTGTATATTATATAGTAGACATTAGTTTTGAAAATTTCGTTAATTTTAACATTTTCGTTGTTATAAGATTATCTTTTCCTTTGTCCACACTGGTACTTAGATAAGAAAAGCCGGGATTAGAAAATTATTAATTATTTTTTACATTTTTACCGTGGGGGAGGTAATATGAAACCTTCGTTATTTTACGCCACTGTTTTGGTCTTGTTCTGTAGCAGTCAAATCTTTGCAAGAGACTGGGTTGACATGCCCAGGGTGAAAGACATGTCACACTTGACTGAGAAGCAAAAGGCCTACGAATGGCTTGACGAAAGGGGTGAAGTTGATTTCGAGATTTATCCGGATGATCCGTTTGACATCAAACCGCTTGTAAACGTGATATCTATTGTCCATGTAGAACCGGGTAAAGTAGTCGCCAATGCGGACCGGGCCGGTTTTGAAAAATTTCTCGAGTACGGCTTTGATTACGAAGTAAAGGTTCCCGCCTTTTTAAGCGGGCCGGTGCCAATGTCCGATTATGCCGAATACTTATCCGGTGAAAAAAAGAGAGAATCATGGACCAGATATCCGACCTATCAGGCCCTGGTCGGATTTCAGGAGAAATTTGAGCGGGATTACCCAGAAATCTGTAAAATGTATGATTTGGGCCCCAGCGGTGTGGCAAGTAAAAATCACAGAATTTATGCGCTGCGAATCTCCGACAATGTCGAAGTGAATGAAGCGGAACCGCGATACCTCGAAACAAATGTTATCCACGGCGATGAAGTGCTGAATATGATGAACTGTCTGCACATGGTGGATACTATCCTTTCCAGTTACGGCAAGCAGGAGCGGTTTACCAAACTTGTCGACTCACTCGAGATGTGGTTTATTCCGAATATGAATCCCGACGCCACCTATAGATCGGGCGACAATACCGTGCAGGGCGCTCAGAGGAGAAATCTCGCCGACAACTTCGACCTGAACCGCAACAACCCCTGTCCCTGTGAGCAGGGAGACCATAAGTACTATGGCCTTTATCATTACTATGCAAAAGAGACAGAGGCATTGATGGGTCTCCATGCCAAATATAAATTCCAGTTTGCCCAGGACCAGCACGGTGGTACCGAAACCTACCTCTGGCCCTATGGCGGCGTAATAACCAGACCGAAAGATGAGGACTGGTATAAATGGTTTGCAAAAAAGCTGGTTGGCCAGATCCATAAAGACTGCAACAACAACGGATACATGACTTCATGCGGTGGTGACGGCGTCGGCCATATTTACACCGAGCTCTATGAATGCCACGGTATCCGTTGCGATATGAACGACTGGGTCGGCAACGGGAAATCATTAACGCTGGAATCATCCGTGACAAAGTTGTTAAGCGAATCGGATTTGGCGAGACACTGGCGCTACTGTAAGGAAGCGCTTCTCATGTCCTATGAGATATTATATAAGGGCGGCCTGCATGGCACGGTAGTTGACTCACAGACGAATGAGCCAATCTTCGGGGTGGAAATTTCCCGAAACGGCGATATCCCCAACGGAACCGTTTTGACCGATTCAGCAGGCAGGTATGTCAAATATATGAACAAGGGAACCTATACAATCACATTTAAACATGATGATTATGTGACCAAAGAGGTGAGCAATTTCACTATGAGTTCCTATGAAGAACGTTACAATATGGATGTAAAACTCTGGCCGCTGGACCCGACAAACACTATGAACAAGGATGTTTCCGTAACAAAGGCTTTTACCGTTATCCCCTATAAGCACGGGGTGAGAATCAACCTGAAAAAAATCAACAGGGATGCTGCTGTCGGTATTTACGGCCTCACTGGAAAATTGATCAAAACAATTCCTGTCCAAGAAAGGTCAGGCGCCATCTGGGACGGTCTGGACAGCAAAGGCAGATCAGTAGGTAACGGGTGCTATATTGTGAAAGTACTCACAGATAAACGGAAATACACAGCCAGCTTTATATTTAACCGATAACAACCACTATTTATAAACAGACAAACGCTGGTACGACTATCGTATCAGCGTTTTTTATCAGGAGTTTTAAAGCGTAGAAAACAGAGTGGCGGGCAATTTAATACACTGAGGGTTTATTCAGCTTTTTAACCTTTTTTCTCGCCCGATTCATTAAAATTGTATTATTGCAGTACCGCATGAACTGGGTATAATAAAAGTATGCCTCTTCGGGATTATTATTTTTTACTGCATAATCACCCAGTTCCATATACGGCTCGGATACCGAACTGTCAATTGATACGATCTCTTTGCAATATTGAATTCTCTTCTCAGGTTCCTTTTCATTTTTCAGAAGCTGCAGCAGTTTCTCAACTTTAAATTCTTTGGTTGTCGTCTGAAAATTATATTCACGGATTGCCCGTTCCGGATGATAGTTTATGAGAATTTTACTTTTTTTATTTCTGAATGACGTAAACAGAGACAGGGCATACTTATTATCATAGAGATAATTGACCAGCAGCTCATGCGAATAGGGCAAGATCTCCCCACCGTTTTTACTGATATGGGTGTATTCTTCGGATTGCCAGAGCGGCTTTGTATTATATGCGGTTATTTCTCCGTTTATAATTGGAAACAGCCACAAGGTATCCTGAAACGGTACGCCGGTAAGCGCATTGATGATTATTGAATCGGTTTCAAAGGGACGGATTTTTCTCCCTTCCAGGTTTAGCATAACCAGATCCGCTATTTTGGAGACTGCCTTTGTTCTGACCGCAATCTTATAATCGGGTGGCAAATGAGGCAGTACCGGCCCCCTGTCTGTTTTCTCAACATATAACTTGGCCGGCCCCGACAGAACGGCTCCATTGTTCAGAAAGACCCGCGCATGCTGATTATGTAATGTTTCAACACCAAGCCAGGTAAATCCTTCATCCGAATAGACCCGGATACCGGTGACAATGAGAATGCCAATAGCGGCAAACCAGACATTGCCAAACCTTCGTGATTGCATATTCTTTTTACTCATACTAGTACCGGACCTGTTTCATTTTCACAGTATCTCTTATAATAAATATACGAAATGTGAAGAATTGTATCTATAGGCACTGCGGGTGTTTTTCCGTATCGCAGTAATCACCCTGTAGAAAAACAGGGTATCGTAATAAAAGGAAGGCATTTGTGGCCGGGAATCTGCCGAAATACTTATGACACAAAAACACCTGCATCTGTTTGTTTTGTATAAAAACAGTCGCGGTATAACCGTTTTATCTAATCACCTGCATCCGTTTGGTTACCACCATTGCACCATTGGTGACGGTATAGAAATAGATACCGGCAGAGACGTTATTACCGAAAGCATCAGCTCCATCCCAGACAATATCGGTTGCCTTCTGCGACAGCCGCCAGATGCGTATCAGCCTGCCGTTATTACTGTATATTGACAACTGCGCATCAGGCGCAACCGTATTCAATCTGCAGATGATTATCGTCTGAGCAGCAACCGGGTTGGGATAATTACGCAACGCTTTCACTGCCTGCACATGAGTGTTGGAAAAATCCGCAAAGGTACCGATACTTTCGGCAAAATAGACATGCGGATCAGGTGCGCCGATGTACGGATGATTTTCACTTCTTCCCGACTCATCCGCCGCGTGAATATAATAGGCCATCTCAACACTTTCCTCCGGCTGCGGGATAACAGCCTTATAGGTATCACCGGTACCTTTCTTCAATGCAACTTTAAAGAATTCAGACTGGCCTGCGGGTCGATAAAAAACCCACAGAGAATCTGTATACAGATTTTTGCCGCTGTAAGCTTTGATAGTTGCCTCAACTGTATACCCTTCACCGTCAATACTGACGACCGTATCATGCAGCGGCAGGTGGTGAATATAGAGCATACCTCTGTCGGCGATGCCCTTGGTGCGACAATGATAGGCATCGGTATTCTGAAAGGAGTCGTATGTATAACCGAACACTTCATAGCCCGGCATTGCCTCCCGGTAAACCTCCAATGCCGGATCATCATTGGAAGAGCCGGCCAGAGGAAGCATGACCTTGCCGTTCAGTATCAGCGAATTGGTATACGCCTCGTTCCGGGCGGTACTGGTAACCCGGTAAATCCTATAGGGTGTGCCGTAAGCCGATGTCTGGCCTTCGAAATATTCAACCACCTTTTCTAGCTTGGCGTAATCCTGATTTGACTGCGGCACCTCTCTGA
>Ga0190359_1001694_pt1 | contig 13694 bp, 9 predicted proteins | sample 48721823_MG_FD_161269 | JGI IMG/M metagenome (GOLD analysis project Ga0190359, IMG submission 161269) | Hydrothermal vent microbial mat bacterial communities from Southern Trench, Guaymas Basin, Mexico - 4872-18-2-3_MG | ecosystem: Environmental > Aquatic > Marine > Hydrothermal vents > Microbial...
CCGTCTCAGCAGCATTACGGAGTGTTCCCCATGCGATATGTTAAGGTGCACATGGTATTCTTTCTGACATCGCTTCTCCTCCTTTCGATGTTCACGGTCCTGCCGGACCGTTCCGGTGGTCTCCGCTACATCGAGGGGAACGTTTCGTACCGTGCCTCATGGAGCAGGATGGGGAACGTCACGTCCATAGGAGACCTGGACCAGAACGGATATGTCGATGTGGCGCTTCTTCTTCCCGGGAACTCTTCCATCCATCCGGACGGCGGGACCGTCCATATCTTCTGGGGATCCGAGGAGGGACTTCCACCGATATCGCCGGAGAACGCCGGGATCACCTTCTACGGGAACGACAGCTTCCGCCTTGGAAGCTCCGTTGCCATCTGGGACCATGACGGGAACGGATGGGGGGAGGTCGTCCTCGGCTGCCCGGGTGCCGGGAACGGAAGCGGTGAGGTGCTCGTATTCGATTCCATCCTGGTGAACGGAGCACCCGACGGAACCGTCCTGGGACCGCACAGGGCGATGTACACGCTCCTAGATGACAATGTATCCGGTTTCGGATTCGAACTCTGTTCGGGAAGGTTCCTTTCCCCCGACAAGGAGGACCTGATGGTCCTGTCCAGGGGAAACTCGACAAACGACCCCACACTGATGTTCTATCAGGGAGGGAGGCTGCCCGTAATGGGTCTCGATATCTCCATTCCACCCTTGAGCGTAACGGAAGATACGGCCTCCATTTCGATCGATCTGTCCGGAAGGGGCAGGGATTCCTTCATATACTCGGCACCGGAGAGGGGTGAGGTGCGCATCCTTAACCTGTATGTCAACGAGAGCTTCTTCCCGCTGCCGGGCTCAAATTCATCGGGAGTTGTGGATTTCGAGGGGGCCATCTTCAAAACGGCGGATACGTGGGGGTGGGGGGCCGGAGATGATGGCTGGGACACGGCCCCGGCGCACGTATATGACAGCGATTCCGGAGCGGATTCCGTCAGATACAATCAGGAGACCGGAAATGCCAGGGGATACAACCGATCCGTATCCCGCGTGAACAGGCTGGACATGGAGGTGGGAGGCGTTCTTTCGAATTCGGGCGGCAGGGACATGTCCGGCGCCTACGGTGTCTCTTTCCATCTGTCAGCCGAGAATGTGACCGGGAAGAATTCCGCCGTGATCTCCTTCGACTACACATGGGAGGACTGGGGTTTCGAGAACACGGAGAGGATGTGGATCAAGGCCCGTCTCACCGATCCCGATCAGAACGTGAACTGGCTCGGCTCGGACCTCGACTTCAACCCGGATCCGGACCCCACCAATGAGATATGGTCCATGAGAGGTCAGATGACATCCCCCCCCAACCCAACGGGGAGAATACTCTCCGGGAGGGGGCATTTCGAGGGTGAGATAACACACATGCTCTCCGGACCCGGCGAATACTATCTTGACATGGGGGGCAAGATAACCCAGTGGACCACATCCGACGAGTTCGGGGCCTTCGGTTTCGACAACATCACACTCAAGATCGGCTCCGTAAACAGCGATCTCAAGCTCATGACCGGCCCCAGCGGACTGGGGACGAAGCTTTTCTCTCTCGATGCCACGGGCGACGGGGTCGATGACCTTATCGTATCGAACCCGGGAAGCTCCGTCGTTAGAGTGTTCAGGGGGGGCGACCCCTACTGGGGGAGGATCCCGGGGATCAATGCCGAGATGGACAATGTCACCATCTCGGGAGAGGATGATACCGGTTTCGGGACGTCCTCCCTCTCCCTCGATTCATCTCCGTTCACCCCGACCGAGGCCCTCTTCATCTCTGCACCATACACCGAAAACGATTATGAGGAGGGAGAATCCGGAAGCGGCGCCCTCTACAGATTCGATCTTCCACTCCCGGAGGGAAGTGTGGATACCCTTTCGAGTTCATATCTGGTTCAGGCCCCCAACGGGACATTCGAACTGGGGAAAGCACTTGTCAGTCTCGAGGATCCCGATGACGACGGATACCCCGACTTCCTTGCAGTTTCCAGGGACGCCTCGTTCAGACTGAACGTTCTCCATTACGACAGAGGGCCCAATCCCCCTCTTCTATCCATAGATTCTCCGGACCGGGGGGTTCCCCTGTTCGGGGTGGTGAGGATAAGTGTCACCGTCAGGGACCCGGACAGCGATGTGGATCCGGGGGACGTGAGGTTCTTCCTGTCCATAGACAACAGGTCCTGGTCGCTCCTGAACGGTGGAGGGCCGGATCTCGTGGAGGACCAACATGCCGTCAAGCTTTGGAACACCTCGAATTACGAGAACAGGGTATACTTCCTGAAGGTGGAGGTGACGGATGCATTCGGGCTGAAAACGGAGAGATATTCCAATTCCGTCACGGTCTTCAACCACAGGGCGCCATCCGTCATACTGACATATCCCACGGATGGAATGGTCCTGAAAGGGAACGAGGAGGTGACCGCCAAGGTGTTCATGCCGCAGGGGGAGCTGCTCAACGGTTCCGTGAGGTTCCTGTTCAGCAGGGACAATTCATCCTGGTTCGAGTTCGCCAACTCATCCGAACCCAACCCGGGTTCGGATACGGATCATACTGTCCTGCTGGATACCACGTCCATTCCGGACGGAAGGATCTGGCTCAAGGCGAATGCAACGACCGTTTACGGCCTTGGAAAGGAGGACAGGAACAGTGCACCCTGCATGGTGGACAATGCCTATCCCGTGGAAGTGGAGTTCCTTGCGAATCTCTCCGGGAACCTCTCCGGAATCGTGAACGTCACAGCCAGGATATTTGACAGGGACGGGGATCTGAAGGAACCCGTGGAGCTCTTCGTGAGGGAGGACGGGGGGATAGAATGGACCTTCATCGGGAACATGAGTGCCGGAATGAACCATACATACTTCCTGATGTGGGATACCACATCCGTTGACAACGGGTGGTATCAATTGAGGATCCTGGCCCGGGACCTTACCCACCTGGAGACATCCGAACTGCTCAACCACACAATATTCATCTCCAACATCTACCCGCCCACCATACATTTTGTGGATATCGAAGCGGGCCAGGTCTTCACGGCCCCTCCCAGATTGAGGGCAAGAATAGAGGACCGGGACATGAACTTCGGGAAGGATGACGTGAAGTTCTACTACAGGGACCCCGCCGTTGGTTTCTGGAACAGGATATCACCCGTGCTGGTCACGGGAGATCTTGCCATAGCCGACTGGGACACTTCCATACTGAAGAACGGCCTCTACGATCTCAGGGTTGAGGTGACGGATCGGGACAATCTAACGGCCTTCGACGAGATACGGGGGGTCCATGTGAAGAACCTCAGAAAGCCCACGGTTGAGGGGGATCTACTTCCCTCATCGGGTCCGCTGTCGGGAACGGTGAGGATAGTGTTCAATATCACCGATGACGAGGAGGTTCCCATCGGGAACATCAAGGTGGAAGTGTTCGTATTCTCCGAATGGAAGGAGGTTCCGGGGGTCATGAAGCTGGACAACGGCTCCGCTTTCACCCCGGAGAAACCCGTGACCTATTTCGTTGAATGGGATACCGGGGCATTTGATGAATCCGGGAACCGCATATACCCGGACGGACCCGGGTACGAGATAAGGATCACGGTAATGGACACGGATGGGGAGCAGGGTATTTGGAGATCAGTTATCTCGTACAATGTGGATAATTCGGTCCGTAATACGAGCAACGGCCACCAGCAAACCTCATCATCCGCTATCGACCCGGGGTTGATGGCCATACTGATATTCATAGGCATCATCGTCCTGGTGATAGTCATCATACTAATTTTCGTCATCAGGGGCTCCCGTTCGGAGAAGAAGGGATCGCTCCCACCGCCGACCGCTGCTCCCCCAAGGAAAGAGGAACCGAGAGGGATGGTAATTTCCGAGAAGGAGTCCGAGAAGGAAACGGTGTACTCGCCGGCGGGATGGGGGGAGGCACCTGCTGCCATCGAGCCGGAAACCGCGGCAGTGGAACCTGCCGCTCCATACCTCGAAGATATGGAGATTTTCGCATCCACTCCTGCCGTGGAGAAGGAAGAGGAAGAGGAGGAAGACCTTCTCAGGGAGCTGTTTTCGAAAGAGGAGGAGAGGAAAAAGGCAGGGAAGAAGGCGATCAGGGACGTGAAGGTGGAGGTGGAGCTTCCCGAAGGAGTGATGCCCTCGGAGGATGAGGAACCCTGGGAACAGGTCGAGGAATGGGAAGAGGAGGAAGAGGAGGAGGAATGGGAGGAGCTCGAGGATATGGAGGAAGAGGAGGAGGAAGAATGGGAAGAGGAAGAGGATGACTTCGACGAGGAGGAAGAGGAAGAATACGAGGAAGAGATACTCATCGTCGAATGCAAGTGCGGAAACGAGATAGAGATCCCTGCCTCGAAGAGGAAGGAGAGGTTCAGATGCCCCGTTTGCGGAAGAACGGGACAATTGAGATGAAGACAAACGGTCACCTTCGGAGCTGAAGCCAGCCTCACCGGAAGGTCAGCGGGATGCATTGGATTGGCAGGATGATTAAGAATCAAATGAAGCAGAGCTTCATTTGAACGTACAAATTCCCCACCCCCCTAAGGTTCGGTGATTCAAGCGTCATTCTCTCATTTAACTAGTTGAACGAACGGACCGATTGAAATTCCCGAATGATAACAATCATGTTCCAATCTTTGCTTTAATACACATTGTCATCTTTCTCTCACGTTGGGATGGAATGGACCATCTCCGAGGTGAGAGAAATGAAGGGAAAACGGTTCGAGGTCCCCGCGGGGGCCGTATATACTCTGGCTGCTGCAATAATGATAATCAGCGCTGCGGTGCTGATCCTTGCGCTGTCGGGAAACAACACCGATGGCAGGGAAGAGGAGGAGGCTCCGAGGGAGCTTCTCCCCCATCTGAAGATCGAGGATGTGTTCTTCAGGACACACGAGAGCTCCTCCATATCCGTGATGATGTCGATCTACCTTACAAACGACGGTCTGAAGGATGCAAGGGATGTGGAAGCACACATCTGGCCCATTGTGGAGGAATCCAACATTGCAACGGACAAGGTCGAGATCGTCTTCGGGAACATCGGTGTGAACGAGACAGGTGAGGCCGAAGAGACCATCGAGTTGAAGGCGGGAACGCTCCATTCGGTGGACATACTTGTATTCGAATCGGAGAAACTGGTGCTCCGCGGCAGGTCGACGGTCTCCACCGAAGGGGCTGGTGGTTCGGATTACGTGAATGTCGAGGTGAGGGGAACATCGGACGATTCGGATTATGACGGCATGCCCGACAGCTGGGAGGAATATTACGGTCTTGACCCCGACAATCCCGATGATGCCAGCGAGGATCCGGATAAGGACGGCATCTCAAACCTGGATGAGTACCGGCTGAACAGGGAGCCGATCGGAGGAAATGATGAGACCTCCGAATCCAATGCTGGCAGCCTAATCCATAACATGATCGGGAAGGAGGAGAAGGATAATGCCGCCATCTTGGGCTCCGCACTCTTCCTGCTCCTCGTCATCGGTCTGATACTCATCATCGTCTTCGTCATTGCAGCTCACGGAAGGAAAAGGAGGAGGAACGGGGAGGAGACCTTCTTCGTGAAAGAGGAATCTTCGGGGAAAGTGGATTTCCCCGTGATCGTGAAAGAGGGGCATGACGAACCCCGGCATGATTACGAGGAGAGCGACCTTCCCATGGGAAGGGGAATATATGAGTGAGGGGGCTCGGGGTGAGAGGAGACATGAAACGGAAGATGGAGGCTGCAGGGATCGGAAGGATCACCGTTCCCGTTCTGTTCCTTGCATGCCTCCTGATATTACTTTCAGCACTTCCGTCCGGAGCACAGGAAGAGGGCGCGGATACCGACTCCGACGGGATGCCGGACGAGTGGGAGAGGACCTACGGCCTCAACGAGACGGACCCGTCGGATGCATTGGAGGATCCCGACGGGGACGGGTTGATAAATCTCGATGAATACAGATACAGGGTCTATCCCTTCGATCCCGATTCGGATTCCGACGGAATGCCCGACGGATGGGAGGTGGAACACGGACTGGATCCCAAGCTGTATTCGGCCGGGAACGATCAAGACGGGGACGGATTCACGGACCTGGAGGAATACCGGAACGGAACGGATCCCGAGGACCGCTTCGATCCGCAGGAGGGAAATGAAGGCACGAGTGCATCCGAAAATGCAAAAGATGCCGCTTCCGCGGCAGGAGCTCTCTGCATTGTCCTTGTTTTCCTTGCGGGTTTTCTCATCGTGATCTTCCTCATACTCGGGTTCTACTCGAAGATAAGGAAGGAGAAGCTTCTGGACCACGAGACCAGACAGAGGATGGTGGATTTCATAAGGGAGAACCCGGGAACCTACTATTCCCAGATCAGGAGGGAGCTCGACCTGCCACACGGGGTTGTCACACATCACCTGAACATGATGGAGGCCCAGGAGCTCATCTTCTCGAAACAGGACAGGCAGTTCAGAAGGTTCTACGTTGACGGCCTGTACAAGGACACACCCCTGGTCACCGGGACACAGAAGAGGGTGCTCGACGAGATTAGAAGATATCCGGGAAGCTCCCAGAAGGAGATATCGGACCACCTCGACCTCTACCCGATGATGGTATCATACCATGTGGGCCAGCTGGAGCTTCTGGGACTCGTGGAGAAGAGGAAGAAGGGAAAGAAGAACCTCCTCTATCCCGCAAGAAAGGAAAAGGAGGAGGTCCGGAGCGAGGAGCGGATCTTCGGTAGAGGACCTTTCGAGGGCCCCGCTCCGGAGATGGGGCTTGTCAATGAGTAGGGGTATTGTATCGAAGCTTCCCGCTGCCAATATGTCAAACCCATCATGATAAACACCAAATTAATATGATCTCGAGATTCCTGCATGATGAACGCAATGACAAATACCCGAAATTATTTTTCTTCATGTGAATGGTAGTGATAAGATATTAATGAGATGCTACCTTTAATAGTATCCCATATGTTCAATTTCATCTATCTGCTCCTCCTCCTTATCGGAGCTCTATTCTTCGGTAAGCTGGCAGAGATGATGAAGCTCCCCACCATCGTGGGCAACATATTCGGCGGATTGATGTTCGGACCGCTCCTCATCTCCATCCTCGAATTCACGGGTTCCACGTTCGATCTATCCATTACGGAGGATATAATAAGGAACCTCCAACCCGAAACCGTCGAGAAAGAGATCTCCTTCATGATAGAGTTTGCAATCGTCATGTTGATGTTCGCATCCGGCCTCGAGACCAGGATCAGGGATTTCATGGCGTCGTTCAGAACGGGGATCCTCACAGCTTCCCTGGGGGTGATATTCCCGTTCACCCTCGGATTTCTCGGAGCCTACCTTTATCTCGGGGATGTCATCGTTGCCCTGTACATAGGCGGGGCCCTCTCGATCACCGCAGTGGCACTTTCGGTCGCCACATTGATCCAGATCGATGCCATCAGGACCCGGTTCGGAATGACAATAATCAATGCTGCCATAGTCGACGATATCATCGGCATAGTTGTGCTCTCCATCCTGCTTTCCATATCCTCCTCGGGACATCTCCCCAACCTCCTCACTCTCGGTGGAACGGTTGCACTCGCGCTTGTTTTCGTGCTGCTTGCCATTCTTCTCATGCCCCCTCTTCTGAAAAGGACCTACACAATGATGAAGGAGATGAGGTCGACCGAGGGGGTGGGTTTCACCATTCTCATGGCGGGGCTGTTCGCCCTTGTGGCACACCTGATGGGGCTCCACCTGATGATAGGCGCCTTCCTCGGGGGAATGGCGATCAGGGATTCACTGAACAGGAGGACGGTTGAATCCCTTCACAGATGGTCATTCGGATTCTTCGCTCCGGTATTCTTCGCGTGGGTGGGGTTCTCGGTGACATTCTCGGGAGCTGCCATCTCTCTCTTCGTTCCACTGATAATGATACTCGGACTTGCCGGGAAGGTCCTTGGTGCCGGGATCGGCGCAAAGATATCCGGTCTGAACTGGTTCGAATCCCTTCTGGTGGGAGTGGGTATGAACGGGAGGGCTGCAGTGGACCTCATTCTCGCATCGGTCGCCCTGCAGGCCGGTATCATAGGAAGGGACCTCTACTCCGCTGTGGTGTTCAATGCGATAATAATGGCACTTCTGACCCCCGTGCTGCTCAAGTACCTTTCGAGAAGGTTCAGGGACAAGGGCAGGATACACTGGAATGGCATCTGACCATAAACTGAATTACATTTAAATAGGGATATTATGATGAATACTGGGAGATAAGGATGATCGACCGTCTCAGGATCCGGCATTTCAAATCCATCAGGGAGCTCGATCTGGACTGCTCCAAGGTCAATGTTTTCATCGGAGAGCCGAACACGGGAAAGTCGAATATCCTTGAGGTATTGGGGTTATTGTCATGGTATTCTTTCAGCAAGAAAAATGATCTGAAAAGCTATGTAAGATTCAATTACATTCAAAATTTATTCTTTGATGACGACACTTCAAATGATATTGAACTATACTTGTTTGTAGATAATGAAGAGATACGACTCAATCTGCACTTTGAAAATAATGTATTGGAATTCCATATTTCGGACCCGGATGAGAATACACCTTTTCACCTGGGTATCAATGCCAATATACAATATATCAACCCCATAATAAAAAGAAAGGAAATCGGAAGAGTTCTTTATTATCATTTCCTAAAACAGAAGAAATTCAACAGTCCTCAATCTTCCTTTGTCAATCCCCCCCACGGTGATAATTTTTTCTCTGTTGTAAATTCAAACAAAAAACACAAGGAAATACTGGATTCTTTCTTTGAAAAATATGGATACAAGGTAGTTAAGAAACCGCAAGATATGACATTCGATCTTCTGAAGCTTTCGGACGACAACCTCATAAGCTATCCTTACAACCTCACATCAGAAACGTTGCAAAGGATAGTTTTCTATTCTATATGCATCGAATCAGCAAAGAATTCAACTCTCGTATTCGAGGAGCCCGAATCGCATGCTTTCCCGTATTATACGAAGTATCTGGGAGAGAAGATAGGAAGGGATCCCACAAACCAATACTTCATAGCCACCCACAACCCGTACCTCCTGAACTCCATAATCGAGAAGACCCCGAAGGATTCGATAAGAATCTTCCTCACATACTATGATAACTACGAGACAAAGGTGAAACAGCTCTCATCAGATGAGGTCGAAGAGGTCCTGACCTACGATCCCTTCCTGAACCTTGACCATTTCCTTGAAGAGGGAAAGAAATGATCATTGTCGAATGCTATGCCGATGAGGCATTTCTCGCACAACTAGGCATATCCCGTAACAAGATCAGACATGAAGCTGGTGTCGGAAAGGTCCTCGAAAAACTTGAGAAAGATCATGGTACGGCAGGAATGATAGACGAGGATCCCGGAAAGTCGAGACCCCGGGAGATAAGGAACTACATTATCGAAAAGGACAGACCGGACCATTCAATGATGGTCCATAAGGAAAAAAATGTGCATCTTCTGGTCCTCAAACCGGATCTCGAGGGTTGGTTGGTCAACAAGGCCAGATCATTGAAAGTCAATATGACCGACTTCAATCTGCCCGATGATCCCGATCGCCTCCACTCCCGGCCAAGGTACGATAGGGAGCTCGGGTTCGGAAAATTGATCCGGGAGCTCATGAAAAAGGATGATTCCATCTCTCAGCTCGTCGAATGGCTGGACACCTGCGGATAGACATGGAGCTCATTTCCCGGAAGCTTCCCTTTCCTGTTCGCTCATGATCATCGTCCATTTAAGGACCTTCTTGAACTGGATTATAACGGACTTCATCGTGAGCTCCCCGACGAGCTTCCCCTTCACGACCACCGGCAGCCTCTTCAGATGATGTTTCTTCATCTTGGTCAGGGCGGTTCCAAGGTCCTTTTCCGGAGATATCGTGATCAGATCGGAGGTCATCATGTCCTCCGCGGTCTCCACCCCGCCAAAGAGCATGGATCTGAAATGAAAGCCGGATATGGAGAACTGGTAAGGATCGATCTTCCTGGGAGCAATCACCTCCACCAGATCCCTTTCCGTTATCAACCCCTTGAGTCTCATGGATTTCATGGAGCTCACGACCCATATGTGCTTCCTGGAACCCAGAAGGCCGATGATCTCCTCCACGGGGGTATCCGGTGTCACAAAGCACATGTCCCACATCTTGGATTTCATGATGGTCCTCACATCTATGTTGTGGAACTGCTTCAGGACGGCGGAGATGTCCAGGCCTCCTTCCTTTTTTGGCTTTATATACTTGATCATCGGATTCCACCGTTCCGTTTCCCGGTACCCGAGTGAGATTCATTCAAGATAAAACTTGCCTGAACTATCGATCGGGGAAGGCCCCAAACGAACGTGCAAACTCCCATCCCCGGGATGGGAGTGCCGCCGTTTCAAAGGAATGTCGGAAGAACATTTCCCCCAAAACACATGAAATACCCGTGAACGAGAGATACTGATCGATAGTGTTGGCACGTACTCCGGTCCACGATCATGATGCCGCAATAATCCCTTCGAAATATCATTCGTCACGGGTAAGGATAATAATATATTATCCCATTCCCCACATACTTCTACTTCCGAGGAGGAAAGAAAATGAAAAGGAATCCCACCGCGTTCTTGAAGGAAGAATATGATGAACTGGTTTCAAAAGGTTTCAACTGGCAGCTCAGGGAGCTGCAGGGCCCGTCAACGCCCAGATGCAGGGTGGATGGAAAGGAGCTTATCATGCTCTGTTCCAACAATTACCTGAACCTCTCGAACCATCCAAGGCTCATAGCCGCAGCGAAGGAATGGACGGACAGGAACGGTGCAGGTTCCGGATCGGTAAGGGCCATCGCGGGCAACATGGACATCCACCTCATGGTGGAAAAGGAACTTGCGAAATTCAAGAAGAGGGACGCTTCCCTCGTGTATCAGACCGGATTCGCCACAAATGCGGGATTGATACCGCAGCTTGCCCCTTCCAGGGAGGACATGATAATATCGGATGAGCTGAACCACGGCTCGATCATAGACGGCGTCAGACTTTCCAAGGCCGAGAGGGGGGTGTACCCCCACTGCGATATGGGGGGACTCGAGGATGTCCTCAGGAAGAACCAGGACAAGAGAAGGGTTCTTGTGGTGACCGATGGTGTATTCTCCATGGATGGCGATACTGCACCCCTGGACAAGATAGTCGCTCTGTGCCAGGAATACGGCGCCATGTCATACGTGGACGACGCACACGGAGAGGGTGTTCTCGGAGAGAAGGGAGCCGGGATCGGTGTTCATTACGGAGTGGATGACAAACTGGATGTGGAAATGGGGACCTTCTCCAAGGCCTACGGAGTGGTGGGCGGACTGATAGCCGGTTCGGAGGATCTCATCAACTTCGCCTACAACAAGTCGAGGACCTGGCTCCTCTCGGGTTCGCATCCTCCGGCAGTGGCAGGGGCCCAGCTTGCAGCAATTCAGGTTCTTGAAGAGGAACCGCAGCACTGGGAGAACCTCTGGAAGAACACGAAATATTTCAAGGGCAGGATACAGCAGATGGGGTTCGATACGGGAAAGACGGAAACACCGATCATACCCGTGATGTGCGGTGAATCCCACAAGGCAAAGCAGCTCTCCAAGGAGCTGTACGACCAGGGTGTGTTCGCCCTGCCCATAGTATTCCCGATGGTGGCCAGGGACAAGGCAAGGATCCGTGTCATACTCAATGCCGGACTGACACAGGAGCTCCTTGACGAAGCTCTGAACGCCTTCGAGATAGGCGGAAAGAGAGCCGGCATTATCTGAAAGGACATCGATGTCAGGAAGGAGGGTCTCAGGCCCTCTTCCTGAAATCCCCTATGAAAAAGGGGTAACCCAGGATCGGTCCGGTCCGATGGGTCTCCAGCTCCACCAGTTCGGTCCTGGACCTGATCATCTCCTCGGTGTTCCTGTTCAGATTGCATCCCGAGGGAGCATGCCAGACGGGGGATATGATGTTGAACACAATCGCCTGGGGTTTCCACCTGGGAAGCTGATGCTCGATGAAGATGAACCTTCCTCCCCTCTTCAGGACCCTTGTACCCTCGGACACCACCCTTTCCGGGTCCTCCACGGTGCAGAGTATGAGGGTTGACACAACGGCATCGAAGGTCTCATCGGGAAATGGGAGCTCCTCACCCACCCCCATGTGGGTCCTGAGGCATTTTCCATCATCACCAAACCCCCATCCCCGGGACCTTCTCTCGAGATAGGAGATGTTATCATCATCCGGGTCCACGACCGTCACGCACCGCACGTCCTCCGGATAGTACTTCAGATTGGTCCCGGTTCCCGTACCGATGTCCAGTACCTCTCCCTTCAGGGTGGAAAGCATTCTCCTTCTCCACCTTCCGAACCATGCAATCTCCATGGGGGCAAGAAAGAGGTCGTAGGTTCTCGGACCGTAATCGGATGTGCGTTTGGAACCCTCATCAGTCATGAACGACGGGATATCGATCATTTACGTGAAATAGGTTTCACCTGAAACGTTTGAAACTCCGCACGGCTGATGAGTGGATCCGGAGATGTCATTCCTGAAAGGACAGGCATACAACGGAATGACGGGTGCGGTCAATCCGAAAACTTCGCTCCGCAGTTCGGACAGTACTTGAAGGAGCTCTCCACGGTTGTTTTGCAGACGGGGCAGAACGGCTTCTCCTCCTTCTTCTCGGCCCTTTCCAGCTTCTTTCTGACCTTTTCCGCAAGTACTCCCTCCTCCACCTTTCCGGGGAACTTGTAGAGCAGGAGACCGATAACCAGCAGGAAGAAGAAGAACGAGCCCCCCGCCAGGATGACCCACCTGTACCCCTCCACCATCAGATCCTCCCTGAGAATGCCCTGGAAATATGCGAAAAGCGACATCACGGCCATATCCATCCAGAGAAGGACAAGAAGCAGCGCCACGGCGAACCTGGTCTTCCTGGCCCTGGATATCAATGATGATATGGTGACGATGACGCCCATTATCAATGTCGCTCCGACGACGGAGAATATCCATGTCTTGAGGGCATCACTGTAAGCGGGTGTTGCGGATATGTCCTCCAGGTTCAGGTTCTTCAGCGTAAGAAATATCGTTCCGAAGAAAATAAACAGTGCAAAATGGTACATCAATACCCCGGGTTTGTTGAGCAAGGCCATCGGAGGCACCCCCTGTATCGGATGGCTAACGCCTTTTTAAAGGTTATTGGCGGGATGGGCGATTCTTCATGTACTCCATGTATCACTTCTCCAGGGGAAGATCTATCAGGGAGAGCGCGGAGACCAGATCATCAATATGGAGCTTGGTCCTTTTCAGGAGCTCGTTTCCGTGCTCCAGCAGGGGGAAGAGTGCGTCCCTTCTCTGTCCCTCGCCGAACACGTGAAGGGGGACCTCCATTCTCTCGGTCCCGAGGAATTCAACGACCACCCCCCATTCCGGTATCTCTCCGGCGCGGTCCATCCTGACGGACCGGATCGTGGAGAACTTCAGCCCGCTCTCCTGGGCGGCGTGCCTCAGGACGACCGCGGTTTGCAGGTCCCTGCATCGAACATGGAGAAGAAGGGGCTGAACGAGAAGATGCAGCTGCCCCTCACCGTTCCATCCGTCAACGGCCTCACGGAGCTCCCGCTGGTCCACCCGGCGGTGCCACTTACCAAGGACTTTCGCCCCCGCCT
>Ga0190359_1001695_pt1 | contig 13691 bp, 10 predicted proteins | sample 48721823_MG_FD_161269 | JGI IMG/M metagenome (GOLD analysis project Ga0190359, IMG submission 161269) | Hydrothermal vent microbial mat bacterial communities from Southern Trench, Guaymas Basin, Mexico - 4872-18-2-3_MG | ecosystem: Environmental > Aquatic > Marine > Hydrothermal vents >...
TGAAAGATTGGGTGCAAATGCAGTTGTTGGACTAAGGTTCATGACATCCTTCGTTCTTCAGGGTGCTGCAGAACTCCTTGCGTATGGAACCGCTGTGAGGGTGGAGAAGGAGTAAAAAGATAAAAATCAGGGGATAATTCAGGGAGTCAGAGACGCAAGGAATTACAGCGAAAGATGACATTTTTTAAAATATTTTAAAAAATTTTCTTCAAAAATTAAAATAATTTTATCAATAGTATAAAATTCTGCTTGACATTTCAGGAAATTCCTTTTATAAAGATAAAAACGGAGGTGATAATGCTGAAAAGCAAACATGTAATCCTGTTGTTTCTCTTTTTATTATTATCTTTTCCCCTGTTCCCCCAGCAGGTGTTCACGATTGTTACTGATTCAATGGGAATTACAGGGCTTGATGGATTGGGTCATTCCATTGGGTGGTGTGACATAGACAATGATGGTGACCTTGATGTTGCATTCTCCAATCAGAATGATGATAGTTTCTGGTTGTTCAGGAATGATGGTGACCATTTCACAAAGATTACCAATTCTGCAGGTCTTGGAGGATTGAATGCATACAGGATTATCTGGGCTGAAGTCACAGGGGATACATTCACAGACCTTATATTGAGGGACTGGGATGGGTATCAGAGGGTTTATAGAAACAATGATGGATATTTCACACTCATCACATCAAGCCTTCCAGGCATTGTTGTTGCTGCTGCTGATTTTAACAATGATGGAGCAACAGACCTTTTGTCACTTTCAAGTTCAGCCACTTATATCCTTTACAACGATGGGAGTGGGAATTTTACCACAAGAACAATCTATCCATATTCCAACAGTTTCACCTGTGCTGTGTGCTTTGACTATGACCTGGATGGGAAGGTTGATGTTTATCTTGGGACCTATGGGGGTGGTGCAAACAAACTTCTGAAGAATGTTGAGGCGGATTCATTTGTTGATGTGACTGTGGAGGCAGGGGTGGTCTGGGATAGTGCCACATCAGGTGTAACAGCAGGGGATTACAACAATGATGGATATCCAGACCTGTATCTGGGGAATAACTCTTCACCAGGATGTAAACTTTTCAGGAACAATGGGGATGGGACATTCACCGATGTTACCAACTCTGCTGGTGTGCTGGGTCACGATGACACAAGGACTGCTGAGTTTGTTGATTACAACAATGACGGGTATCTTGACATCTTCGTTTCAAATCATGACTTCTATGTTTACAGTAATCAGATGTACAGGAATAATGGGGATGGAACCTTCACAGATGTTGGCTCAAGTCTTGGTCTTTCTGGACAGTTTATAGGGGACTATTTTGGAACTGCCTGGGGTGATTTTAACAATGACGGTGCAATTGACCTGTTTGCAGTTGGGCATATTGACAAGTATGTCCTTTACAGGAATGACAATGTTCCAGGTAATTTTTTGACAGTTAAACTTGTTGGAACCCAGTCCAATTACAATGGAATAGGTGCAATGCTGAAGTTATGGTCTGGTTTTCAGACACTTACAAGGTTTGTTATTGCTGGTGAGGGTATGCACGATTTCCACAGTTTCCCTGTTGAGTTTGGGCTGGACAATACCCCCCTTGTTGATAGTCTGTATATATTCTGGCCTTCAGGAATAGTCCAGAGGTTGTATTCAATCCCTGCCAATCAATTCATAACAGTTGTTGAGGGGATTACTGGAATCTCTGAAAAATTGCCCGATGATTTTTATCTCTCCTGTCAGTCAATTCTGGTGAGGGAGTATGCAGTTTTTGAGACAAACATACCCTTAAACCTCATGGTTGACAGGCATATCAGAATCTACAACCCTGCGGGTGAACTTGTAAAATCCATTGGTATGGATGGTACATCCAAAAGGTTTTACTGGGATGGTAAAAGTGAAAACAACAGTGAGCTACCATCAGGGGTTTATATTTACACGATAAATACAAAGAAGGGGATGTTCAGGAACAAATTGATACTTGTTAAATAACCTCTACCAGGGGCGGAGGATAAATTTATGAAAAAAAAAGACAAATAAACTGTCAAATTGTCATCCTCCGCCCCCAGGAAGTTAGGTCTCCTTGATGAATTTCATCAGGAGAATGCCACCAATAATGGCACTGATGTATGAGGTGAAGAATCGCCATAAGGAGACATAGATTCCGAGAAGGTTTTTGGGAATCATTGAGTAGAAAAGCCCTGCAAAACCTGCCTCTGCAAATCCACTTGCACCAGGTGAAGGGGAGAATATAAGGGCAAACCTTAATATCAACTGGAAGAGAAGAACCTTTATTATGGAAACAGGAATGCCAAGCCCCCTCATTAACACAGGTGCAATCATAAAATAAGCAGTAAAAGAAATTACCATAAGTAACAGACCTACAATAAAATATAGCCATGATTTAGCAAAGAAGTTTAAGAATGTTTTTCTGAATTCAAAGACCTGGTTCAGGAATTTCCCTGCCTTTCCCTTCATGAATCTGGTGAACCATCTGGGTCTTGCCATGGCAAACGCCACAACAACCACCGCAATGATTGTGAGAATCCCTATTATTCTGGTGGTGTGTTTCACAAGGGGATTCTGGAATGCCTCCCCTGCAAACATGAATACAAAAGGTGCTGAAAGAAGGAATATTGTTAATGCTGATACTGCCCTTATAAAAAGAAGGGATGTCCCCTCACCATAGTCTATTTTGCATTTCTTTTTCAGATAAAACACCTGCACAGGAAGGCCTGAGACCTGGAAGGGGGTGACAAGTGAGAGGAATTGCCCAATGGTGATTACACTCATACTGTCAATAAATCGGATTTCCTTGCCTGCTCCCCTTGTAAAGACCATGAGACCAAGATAGTCTGTTCCAGCCATCACACCCCAGAGGAGGATTGCTCCAATCAGGTGCAGGGGGGAGAAGTGCTTCAATGATTTTAATGTGTTTTTGTCTGCAGTCAGGAAGAAGATGACGAAAAGAACAAGCACTGTGAGTGCAAAGAAGATTTTTATCCCTCTTTTTATGTTGCTCTTTAACTCTTCTTTTTTGATATCTTCCATTTTAGATATGCGTGGATAAAGTCCATTAGGTCTCCGTCAAGTACCCTTTCAACATCATGGACTTCAAGACCTGTTCTGTGGTCTTTTATCATCTTGTATGGATGGAGCACATATGACCTTATCTGATTTCCCCATGCAATCTCTGTTTTTTCCCCTTCAAGTTCCCTTTTCTTCTGTTCCTGTTTCTCTTTCTCCATCTGGTATAGCCTTGCCTTGAGAAGCCTCATTGCAATCTGTCTGTTCTGATACTGGGACCTTTCACTCCTTGATGTTACTGTGATGCCAGTGGGAATGTGTATAAGCCTGACTGCGGTGTTAACCTTGTTCACATTCTGACCACCTGGACCTGAAGACCTGAAGGTCTCCATCTTTATGTCATCGTCCCTTATCTCAATCTCCACATCGTCCTGTATAAGTGGATATACAAACACACTTGCAAATGATGTGTGTCTTCTTTTACTTGCATCAAATGGAGAGATTCTCACCAGCCTGTGGACACCACTTTCTGCCTTAAGATAGCCATAGGCATATGGTGAGTTTATCTGGATGGTTGCATCCTTTATCCCTGCCTCATCACCTGCCTGAAAATCTATTATCTCGTACTTGTACCCCATGTTTTCAATAAACCTTGTGTACATCCTGTAAAGCATGCTTGCCCAGTCACATGATTCAGTCCCACCTGCTCCAGGATGGATTGTGAGGATTGCTCCCCTTCTGTCGTCGGGGTCAGAGAGGAGTAGTTTTGCCTCAAGTGATTCTATCTTTTTTAACAGTCTCTCTGCCTCTTTCTGGATGACATTCTCCTCCTCACCCAGATTTGACAGTTCAATGAGGTCATTCACATCCCTCTCAAGTTCCTCAAAGGTGTTTATTTCATCCGAAATCTCTTTTAGTTCCCTGTTTATCTCCCTTGCCTTTTCAGGGTTCTTCCACAGGTCTTCACCAGAGGCAATTTTTTCAAGTTCAGAGAGCCTTGACCTTTTCGATTCAATGTCAAAGATACCCCCTGAGTTCTTCAAGTTTATTCTTCAATGTATCAAGCATTCAGCCTCCCCTTTATGAATTTTATCTCATCATCCTTTGTTTTTATCCTGCCCTGCCATCTTAAAACCATTATCTCCTCAAGTATTTTTCCCATTTCAGGACCAGGTGATATGCCAAGTTTTATCATCTCATCACCTGATATTTCAGGAGAAATCCTCTCCCTTACAGTGAAGAATTTAACAACTTCTTCTGAATTTTCAATATACGCATACACCAGTGGCAGATAATCTTCATCAATCCTTGCTACTTTTATGATATCAAATGTGCCAAGACTCTTTATAAGATTTATATTCTTACGCATGTGGGATGTTAGGGGAAAATCATCAGTGCACATGAGAAGGGAAGCAAGAAGGCTTTTCTCCGGGTTTATACCTGTTTTTTCTGAAAATTCTATAATCTTATTCAGGATTTTATCCTCAACCGTGCAGAGGTTTAGAACCGCTTGAATGTGATGTTTTGTTAAAACCCTGATTCCCTCAATCCCTTCCTTAGATATGAATTCCAGTTCTCTCAGAATCCTCTCTCTGCTGACCACTTTTAAATAATCAATATCCCTTCTCAGATATTCAAGGGTTTTATCTTCAAATGTGAATCCAAACCTTGCGGAGAATCTGATTCCCCGGAGTATCCTTGTAGGGTCATCCTGAAAACTCTTCTCATGCATTACCCTTAAAATACCTTTATTCAGGTCATTCAATCCTTCAACAATGTCAATCAGTTTACCAAAATTATCGGGAGTAATGGATATTGCCATTGCATTTATGGTGAAGTCCCTCCTCCTCATATCCTCTTCAAAATTTCCAGGTTCAACTATGGGGAGAGAGCCAGGGATAGGGTAGGATTCCTTTCTTGCAGATGCGAAGTCTATTATGAATTTTCTTCCCTTCACCTTTGCCGTGAGGAATTCAGGATGAACCTTTACCCTCATGTTGTGATGCCTTACATACTCTTCAGCAACACCAATTGCATTACCTTCAACCATTATGTCAATGTCTTTTAATTTTCTTTTCAGGATAAGGTCTCGTGCAGGGCCTCCAACAAGATACGCCCTGTACCCCTTTGAGTAGGAGATTGTTCCAATCTCCTTGAGGATAGGGGAAATGTTATCAGGTATGGGAATAAACATATTTAACAACTATATCAACTATGTCCTCTGGTTTTATCCCCTCTGCAGTGGCAAGGAAGTTTGTGATTATCCTGTGGTCAAATACAAGATGGACTACCTGTTTAATATCTTCAGGTGAAGGGGTTGGTCTGCTATCCAGATATGCGCGTGCCTTTGCACCGAGAAGGAGATACTGACCACCCCTTGGACTCACCCCCCATTCAACATATTTTTTCACATCATCAATGTGTGATGTCTGTGGTCTTGTTTCTTTCAAAAGATTCATAACAATGTCAAGAACCTCCTCACTCACAGGCATACTTTTGATTTCCTCTTTTATCCCTTTTAACTCCTTCTTTGAAACAACCTCCTTCACCATTGAGATATCTTCCACAATGCCCCTTGCAACAATTAATCTTTCAGATTCTTCCTCAGGATAGTCAATGTGCAGGGAGAACATAAATCTATCAAGCTGTGCCTCTGGTAGGGGGTATGTGCCTTCCTGTTCAATGGGATTCTGGGTTGCAATCACGATGAATGGCTCATCAAGTCTGTATGTTTTGCCTGCAAAGGTAATCCTCTTCTCCTGCATGGCCTCAAGGAGTGCTGATTGGGTTTTTGGTGGTGCCCTGTTTATCTCATCTGCAAGCACAAGGTTGGAGAAAACAGGACCTTTTATAAACTTGAACTCCTTTTTCCCGTTGCTCTCCTGGAGTATCTCTGTTCCTGTTATATCAGCAGGCATAAGGTCTGGGGTAAATTGTATCCTTGAGAACTTCATACCAAGGGTTTTTGCAAGGGCATTCACAAGCAGTGTTTTTGCAAGCCCTGGAACACCGATTATAAGGGTGTGACTCCCTGTGAATATACTTATCATAAGGTTATCTATTATCCCCTTCTGCCCGATAATTACCCTGTCAAGTTCCTTCTGTATCCTCTCCCTTATCATAACTCAGTCCTGAAGGTGTGCATAATTATATCCACTTCCTCCAGATATGGCCATTTTTTCTTTGATGGTGCAAATACATGGCCATCAATAAAATAATAGAAACCATCCTTGTTTATAATGTATGTTATGAATGGGCCACCCATCACCTTTTTCATGTTCTGCCATATTCCCCTCATCCTTATTGCCTTAATCCCGTTGAAATCAACTGTATCAATCTTTGTTCTTTCTTTCAGTATGGAATCACCCTCAAAGTATCTGGTAAAAAGGGAATCCCTGAAATGAACGGGGTTTCCATTAAAAGTTCCCTTGTTGTAATAGATGGTAACAAGCCTGTCTGGATATGCCCTTATTATTGAGAATATGTTGTCCTCCCTTACAGAAACCTGATAACCCAGTGGAACCCTGACCCATGCACCCAGCAATCTTCTCATTGTGTCTTCCATCTTTTTCTGTTCCCCATCCATGTAGAGGAGTTTTGCAATCCTGTTTCTCTCTCCTTTTCTCAGGGTCAAATATATGGTTTCCCCATAGTCCTTAATGAGTTTTTCAACAGTCTTTTTATCCTTTCCAGCAATCAGAATCACTGTCTGGCCTGAAACATACATATCCTCCAGATGAAAGACACCACCTTCCTTTTTTACCTGTGAGAGTGCTTCAGGGGATAGGAGGGTATCAATGTATGTGTTCAACCAGCCAATCATTACAAGGTTTCTCCAGTATCTGTAGGTCTGTAGTTTACCAGGATTGAGTATATCTGTAACATAAACCTGTTCTTTTGAAGGGTAAAAGTAAACCTTTTCTATATATGGGGTGAGGAGTGAACCAATGTCTTCTTCTCCTCTTGGGATGATTATAACAACATGGTCCCTTGCCCCTGCTGCATGGGGTAGGGGTTCTCTACTGCAACTTATTACGCTTAGACCAGTGCTTAAGAAGAGAATCAAGATAAACTTTTGCATCTTTTTCATTTGGATAGACCTCCGTTACAAGTTTTAACATCTCAACCATTATAGCAGTATCCCCAACTGTTCTTGCCAGGCTGAAGGTGGAGGAGAACAATCTGGGGTTGGATAACATCTTTGTGAGTATGGATGAAACCCTATCAGGCCTGTTCAGTTGTGAATAGAGTTTCAGAAGTGAGTAATACACACCAGGGTCATCCTTGTTTAACTGTATTGCCTTCTGGAGATACTTCTCAGCCTCGTTCAATTTGCCCATCTCCCTGTATATATCACCCTTCAACATGTAGATCATTGCATCAGGTTTTGTGCTCTCTATACTGTTCAGTATATCAAGTGCTGTTTTGTAGTCTTTGAGCACTGAGAGTATTGCCCTGAGTTCTATTGCAATTGTCCCGAGGATTCTCTGCTCATCCGTGAACTTCATGCCCTGGATAAACACATTTGCTGCTTCCTTCAAAATCTGCTTTTCACTCTCAGTTGGTTTTATGTTTGCATATGTTGTGGGGTCAAGAACATATGGGGATGGAATAACCTGCATCCTCATTTTTCTGCCAAGGGTGAAGAAAAGGGCACTGTAATTGCCAAGTAACCTTGTGGTATTTTCGTCCTTATAAACATGTGGGTCAAATATTGACCTGTACTTAAATTCCTCTGTGAGGAGTTTCTTTGTTTTGGGTATGTTCACCATGTCGTATCCCTTTTCAGGAACAAGTTTGTAGAGGAATCCTTCAAGTTTCAGATGTTCCTGATAGGGTTTTCTGCTTTCAAGTGCAACAGTGGCAGAGAAGTAAATGTTTATGCTCGGTTTGTAAACATCAGAATTTATGTACTTCTCAACAAACTCCTTATAGGGCATAAGAAGGTCATCAAGTGTTGGCTTAATTCCACACGCTGCAAGAATCATATCCTTGATTGCAATATCCTTCACAAGGAGGAGTTTGCCAGCCTTGTCCCTTGTGGGATAAAGGTTGTCAATAACAAATTCTTCAAAGGTTCCTTTGTACCTTCCTGATTTTACAGCCCTGTTGTAGAGTTGTTCATACCTTGTTCCCCTGAAAGGTGAATCAAAATCAATGGGCACACCTGCCAGTTTCAGTTGCTTGATATACCAGTTGGTATTCAGAAGGGAGAGGTTGGCAAGCATCACCCCCTTTTTATTTTTCAGGTCAGGTTCTTTGAAGTGCTTCACATACTGCATGAACCACAGAGGGAAGGTATCATTGTCACCATTTGTGAATACAACAGAGTTCTCATCAGCAGAAATAAGCATGTTATGGGCATAGTCATGGGCAATCCAGTTGCCCCTTCTGTTCACATGGCTGTTTATGTTGCTGATAATGGTTAATAGAACCATTATACCAGCCAGTGCAGGAATTCCATAATCTGCATAAGCCCTGTTCTTTTTAAGGTATTTGCGTAGCCTCTCCCTGAACCAGAACATTGCAATCCCTATGTAGAAGGCAAAGAGGAAGTATGATGGTGCAAAGAAGTAATCCCTCTCACGCACCTCCCTTGGTTTGTGTGCAGGATTGGGGTCAGATGGGCTGAACCTTAAATTTAAATATACAACAAGACCAAAGGAAAGGAGAAGGAATGTGATAAAGAAGAGCCAGAAACTCTTTTTCTCCCTCCGGTAGTGAACCACCATTCCCCATATTCCGATGATTGAATAAATGTAGGTGCCAATTAAAGAAAGGATTGAAACAGGGGTTGAAACACCATTCTCTCTGGGGTAGGGGAAGTACTGCCAGGAGAAGTATTTTAGATAAATCTTTATCTGTTCCCAGAATGCAGGTATGAGGGAGAGACCTGTTTCAGGCTGGGTTTTTCTCGGTAGTAATTTCATAGGGCCATACTGTTTCCTTGTAAATACATCCCAGAGTGCCCTGAATGTGCTCGGGTCAGCCTCATTGATTGCAGGATTCAGTCTTGCCCTTATCATTAGATACGCATATGTTGTAATACCTATTACAACAAGACCAAATGCAATTGCTATGAATTTTGGGTCTTTGAGTTCCTTCCAGTTGACCATCAAAACAAATACCAGTGCACCCGGGAGTACAAGCAAAGGTAGAAGGTGTATGCCCATGCCAAGGAAGGTGAGGTATATCAGGAGTAATAATGTGTTTTTGTTCCCCTTTGTTCCCCTGTTGTCATCCCAGTGGAGAACTGTCCAGAGCCCAAGCACAAGCACAAGTGTGGATATGGAATACACCTCTGCCTCAACTGAATTATCCCAGACACTGAAGGCAAGCGCACCAAGAATAGCAGAAAATCCTGCAATTATATGGACAAAGATTGAGGGTTTTTCCTCTCTGTCCTCTTTTATCCTGACAATCACCTTGAGTATGAGAAGATACAGGATTGCAGCAGCAATAGCACCCGAAAGACCTGAGAGGAAATTCACCCTGAAGGCTATTTCCTTTGAAAGGGGCAGTAGTGTGAAGATTCTTCCAATCAACACAAAGAAGGGAGTTCCAGGGGGATGGGGAACACCAAGTATGTATGAACAGGTAATGAATTCTCCACAATCCCAGAATGATACAGTGGGAGCCATTGTGTAGAGATAGAACCCCATGACAACAGCAAATACACTGAAAAACCCAATAATCTTCTCTCTCATTTAACCTCCTCCTTTTTCAAGGCTTTCAATTATTTTATTTTTCAGGGCATCCGGGTCAAGCCCCTTTTCAAGGTTTCCTCCCTTTGAAAAGGATATTGTTCCTGTCTCCTCTGATACCACTGCGCATATTGCATCTGTCTCCTCTGTAATCCCTATTGCAGCCCTGTGCCTTGTTCCTGTTGCTGGACTGATATTTGGATTGGATGATAGAGGGAGGATTGCCTTGGCAGCAACAATGTATCCTCCTCTTATTATCACTGCCCCATCATGGAGTGGAGAAAATGGAGAAAAAATGGATACAAGCAGGTTTGCATCCACAACAGCCTCCATCTTTATCCCTGTCTCCATGTATGGGTCAAGTTTTGTTCTCCTCTCAATCACGATCAGTGCACCAAGTCTTTTATCTGATAGGAGTTTAACTGCCTCACTTATCTCACTGGCAATTTTCTCCCTTTCCTCTCTCAGGATGTATCGTGAGAAACCAATACTCCCTATGGAGATAATGGTTCTCTTGATCTCGTTCTGGAATAAAATTACTATAATTACAAGCCACATACTCCCAAAACCAGTAACAATAAACCTGAGGGTTTTCAGATTGAATACATTTGCTATCACCACAAGGAGCAGGAGGGTAAAGATTCCAATGATGGTCAACACCCCCCTTGTTCCCCTGAACAGTTTCAAAATGGAGAAGACGAGTACCGCAACTATGATTATGTCAATTGCATCAACAATACCAAAATTCAGCATTCATTCCTCCATGCACCAAGCATCACATCAATGAACTGTTTTGTCTCCTTTACATCATGAACCCTGAAGATGTCGACCTTGCCCTCAAGCCCCAGTGCAACTGCTGCAAGTGAGCCAGGTAGCCTGCCTTCCACCTTTGCACCTGTTAGCATACCAATGAAGGATTTTCTTGAAGCACCAAGAAGCACGGGGAGACCAAAGGATTTGAATTCTATCAGATTTTTGAGTATGCAGAGGTTGTCCTCAAGTCTCTTTCCAAAGCCAATTCCAGGGTCTATGATTATGTTTTCTTCTGGAATTCCTCTGGAAACTGCAAACCCAATCCTTTCTTCAAAAAATCTCAGAACCTCTGTGATAACATCATCATAGTATGGGTTCTCCTGCATATCCCTTGGTGTTCCTTTCATGTGCATCAGTACTATTCTGGCATTCTTTTCCTTAACAACATCCGCAATTTCAGGGTCAAACCTCATGGCAGAAATATCATTAACAATTCCTGCCCCAAGGTTCAGGGCTGCCTCTGCAACCTTTGCCCTGTATGTGTCTATGGATATATCAATCTCTTCTTCTTTCAATTTTTCAAGCACAGGCAAAACCCTATTCAGTTCCTCTTCCTCGGATACAGGCTCTGAACCCGGTCTTGAAGACTGCCCCCCAACATCTACTATGGTGGCACCCTCCATCTTCATCTCAACCGCCCTCCTGCATGCATTTTCAGGGTCAAGGTATTTACCACCATCAGAAAAGGAATCAGGTGTTACATTCAGGACACCCATGATTTCAGGTGTCTTCTCCTGTTCAAGACACTCAATCAAATTCACTATCTGACCTGTAATTTTACCAAGTCCAAAAGGCTGGTTTTTCAGGGAACTGGCAATATATTCAAATTCCTTCTTTGTTCCAGACAGCACCACATCTGTCTTGTCCGCCCTGCATGTGATTACATCCCTGTGAATAACTGCATCTGTTCCCCTGGCAAGTGCCATTTGCTTTATAATGTTAACTGCTGCAGGTGGAAGTTTTTCTATCTGGAATACATAGAATCTCTGTTTGTCAGAGAGAAGGTTTACCACCACCTCATCAACATTCATGGACCTTACAAGTTTTTCTGCGTCCCTTTTACCTCTAATTGCTTTAATTCTTATCATCACTCCCTCATCAGATTAAGGGCTTCAAGCCTTGTTGCCTCTCTTTTGAATGCACCCCTGATTGCAGATGTTACAGTGTATTCACCTGTCCTCTTTTTCCCCTGCATCTCAAGGCATAACTGCCTTGCCTCAACAATCACAAACACACCAAGTGGATTGAGAACCCTCATAATGGTATCAGCAATCTCCTGTGTGAGCCTCTCCTGTATCTGTGGTCTCCTTGATGCGGTATCAACAAATTCAAGGAGGTTTGAGAATCCAGTTATTCTGTTATCCCTTGGAATGTATGCAATGTGTATCTTTCCAAAGAATGGTAGAAGGTGGTGTTCACACATGGAGTAAAATGGAATGTCCTTTACGATGATGATTTCGTCGTAATTCACCTGTTTGTAGACCTTTATATTTTTCCCTGCATCCTCCCAGATGCCTTTGAATATCTCTGAATACAATTTTGCAACCCTTCTGGGAGTATCCTTCAGCCCTTCCCTTTCAGGGTCTTCACCTATGGCTATGAGAATATCTCTAACAGCCTTTTCTATCCTTTTTGTGTCAATTGTTTTCTTCTTCACCTTTATTCCTATTTTCTTCCTTTATAGCCTCCTCTGTGTCCAGAGAACCATTTGTTAGAAGAACTTCAACCTCATGCCCATCAAGAACCTCTTTTTTCAGGAGTTCATCAGCAAGTTTGTGTAGTAGTTCCTCTTTGCTATCAATGATTTTTCTTGCCTCTTCATAGGCCTCATTCACAAACCTTCTGACCTCTTCATCAATCAGTTTTGCTGTTTCTTCAGAGAAATCCTTCACTGCAACAAAGTCCCTTCCAAGGAATACTTCATCCCCTGGTTTCCCCAGTGTTATGGGACCAAGTTTTTCGCTCATACCCCATTCACACACCATTTTCCTTGCAATCTGTGTTGCCCTGTCTATGTCATTGCCTGAGCCTGTGGAAATTGTTCCAAAGACCTTTTCCTCTGCAGCCCTTCCACCCATCAAGACCCTTAACTGTGCAAGTAGATACTCCTTTGAGTAAGTTCTTCTGTCATCTATGGGTAGTTGCTGTGTGACCCCCAGCGCCCTTCCTCTTGGAATAATGGTCACCTTGTGAATGGGGTCTGTGTGGGGTGTGAAGTATGTAACTATTGTATGTCCAGCCTCGTGATAGGCAATCAGTCTCTTTTCCTCTTCTTTAAGTATCATGGATTTTCTTGCAACACCCATGAGGATTTTATCCTTTGCCTCTTCAAAATCTTCCATAGCAATTTTTTTCTTTCTCTTCCTTGCGGCGATAAGTGCTGCTTCATTAACAAGGCTCTCAAGGTCTGCACCTGTGAATCCAGGTGTCGTTCTTGCTATGACCTCAAGGTCAACATCCTTGCCCAGAGGAGTTTTTTTCGTATGAACCTTCAAAATCTGAAGTCTTCCCTTGACATCAGGGACATCAACAACAATCCTTCTATCAAACCTGCCCGGTCTGAGAAGTGCATGGTCAAGGATGTCAGGTCTGTTTGTTGCAGCCAGTACAATAATCCCCTGATTTGTTTCAAACCCATCCATCTCAACAAGAAGGGCATTCAGGGTTTGTTCCCTTTCATCATGGCCTCCACCAATACCAGCCCCCCTGTGTCTCCCAACTGCATCTATCTCATCTATGAACACTATGCATGGAGTATTCCTCTTTGCTGTTTCAAAAAGGTCTCTCACCCTTGCTGCACCAACACCTACAAACATCTCAACAAAATCAGAGCCAGAAATGGAGAAGAAGGGGACACCAGCCTCGCCTGCAACAGCACGTGCAAGCAGGGTCTTACCTGTGCCAGGTGGTCCAACAAGGAGAACCCCTTTTGGTATTCTTGCTCCAAGTTTTGTGTATCTACCTGGATTTTTCAGAAATTCAACCACCTCTCTTAACTCTTCCTTTGCCTCCTCAACACCAGCAACATCCTTGAATGTTACCTTCTCCTGGGATGGGGTTATGAGTTTTGCCCTGCTTTTCCCGAAGGAGAATGCCCTGTTTGGTCCTGATTGCATCTGTCTCATGAAAAACATGAACAGGAAGAAG
>Ga0190359_1001699_pt1 | contig 13673 bp, 10 predicted proteins | sample 48721823_MG_FD_161269 | JGI IMG/M metagenome (GOLD analysis project Ga0190359, IMG submission 161269) | Hydrothermal vent microbial mat bacterial communities from Southern Trench, Guaymas Basin, Mexico - 4872-18-2-3_MG | ecosystem: Environmental > Aquatic > Marine > Hydrothermal vents >...
TCCTTGTCAGCATATTACATGAAAATCGCATTGAGACTGTCAAAAACATTAAACAAAAACTCACGGGAAATCTGAAAAAGGTTGCCAACTCTTTGATGAACGTCCAAAATCAGGGAAATACCGCTTTTTACAATGCTCTTTACTATCTGGAAGGTGCTCTTACCTTTGAAGACCATTCAGGACTACCGAAAACATACCTCGCGCTTTTGATGTCCACTGGAGCATGGACAGAAGACCTGAACCTCAGGCTTTTTAACCTTCCAGATCCTATGAAACAGCTGAATGACTTTTTCAACGGAATCAATGGCTACAATGAAAAAATCGATGTGAGCAGCCCCAGACCTCTTATAAAACCACTTTTAACAAGGGAAAAAAGACACCTTCCCTTGAAAGAATTGCCTGATCTGATAAAAGCTGCATCACAGGAAGCCTCTTTAACAACTATTTTGAAAGAACTCGATATGTCCCTGCTATTTGATTATCAGGCGAATTTTGATTCCCTGGACATGGCGATTGCCAGTTTTCAGATCGTTCCGGATCCCAAAGTTTTCCGTTTTGCCGTGAATCAGCTTTTTTACGCTTTCTCTAAATCAGAATCCGTTCTTGAGGAGCTGGACAAGCTGGAAAAATATCTCGATTCTTCTTCACAAGCATCTCTTGAGAATTTGAAAAATAGAATTGCAAATATTTCTAACGATTACAGATGGCAATTTGAATATCTTTACGACACAGCAATTGCTTTAAATCCTGGGGGATGGAATATCAACCCTGATTGGGAGAACATTTACAGCGATTATATTCAGCAGCTTCTGTTAACTTACGGGGATCAGGCTATTGACAAATGTATCGAGATAGCGAAGAAAGAAATTTCAGCCTGTGAGGTCATGAAAGAAACCCATTGGGGAATACCAGATGATAGTTTTAACACACTATATACTTTTGCAAACAGCCTTAATGCTTCCGAGCTTAAAACAAAAATAATGACGCTTTACGAACCCGCTTATATCTGGAATAAAATGCAGGCAGAGAGTTTCTATAACGAAAAAATAACAACCCTTGAGGAAGGCAGTGATGCCCATCAACGCTATCTTGACGTGTTAGAACGCATGAAAGCCTTTGTAGATGAATATGAAAGCAGAAAATAAGCGGGGGTTTAGACCAACCCCGCTTGTTTTTTAAGAATTAAAGAATAATACCGCCGTTCTTTTTTGGTTCCTTTGGTTCGAGCTTTTTCACAAAATCAGGTGGGGCAACGTCTATAACTTTGCTCTCCTGTTCCTTCATAACTTCTTCCATCTTTTTTCTGTACTCATCCATCTTTGCCTTTATGTCCTCTACATCTCCGGTAAGCCATTTATAGATGCTGTCTGTAAGGCTGTCAATGGTTGACAGAGTTTCTTTGTTGTCCTCAATCAATCCGGCTTTTTTAGAGACTTCCAGCTCTTCTTTGACCGCTTTTTGAATCATTTCCCTGTCGAGTTCGCCCGAGTTTTTAACCAGACGCAAGATTATATTGTTGCGTAAACGCAGGTCATCAAGGGCTGCCTCAAGAGCTTCAACTTTTCCCATCAGGACCGAGAGAATCTGTTCCAAAGAAATTTGCACGGTTTCACTTCCCTTCTTTTATTAAGCGTAATTGCTTCTTCAAAGCTTTCATAGAATAAACAGTCATAACAACAGAGGCAAAAATCGGTATTCCCAGCCCGAGCAAGATACCGGTCGTTCCACTGAATAGTAAATCAAAAAGTAATATATTGACTTTTTGCATTGCTCGGACATACAAAAATGCCATCAAAACCATGATATTACCTACTGCCGCTACGAAGGTTAAGATTTCAAGAATTAACGTTGACCCTAATCCAAGCCTTCTTCTGTGAACCCCCGATTTATAGGCACCTGAAGACAGGTAAAATTTCACACCGAGCAAAGCGGATATGAAAAATGTCATAAAGGCTCCTGGAAAGGAAAGTAGCAGTAAAGGGTTCATATCCAGATACATTACGTTTATGAGAATGGAGACCACAAAAAGCGTGGTATAAATCATCGTAATCAAAATTGTTTTCGCGAGGATCGCTGTTTCCAGTTTCAAGGGAAGGTAAGCCGGTAAGGGCCAGGATAAAAATTCTGAAGACATTGAAATGACCATCATCTGTGACGCATAAAAAGAGGAAATCATAACCATAACAAGTGTAGAGCTATACATTTCTCTTGTGGTAAATATCATGATGATCGAAAAGATAAGCGGGTAGAAGAAGAAAAAGAATGATTGTTCAGTTCTCGCAAGAAGCAATATTTCTTTCTTGATTAGATTTACCCGTTTATTTTCATTGAAAGCTATAATACTCTTTTCGCTTTCGACTGGCTCAAAAAGGGCTTTACTCGCAAAGCGGTAAGCCATTCGAAAAAACCACATTCCGAAAAAAAGCAAAAGCAGCCATTCCAGCCCTCCACCCGTAGCGGCTTTAGCTACCCAGTATGATGGTAGATATCTTTTAGCCATTGACGAAGATATTTCAAGGATCTTGCCCGCTTCAAATGAACCATTGGATGCTACAACACTGAAAAGGAGTAAAAACACAACTGCGTTCACCAGAATCAGTACCCCACCAAGTCTTTTTGCAATGTTTCTTGAGATATGGTTAAAAAGAAGGCTGGAAACAAACAAAGCCAGAGTGAGCATCAAAAAATAGCCTGTAAAAGCTGCCAGTAACGTCAGAAAAGCATAAAATAGGCTTCTGGAAAGGCCAAAAGCAAAAGCTATTGGTATATATATGGCAAAACTCATAAAAGTCCCGGCAAAAGCGTCAAAAGCCTTATAAACAAAAATAGTCCCCTTTTTCACCGGTAGCTGCAACAGGAAGTTAAGCTCTTCATAATCACTCAGGGAATAGACAAGATAAGGTAAGAAGTTCAAAAAGCCAAGCACAAGCATTACCAGGGTTATAAAAGAAAAATATGACTCTGAAATGCTCAATCCATTTACAATTGAAAGATTCAGGCTTTCTTCATATTGTTTCAATTCACTAAAAGTTCTATATGCCCCCGGAAAGATCAAGCTGCCAAATACCAATAAAAGTATCAAAAATTGTAGTCCGGGAATGTAAAAGCGAGATCGGGTTTTTCTGGAAAAAGAAGTATTTTTCAATCTATATTTTAATAAAATCAGAAGTGTTTTCAAAGTATCACATCCATTATTCGCTTAAATGGTCGATAATGTCTTTGAATTCATTCCCCCCGGTGAGTTCCAGGAAGAGGTCTTCAAGGGTTTCGTATTTCTCTTTTGAAAGCTCTTTCAGCTCTTCAAGGTTACCCTCGGCTATGAGTTTCCCTTCATTGATGATGCCAATTCTATCGCACATTTTTTCGGCAATTTCAAGCACATGGGTGGTCATAAAAATCGCTGCACCGTTGTTTGCCATTTTCCTGAGCCAGAGTTTTAGAATCTTTGCGCTTCGTGCATCAAGGCCAACCGTAGGTTCATCAAGAAAGACCACCCTGGGCTGTCTCATTAAAACCGTTGCCAGCATCAATTTTTGTTTCATACCGTGAGAATAATCGCCTATGAACTTATCGAGATAATCAATCCCAAATGCTTTGCAAATATCTTCGAATCTTTTCACGGTTTCTTCTCTTGGGCTCTTATAGATTTCCATGATAAATTGCATGAATTCAATGCCTTTGAGGTTGTCATACATTCTTGGTTCATCAGGCACAACACCTATCGCTCTCTTAATAGCAATTTCGTCATTTTCCATGTTCATTCCCAACAACTTTATTTCACCCTCGGTAGGCTTCAATATTCCCGTAAGCATTTTTATAGTTGTTGTTTTTCCAGCACCATTTGGGCCTAAAAAACCATATATTTCACCAGATTTAACAAAAAGATCGAGCTTGTTAACGGCAACAAGTTCTCCAAATTTCTTGGTCAACTGCTTTGCATATATCATGTTTACACCACCATCATTCAACAAATTCAGAAGGTACGGCATCAAAAAAGGTTGCTATTTTAGGGTTGAAGCTCAGCTTAATTGTGCCAATGGGACCGTTTCTCTGCTTTCCGATAATAACTTCGGCTTCATGAGGAGTATCGGAAATTTCAGATTTATCCTTGTAATAGTCCTCTCGATAGAGGAACATAACCATGTCTGCATCCTGCTCAATGGCACCGGATTCACGCAAATCACTGAGCCTGGGCCGTTTGTTTTCCCTCTGTTCCACGGCTCGTGAAAGCTGTGATAACGCAATCACAGTCACATCGAGCTCACGTGCAAGTAACTTTAGAGAGCGTGAAATCTCGGAAATTTCCTGTTGCCTATTATCAGCCCGGCCTTTCAAGTGCATTAACTGAAGGTAATCAACAAAAATCACCTTTATACCATGTTCTGCTTTTATGCGCCGTGCTTTCGCCCTGAGAGAGCGTGGGTCAAGTGATGCTTCATCATCAACGATGATTTTTGACCTATACAACACATCAGCCGCTGAGGTGAGCCTTTCCCAGTCCTTATCGTTCAAAAAACCGGTTCTTATTTTGCTCAAATCCACTCTGGCCTGAGAGCAAAGCAACCGCTGTGCAAGTTGTTCCTTGGTCATTTCAAGACAGAAAAATGCAATGGGCGTATCACTTCTTATCGCCATGTTCCTCGCAATGTTAAGAGCAAAAGCGGTTTTACCCATAGAAGGTCTGGCAGCTACAATAATTAAATCCGATGTATGGAAGCCAGTGGTAATTTTGTCAAGCTGTCTGAATCCCGTTGGAATACCTGTAACAAAACCACCGGTGTCAATAGTCCCCGCCCTGTCTTTGAGATTTTCGAGGTTTTCAAAGACCTTATGCATAACACTTCCAAGATCCTCATAGGTTCTGGTAGTTTGACTCTCCGTGATTTTGAATATCAGCCTTTCAGCCTTGTCAAGTACCTGGTCCGTATCATCAGTTCCATAGGCATCTTCTACGATTTTGCTACCCGCTGCTATGAGCGATCTGAGAAGGGATTTTTCCTTAACTGTTCTGGCATAATACTCCGCATTTGCAGAGGTAGGCACAGTGTCTGCAAGGCGTGCTATCTCGACTTCGCTACCGATTTCATCGAGTGTTCCCAGCGAGCGCATTCTGTCGGTAATTGAGACTATATCAACAGGGTATCCCTCATCGAAAAGCTTTTCAATAGCTGAAAAAATAAGCTTGTGCTTTCTTAAGTAAAAGTCGTTGCTATCGAGTATTTCCATGATATCTGTCAGCACATCAGGATCGATCAACACACTTCCTATCACAGCCTCTTCAGCTTCTACACTGTGAGGCGGCACTTTAGCTTTCATAGGATCGCTTCCTTTCAACCCAATGTTTTATTTCTTTTAATATTTCTTCGTGTTTTTCCCTGGTAACAAATTGCCCTTTTGTCGGTCCACATCCACCCTGGATAGCGTATTTCTGTTTCAGATGAGTAAACAGTTCTCGAAGGTCAAAGCCCTTCGCCGCCAAGATAAATTTATTATCTTCGGAAATGCCCACAAACACATATGCTTTTCGCTCTATGAATTTTGGTATAGCATTTATTATTTCCGCGGTATCCTCGTAAACAATGACAGCTTCGTCCGATACTGGCAATTCTCTTGCAGTGTAGTCGGCGAGTCTTTCAACATATTTCTTTTGAATGGATTTCAGCGCTTTAACGCTTCGAAGCAGGGAATCTACCCTATCTGGAATTTCTTCAAAGCCACATGTGAGTTTTCTTATGAGGTTTCCAATAATCTCATGTTCCTCTTGAAAGAGTTTCAAAGCTCTATTTCCAGCTACAAAATAGAGCCGGGTGAGATTTCCTTTGATTTTTTCCGCTTTTGTTATTTTAAGTAATCCAATCTCAAGGGTGTTTTTCACATGAAGCCCCCCGCAAGGATTTCTGTCAATTTTACCAATAGAAACTACCCGAATTTTTTCCTGAGAAAGAATTTTGTGACTGAGCTCCTTTCTCATTCTCAATTCAAGCTGCTTGAATTCTTCGGGACTGTACAGATTAACATTGATGGGATGTCCCACCTGGATTTCTTTATTCACAATATCCTCGATCAAATTTCTTTGAAATTCTGTAAAAAGCCCCAACGCTATATCTATGGTGGAAAAAGCCTCACTCATTTGAAACCCCACAGTATCAACATCGAGTTCCCTTTTGAGAACAGCGGTCAATAAGTGTTGTGCCGAATGCTGCTGGGCAATGTCAATACGCCTTTCATGATCAATATCAATATTAACGTATGTTCCTATGGAAATATCTTTTGCGGTTTTCAGTGTGATCCAAAGATCCTTCCCCATTTTTTTTACCCCGATTATCTTATTACCTTCAACCTCCCCGCGATCGCCGAGTTGCCCGCCTTCTCCATCAACATAGAGTTTTTCGGAATTTTCAAGCAGGATTTTTACATTGAGCAAACCATTTCCAGTATTCACAACATCCTGTATCTTTGCTCTCATTTTTACCTCCTTTAAGAGACCACTTGATATTTTATGCCATTCTGTGTAATAATTATACAGTAAGAGAATCTTTTCATTATAATAAACCTGTTGAGGTGATATCTTTGTCAGACAAGCCTATCCTCTCCGTGAAAGATATGTGCACATACTTTGACATGGCGGAAGGCACTGTGAAGGCAGTGCAAGACGTTTCTTTTGACTTATGGCAGGACGAAGTTTTGGGTATTGTCGGTGAAACTGGCTCTGGAAAGAGTGTTACGGTGAAAAGCGTCGCCGGACTCATCGATAAGCCTGGTTACATTGCAAAAGGCGAAATTTTGTTTTATACCGACGAATTTTCTTCCGAAGGCAAGCTCGAATACGTAGATCTCGCAAAATTGCCAAAAGAGCAGTATTCTCGAATTCGCGGGAAACATATTGGAATGATTTTCCAGGATCCAATGACATCACTCGATCCTATGTACACCATCGGCGATCAGATGGTAGAAACCATAGTTCACCATGAAGGTACTTCTGAAGAAGAAGCCAGGGAAAGGGCAGTTAAGCTGCTGGAGCAGGTTGGAATACCCAAGCCTGTTGAACGTTTAAACGACTATCCTTTTCAATTGTCAGGTGGCCAGAGACAGAGGGTGGTCATCGCCATTGCCTTATCCTGCAATCCTGAGATCTTGATAGCCGATGAGCCTTCCACAGCGCTCGATGTGACTGTTCAAGCTCAAATTTTGGAATTGATGAAAGATCTCCAAAAGCAATATAGAAGCGGTCTATTGTTCATCACACATGACCTCGCGGTTATTGCGGAGATCGCTACCAAAATACAGGTAATGTACGGAAGTTATCAAATGGAACTGGCTCCTTCTGAAACCATTTTTGACAATCCCATGCACCCCTATACAAATGCTCTCCTTGAATGCATTCCAAGGCTTGATGTAAAACAGGAAGTGCTTGCCCCTATACCCGGTCAACCACCGATTATGCTCAACCCGCCATCGTTGTGTCCTTTCCTACCAAGATGCCAGCGTGCAATTGATAGGTGTTACAAGGAAATGCCTGAATTGGAGCAGGTTGAGGACAATCATTTTATTAGATGTTTCAACCCTGTTGTTAACAAAGTTTCCGTTGCTAAGGAGGAACTCAAATGAAATTGCTCGAAGTTAGACACTTAAAGAAATATTTTCCAATAAGACAGGGCTTTCTCATTGAAAGGGTTGTGGGGTTTGTCAAGGCTGTTGATGACGTGTCTTTTGGTGTTGACAGAGGCAAGACAATAGGCATCGTTGGAGAATCGGGTTGTGGAAAGACAACAATCGGGAAAACGATACTCAGGCTACATGAAGCTACTGACGGAGAAATAGTCATTGATGAAGAAGATACCACCTTCTATTTTATGAGCAGAAAGCGGGCAATTGAATACCTGAAAAAGAACTACTTTTCGTTACCTGCTTTTTCCAACGGTGGAAAAGATCTTGAGCCCCATCAGTTGAAAATATATAAGGCTTTCAAAGAAGCTCAGAAGAATCCTTCAAGAACTCTGAAGATTCTTCATGAAAATCTCGATGCAAAGAGGAAAATGCTAAGACGGAAAACCCAAATAGTCTTTCAAGATCCTATGTCTTCGATAAACCCGAGAATGACAGTAGGGCAGATGCTAACTGAGCCTTTGCTTTTCCATAAGATAGCTGCTAATATGGATGAAGCAATAAAAATTGTCAAGGACCTCCTTGTTCAGGTTGGGCTGAAACCCTATCATATAGACAGATATCCCCACCAGTTCAGCGGCGGTCAGAGACAGAGAATAGCCATAGCGCGTGCCATCAGTGTCCACCCCGAACTGATAGTGCTTGACGAGCCAACTTCGGCTTTGGACGTTTCCGTACAGGCACAAATAGTGAAATTGCTAAAAGACCTTCAAGTTGAATTGAATGCTGGATATGTGTTTATTTCACACAATCTGGCTTTAGTCAGGTTTATTTCTGACGAAATGGTGGTTATGTACCTTGGCAGAATGGTGGAAAAGGGTGACAGCGAAGAAATATTCGATAATCCGCTCCATCCTTACACACGAGCTTTGCTCGCAGCAGCGCCAGTACCTGATCCCAAAAAGAAGAGAAATAGAAAGGACCTTGTTGGCGGGCAAGTTCCTAGCCCGATAAACAGGCCTAAGGGATGTTTCTTCCATCCACGATGCAAATACAAAATGCCAATTTGTGAGAAAGAATACCCGCCTATGTACAGAGTAGCTGATAATCATTATGTTTCCTGTCATCTATACAAGGAACATCAAATTTCCGATACTTTTGAAAAAGGAGGGGAAGATGCATGAAGAAAGTCTTACTGGTTCTTTTTGCTGTTCTTATCGCGGCGCTCGTTATCGCAGAGCCTGAGTATGCTGTCGAAGATTACAACGGCGTACCCGGGGGGACGCTGTTCCTCGGTACAACCTCAGGTCCCAAAACCTTGAACCCTTACTGGGCTCAGGAAACCTCGTCTACTGATATCATAGGGTGGTACAGCGATTCTCTGTTTAGAGCTGACAACAAGGGTATGCCCAACGTTCCTGCCCTCGCTACCAAATGGTGGTTCTCCGAAGATGGAAAGACCGTGTACTTCCAGATCAGAAAGGATGTAAAGTGGTCAGACGGTGAACCTTTCACTGTGGACGATGTTTACTTTACCTTCACCAAGGTTGCTTTGGTGGATGGTATGACAGCTAATGGTCCAGGCGGCGCTATGGACGCCAATGACCAGCTCCCAACAGTGGAAATCGTTGATGACTACACTATTTCCTTCACCTGGAGCGTTCCTAACGTTTGGGGTTTCAAATGGGTAGGTTACTCTGACATCCTTCCAAAACATGCTTTGGAAGAAGCCGTTGACAACGGCACCTTCTCTGAAACCTGGACAGTTGCCGATCTGGACAAAATCGTCGGTATGGGTCCATTCCTTCCTGTTGAATACACCGAAGGCGTTCGTGTAGTCCTTGAAAGGAATCCCAATTACTACAGGGTAGACAAAAACGGCAACAAATTGCCATATCTCGACAAAATCGTTTACCTTATAGTTCCTGACCTTAATACAGAGCTCCTGAAATTCGAAGCAGGCGAAATCGATATTTATGGCCCAACAGCAGAAAACTTCCCAAGAATCGCGGAACAAGCCGAGGAAAAAGGCTGGACTGTCGGTGTTGGTGGACCTGCTCTTGGTTCCAACTTCATCGCTTTCAACTGGGTAAATAAAGATCCTGTTAAGAGAGAATGGTTCAGGAATGATCACTTTAGAAGAGCTTTCGTTTATATGCTCGACAGGCAGTCTATTATTGATACCCTTTACAACGGGCTTGGTTCGCCTCTCTATGGGCCTGTTAGCCCATCTTCAGGTTTCTATAACCCTGAAATCGAAAAATTCGGCTACAAATATTCTATCGTCAGGGCAAGGCTCGAGCTGAAAAAAGCCGGATTTAGCTGGAATCCTGATGGCACCTGTGTTGACAAAGATGGTAATCCCGTTGAATTTGATCTTACAACCAACGTTGGTAACAACGTCCGTGAAGCTATCGGCAATAAAGTTGTCGACGCTGCGAAGAAACTCGGTATAAAGGTCAATTTCACACCCATGCAGTTTAACTCCCTGGTCCAGAAACTTCTTGGACCTGATTACGATGCTGTTATTATAGGCCTTACCGGTTCTGTCGATCCCGGTTCCGGATGGAATGTCTGGAGACTTGATGGCGGACTCCATTTCTGGAACTACTCACCCGAACTCAGACCTGACACGGTAACTGAAGATATATGGTACGCACCTGACTGGGAAAAGAGAGTTGACGAGATCTTCAGACTACAGACGTCCGCAGTCGATCCACAAGAAAGGTACAATCTCTTTGCTGAATTCCAGATGATTTGTGCAGAACATCAGCCATTGATTTACACAATGAACCAGAACTATCTCTACGCGCACAAGAAGATCGTACACCTTGCGAATCCTGAACCTAACCCAGCCGCTGGAACACTCTGGAAGGGTTGGGCAATCTGGAAAGAAGCAGAATAATAAATCGTTAAACCTCTTTAGCGGGAGGGAGTAACCCTCCCGCTTTAAATGTATATGTTCTGAGGAGGGAAGAAGGTGCTCAAGTACATACTTAGGCGTCTCATTTTAGCGGTACCTGTTTTACTTGGTGTCTCTGTGTTATCATTTTTCATTATTTCGCTGGCTCCAGGCGATTTTCTCGACTATTACAGATTGAATCCATCAATCAGCGCGGAGCAGGTTCACACTCTTGAAAGACAATTTGGCTTTGACAAACCCCTTGTAGTGCAGTATTTCAAATGGCTTGGGCAAGTGTTGAAGGGAAACTTTGGATACTCATTCGTGTATCACATACCTGTTTTTGACCTGGTTTGGAGAAGGCTTGGTGCTACCCTTCTCTTAAGCATTAGCACTATGATTTTCACATGGGGAATAGCGATACCTCTGGGTATATATTCGGCGCTGCATCAATATTCATTCAGCGATCAGGCTTTTTCATTCTTCGCATTCATAGGTATTTCCATTCCCAATTTCTTTTTTGCTTTGCTCTGGTTATTTATGGCTGCAAAAACTGGCTGGTTTCCCATTGGCGGGATTATATCCCTGAATTACGATCAGTTATCTTTCTGGGGTAAAATCGGCGATTATCTCTGGCATGTCGTCGGTCCGGTTGTAACGCTGGGTACATCAGGACTTGCAGGCTTGATGAGGCAGATGCGTGGTCAACTACTTGACCAATTGAGACAGGATTATGTGCTCTTTGCAAGGGCTAAGGGAATGCCCGAGGGCAATGTAATCTACAAACACGCTCTGAGAAACGCCATCAACCCCATAGTTACCATGTTTGGATACTCCCTTTCAGGCCTTCTTGGCGGAGCTGTATTGACAGAAACGGTATTCGGCTGGCCAGGCATGGGGCGGCTTGTAATCGAGGCTCTTACATCTCAAGATCTTTTCCTCGTCATGGCAACCCTTCTGTTGAGTTCGCTTTTACTAATTATAGGTAATCTCATCGCAGACATGTTGCTTGCATGGGTCGATCCCCGTATCAGATTTAGACTTAGATAACAGGAGTGATGGCAGTGAAAGAACCTAAAAAAAATGCTCAAGCGCAGGAAACAAAAAAAGAAGATATCTTCGAGGTTCAATATCTGAACCGCTGGCAGCTTGTGTGGCGCGCGTTAAAAAAACACAAACTCGGTCTCTTTTCTCTCTGGGTACTGATTATCATGTACCTCATAGCGCTTTTTGCCGATTTCCTCGCACCTCATGACCCATATGAACAGGCCCAAAACCTTTCTTACGCACCGCCATCGAAAATCCACTGGATAGATGAAGAGGGGAAGTTCACATGGCCCTATGTGTACCCACTCGTTCTTGAAAGAGACCCTGCGAGCTTCAGGACAAGCTTTTCAGAAGGATTTTCTATTAATTCAATTACTGCAAATGACAGGATAACAGGCCAGACGAAGACCTTTACCATTGGTGAAAACAATGTAAAAGAGATTTATATGGTTATAAAGGTAACAAAATATGCAGAAGATGCAGAGGGAAATAAGGCTTATCTTGGCTACCCGGAGTTTGATATCGAGCAAACTATCAAACTTGACGACAGATCTCTATTGGAAACCGGAGAAGCCATTAATATAAACACGAGCAGAAATTCACTCACGGCACTATCGCCAACGAGATATAGAAGTCTTCAAGAAATTGGTCCTCCGGTGAAAATTGTCACTGAGAAAGAACTATACAGAATTTTCGCTGTTGTGAAAGATGAGGTCAAAGAATTCGTCGAAGAAGCCATGTCTCTCTATAACGAGACACTGGATGAAGTTGATGGCGATATCGAGCTGGCCAGGGAATTTCTCGCTGAATTTGAGATCGATCCTGAACTGCTGGAAGTCATTTCTTCACCTGAAGTAGTTTCATACACATCGAGAAAATTCCCGCTTAAATTTTTCGTTCGATCCTGGAATTACAAACTGCTGTGGTTAATCCCGATGGACCTGCATCTTATAGGTGTTGATTCTCCAGCAAGGATATATTTCTTTGGTGGCGATAAATTCGGGAGAGACGTTCTTTCCAGAATTCTATTCGGTTCGAGGATTTCCATGTCCATCGGGTTGTTAGGCATTCTCATAACATTTACACTGGGGCTTTTCATCGGAGGAGTCGCAGGCTATTATGGTGGCTGGGCAGATGAAACTTTAATGAGAATAACAGAAATACTCATGTCTATACCAGGTTTCTACCTTCTCATTTCGCTTCGTGCCATATTGCCAACGAATATGCCTCCACATTGGACGTATGTATTGATCGTAGTCATTTTGAGTTTCATTGGCTGGCCGGGCATGTCCAGGGTTATAAGAGGTATGGTATTGTCCCTCAAAGATAGAGAATTTGTGCAAGCCGCGATAGCCATGGGGTATCCTGCACGCCGTATTATCTGGCGGCATATTATTCCAAATACAGCTACTTATATTATCGTCTCTGCAACCTTATCGATTCCCGGGTACATCCTTGGCGAAGCCGGGTTAAGCTTTCTCGGCCTTGGTATCACCGAGCCTTCAGCAAGCTGGGGGTTGATGCTAAGCCAGGCACAAAACATAAGATCGATGACCGAAGCTCCCTGGCTCTTGATACCGGGTATATTCATTTTCATAGTAGTTATGGCATTCAACCTTCTTGGTGATGCCGTAAGAGACGCTCTTGACCCACGTTCGCTTGGATTTTAGAATAAAATCGATTTCTTACTTCTTCCCTCAGAAAGAAAAGCGGGCCTTAATTTCAGGGCTCGCTTTTTATTTGATTCTTTTTTTCGTGAGAGGGAGAATAATCGCAGGTAGCAGAATCAATGCAAATAGGACAGCTATACCAGCGAAGCTCCCTATTTGGCTGATTGTCTCAGGAGAATTCAGCAACTCCTGTACAGGAGAAAGCCACCAGTTAAAGCCATTCCTTAATACCTCTGCACAGTATAAAAAGAGCTGTATAACTGAAAGGACAAGAGCAATAATGGGAAATACCCTATTTCTTTTCAGTGCAGAAAATTGTATCATGATTCCTGTAAAAAACACAAGCACAGCTATTGCAATTGTCACACCAAAAAACGACGATGTACTTGATTCAAGAAAGAGAGCTGTCAAGGCAGAGCCGCTGCCAAAAAGGCCAAAGAACACCCCAA
>Ga0190359_1001700_pt1 | contig 13670 bp, 14 predicted proteins | sample 48721823_MG_FD_161269 | JGI IMG/M metagenome (GOLD analysis project Ga0190359, IMG submission 161269) | Hydrothermal vent microbial mat bacterial communities from Southern Trench, Guaymas Basin, Mexico - 4872-18-2-3_MG | ecosystem: Environmental > Aquatic > Marine > Hydrothermal vents >...
CCATTTGTAAAAACCGTGTGCAACCGCATTTCCCTGCTGCCCCAGCCTTTAACAAAATCACTCTACCCACACCGGTGCAGCATAGGGCATTAAAACTTCTGCGTGTAAGATTATGATGTACCCAGTATAGACAATTTAGATTTTAGCGATGTTTATTTATTACAATAACTTATGTCATTCTCAATCAGGAACTTCGGGCTAGAGGTCATGGAAGAATTGGCTAAAGATGGAATGACTATGATAGTGGTTACCCACGAGATGGGTTTTGCCAGGCATGTGGCGGATCGGGTGATCTTCATAGATAAAGGTGTCATCGTGGAGGAAAATACCCCTGAAGGCATTTTTGCCAACCCGAAAAATCCACGGACCCAAGAGTTTCTTTCTAAGGTCCTCCATATGTAAGACATGAATACTTGGGTAGTAGAGAGGTGGTTTCATTATTGAAGACAGGTGCGCCTATCGCCCTGCTGGTGTAAGCCGCCCAATTGCCGTAAAGATCAGTTGTGTATCCAAATGGATTTGCTGGATCCAGCCCAAATTCAATTTTACCCCCCGGTCTTTCCTAGACATCCTAATCTCAACCTGGGCTGCGCCTGCCTCCTGCGCCAGTGCTTCAAGAGAAGGAGGGACAACTTGCTGCGCGTGTAGTATTGCTTCTTCCAGGGTTTCAAAATCGCGGACCCCATTGGGCAGATGGAGACGAAACTTACTGCCTCCGTCAAGGGGAGAGATCAGTACGTTTATGCGCTGCACGACACTGCCAGTCACTGCTCCCACTGCGTTTGCTACCTCCGCATGGGGCGGGATAATCAATTCTGTGCGCAGTCTCTCAGCCACACCAGGCATATATGCTTCTACGGGAGCTCCAAGGGCTACCAATGGCCGTAAGAGCCTAAGTTCGCACGCAAGATCAGTGTCCCCTTGCCCACTGAAAGCCCGCTGCAACAATGATGTTGCTGTTAGCTCTTTTTGCCAATCAGGAGGAGCTATTTCATCACCGAGAATCTTGCTTACAATTTCTCTTGCCACCCGTTCAGACATGCCACGCACTACTTTTTGGGCGATGGCCTCTGCACTGGACTGGGCCTTAAGTGCGAGCAACTGGGCGCCTAGTCGCGAAGCAGGGGTATTCCACTGATTTAGCCGTCCCAAAACGTGCAATGCATCTGTTGGAGTAAAGGCTGCACGCTGGACTATACACATCTTCTCCAATCGCTCAACACGGCGGTAAAGCAGCCAGTCTTCCCGTGTCCCTTCGCCACACAACGCCAAGGGACCAGTCTCCATGCGGGAAAGCAATTCCATGTCTTCTTTTGAGAGGCCATGAGATGGTCGCCGCCATGGGATAGCGAATTGGCCTGCGCCACTTTCTCGCAATTGGTTCAACATCTGATGGCGAAGTCTTTCTTCCACAGCAGGAAATCTGCTCGCCAGCAGACAAAGTGGTATTACACGCTGGGGCCCTATGGTCAATTGGCCTTCGGAGTCTATGGTCACGTGGCTGTCTCCACCTAATCCCACCGTATGAACATCCACTGCTTCAACCATAGTTCTCCTGCCCCCAACTCCTGCACCCTCTGGATTGATGCGTAGTCTGCCGTCATGAAGCGCGACTATGTCTGTAGTAGTTCCGCCCATATCTACTACCCATACGTCGCGCTGACCAGACAGGGACAATGCACCTATGGCGCTGGCTGCCGGGCCAGAAAGGATGGTTTCGACGGGGCGCTGTATAGCCCATTCAGCCCTGACTAGCGAGCCATCTCCCTTGACGACCATTAGGGGAGCGGTAATTTCGAGCCTGTTCAAGGTCTGTCGAACTTTGGTGATCAAGTCGCGTAGCAAGGGAATGAGCCGCGCGTTGAGGACCACAGTAGCGGCTCTTCTCACAGCATTGAGACGAGTGGTCAATTCACTGCCACACGTTACGGGGAGACCGGTCAAATCCTCCACAAGACGCCGTAACCGTAATTCATGTGTGGCATTACGTGTGCCAAAATAGCCGGATATTGCAAAGGCCTCCACTTCATCACGTCGAGCAAGAATAGCCTGCTGCGCCCCATCAATGTCCAGAGGTGTAATCTCATTACCTTGCAAATCATGGCCACCTTCTAAGTAAACAATGTCATCAGTTGCCAATTCACGATGAAAGCCTTGTTTTGTCATCAGCTCTTGGTCATAGCCGATGAGCAGTAGACATACACGTGCGCCATATCCTTCAGCAATGGCGTTAGTCGCTAAGGTAGTCGAGAGCCCAACCATATTTACATCGCCGGGACCGGGAGGATTTTCTTTGGTTTCGGTCATAAACACTGTCGTAATGGCTTGCGCAATGCCAACAGACAGATCATGCCGTGTTGTCAATGCCTTGGCTGCCGCTAACACCTTGCCGGTAGCTTGCTCCACAAGGGCCGCGTCAGTATATGTTCCTCCTGTGTCGATTCCCAGTGAGATCAACATGATGATTTTACAAATCTACCTTGGTACCAATTCCTAATGACAAACATTTCTCGTAACTGGCAACAGCTACCGCAATATCCAGTGCAGCGAAACCAACGCTTTCATAAATGGTGATTTCTTCCTGATGTTCTCTTCCTGGGATTTTCCCCGTTACAATATCCCCCAATTCCCCATGAAGCTTTGATTTGCTGATTTTTCCTTGCCTTAAGGGTACTAGCAGATCTCCACCCACTTTCCATGTTCCTTCCTGATTATCGGTTACAATTTTATCAGCTCTCACCACAGTTTTGCCGGCTATTTCCTGCATCTCAGGCGTAAAGGATCCGACAGCATTGATGTGGGCTCCTTCTGCTAGATATTCATCTTCAAATACCGGAGTAGTAGAAGTTGTAACGGTTGTAACAATATCAGCGCCATGGATGCACTCATTTGCACTGTCGGCAATGACAATGGGATAGTCCTTATTCTTGACAGCTTCTGCATATTTGACAAATTCTTCTGCCTGCTGTCGATCCATATCATATACCTTGACTTCCTTTAGGTCCCCCACTTGCTGAATGGCTGACAACTGAGTTCGTGCCTGGACAGCGGTACCGATAATAGCCTGCACGACGTCTCCTTTTTGGGCAAGGTACTTGGTTGCCACGGCCGAGGCTGCGCCAGTCTTCATTGCTGTGAGATGATTAGCACTCACTATGGCCAGGGGCTCACCTGTTTCTGCTGAATAGAGTTGGATATTTGACATCACCGTAGTTTTACCCTTGGCCACATTGCTTGGGAAGCTTGAAGCCTGTTTGATGCCGTAAAATGGCATAGAGCGGTAATTTGCCACGAGAAAAATAGCATCATTGTTTTCATCACGCACACGCAGGGTGACCCTGCGGGGGGACGTCAATAAGCCCTTCGGAATAATCCCGAAATGCTCCCTCAACTGTCCCTATTACATCTTCTATGGTGAGTGCTTTTTTTACATCGCTTTCTGAAATCAACAACATTTTTTCACTCCTGCCTTTTTCAAGGTTTTGATTTTAGAAGGATCATTGAATGAAAACTGGAAATGGCAACTGAAAAATGACCCACTGTGGCGACCTAATTTTGGCCTGTTCTTGAGCAAGCGTGAGGGCCTCTTTGGACGCTTGCGACCCATTATAGCATACCATGAATTTCATACATCACCCCCATTTCCGTGGGCCGGTGATAATCCGGCAGATTTTGTTATTACCCATGGTACCCCATATCTTTCTCGTCTCGTCTCTTGAGGAGGTTTTCGAGCCAATCCGGATCCATCTCCGGCACGGAAGAGAGAAGAAGTTCTGTATATTCATGATATGGGGGCTCAAGGACCTTTTTTTTCACCCCTTTTTCCACAATCCTCCCGTGCAGCATGACGACAATCTCATCCGCTATGACTTTAACCGTGGCAAGATCATGGGTAATGAAAAGGTACGTTACCTGCAATTCATTTTGCAGACCCTGCAGGAGTTTCAGGATCCCTTTTGCCACCAATTGATCCAGCGCGGAGGTCACTTCATCGCAAATAATCAGGTCCGGCTTCGCCGCCAGCGCCCGGGCTATGCAGATCCGCTGCTTTTCTCCACCGGAAAGTTCTGTGGTAAAACGATCGATATATTTTCGTGGAGGCAATTCAATCATCTCAAGAAGTTCCATGATCCTTTTTTCCCGTTCACTTCCCTTCATTCCAAAATAAAATTCCAATGGCCTGCCGATGACACTTCGCACCTTTTGCTTTGGATTGAGTGCCGTGTCAGGCATCTGATAGATCATCTGGATACGCCTTAGGCTTTCACGATCACGTGATTTCAGCGCAGGCGGTAGTTCTTTCCCTTCGTAGAGAATCTTCCCCTGAAGGGGGGGGAGCAAGCCAGTTATTACCCGGGCGAGTGTGCTCTTCCCACTGCCCGATTCTCCTACTAGTGCAACGGTTCTGGCCCGCCTGATTTCAAGATCAATGTCTTCCAGGACTTTCTCTTTCCCGGTATAGCTTGCAGAAACATTCTCAACCTGGAGGACAACATCATCCTTGACACCGGAGAGATTCCGCTCCTCCCGGAGCACCCGAACAGAAAGCAATTCTCTGGTATATTCTTCCTTCGGGTTGGTCAGCATTTCCCTTGTCTTGCCCTCTTCAACAAGATTCCCGTACCGCAGGACCATAATCCGGTCTGCCAACTGGGCAACCACGGCCAAATCGTGCGTAATATAGATGGCCGCCGTGTTGAATTCCCTGGTAATCCGCTTGATCGCGGCAAGCACTTCAATCTGGGTGGTCACGTCCAGAGCTGTTGTTGGCTCATCAAACACGATGATGTCCGGCCGACATGCCATGGCCATTGCTACCATTGCACGCTGCAACTGCCCACCTGAAACCTGGTGTGGATACCGGTACCCTATCCCCTCAGGGTCCGGCAGGAGGAGCCGCCTGTAAATATCCACGGCCTGGTTTTTCGCCTCCTGAAAACTCATCAATCCGTGGGTGACCGGCGTTTCCGCATATTGTTTTATGAGGCGATGCGCAGGGTTAAATGAAGCTGCAGCGCTTTGCGCCACGTAGGAAATGCGCACCCCCCTGATTTCTCTCAATGTCTCTTCAGAGGCACCGAAAAGCTCTATCCCATCAAAAACAATGGAGCCGGAGACAATACGACATCCAGGTCTGGCATAGGACATGGCTGCAAGACCGAGGGTTGATTTCCCCGCCCCGGATTCCCCAATCAAGCCAAGGACTTCACCTTTTTCCAAGTGGAGGCTGATACCCTTGATAATTGGTATCCATTTTTCCTCACTGAACCCTTCGATCTGTATATCCTCCATTTCCAATATATAATCCATAGTGACCCTAATTATTAGATGTTATGTGTAATCCCGAAGTCCACTCGTAATGTCCAGGAACCAGTCAACAACCAGGTTTACTCCCACTGTCAGAAACGCGATTGCTGCTGCCGGCCAGAGGGGTGTAAGGATACCAAAGGTAATCGCACCCGCATTTTCCCGGACCATTCCACCCCAATCGGCCGTTGGTGGCTGGATCCCGAGGCCCAGGAAACTCAAGTCGGCAATAAAGAGGAATACAAAGCAGAAACGCATGCCGAACTCAGCAACAAGCGGTGCCATGGAGTTGGGCAGTATTTCGCGTCGTATGAGCCACCAGATCCCTTCTCCCCGGAGACGTGCGGCTTCAACATATTCCATTACCACAATATCCATGGCAACGGCCCTGGCCAAACGGTACACCCGCGTGCAGTCCAGAAGCGCTATCACCACAATGGTGACTGGTATGGAGGTGCCGGCAATGGCCAACACCATTAGGGCAAAAATAAGCATGGGTATGGCCATGATAATGTCGACTATGCGACTCAAGAGTTGATCAACCCAGCCACCCAGAGTCGCGCCTAAGAAGCCAAAAACAGATCCAATAAAAAAGGAAAGGAAGGTGGTCAGTAATGCAATGGAAATAGTATTTCGGGCACCATACAACATCCGCGTAAAGATGTCCCTTCCCAGTTGGTCGGTCCCAAGCCAGTGATGAATAGAAGGTTGGAGCCAGACATCCGCCACAATATCCGTCTCACCGTAAGGAGAAATAACCGGAGCCAACAGGGCGGCAGCAATATTCAGCAGGATGATAAAGAGACCAACACGAGCACCAAGCGGCAGTTTCCATAACGATTTCAAGAATGCCATGCAGTTCTTCCCCTTATCTTGGATTCCTGAGTTTCGGATTACAAATAATTGACATGATGTCGGCCAAGAGGTTCAACATCACGTACACCAGCGCAAAAATGAGGCCACTGGCCTGCACAACAGGAATGTCACGCTTTGATACAGAATCAACGAGGAGCTGCCCTAAACCAGGGTATACGAATACCACTTCAACAACCACCACTCCTACTATGAGATAAGCGAGGTCAATCGCAACGACATTAATGACAGGTGATAAGGCATTTGGAAAGGCATGAAGGACAATAATCCTCAATCGCTTCAGCCCTTTTAACTGGGCCATTTCAATAAATTCACTTGAAAGGACATTTACAATGGCGGCACGCGTCTGGCGCATCATATGTGCAGCCACCAGCAGAGTGAGCGTAAGGCTGGGGAGAATAATACGATAGATCTTTTCCCAGAAAGGCATTTGCATTTCTATTTGTGCAAGACTGGGAAAGATCTGAAATTTCACCGCAAAAAAGAGGATGAGGATATAGGCAATAAAAAAATCCGGGAAAGAAATCGCACTTAGCGTGCTAACAGAAGCTATTTTATCAAACCAGGTATTCCGGTATAGTGCCGCAAGAATGCCCACGATGATAGCAAATGGGACTGATATGGCCGCCGAGGTTGCCGCCAAAAATATAGTATTTTTAAAACGCCACTCGATCAATTGGGCCACTGGACGACCATTTGCAAGAGAATTTCCCATATCTCCCTTGAAAAAACTGCTGATCCAGTTTACATATCGCACGTGAGCGGGGAGATCCAGTTTAAGCTCCTTGCGAAACGCGGCAACGGTTTCAGGGGTTGCCTGTTGTCCGAGCACCGCCGTAGCCACATCACCGGGAAGCAGATCTATGCCCATGAAGATAAGCATTGAAATAACGATAAGAGTCACCACTCCCAGTGCCAGGCGCTTCCCTACCATATAGACTATGTTTTTCATTTCTTCCTCACTTTATGCTTTTCTTATAACCAACAAATAACCGTGTATCTTTTCTGTTTTCCCATTATATTTCCGGTATTCATGAATTTGTTCAACTTCTGAAAAATTTCTCCCCGCATAAATTGCGGCGTTACCCATTCCCCCTTCCATATCCATGAACCAGTTATACTTCGATGTCCTCTCGCTTCCCCGGATTCCGCCTGTCTTGATGATCCCACCGTTCAGTGGAACGTAAACATCAGGGACGATCGCATCTTCTGTTTTTCCTGACCTTTCAGAAAAAACAACACTAACTATGCTGCATGGCATAGTTAGCAGCATCCATTGCCTCGGTAAGGTTCCCTATTTGATTCAGTTTGAACAGTGTGGCGTTGCCAGCTTTGTGCAGAACCCCCTGCCTTATTCTTTCAATGTTTGTGGCAAAAAAATCATTACCAATGACCATAGTTCCTCACACGCTTTGATATCCGTAATCCTATAATTATTCACTTTTTTGCTCTATGCAGATCTCTTCTATGCTGCATCACATCTCCGTTTGAGCACAAGTGCAAACAGATTCACGCCATTCAACTATGTTCCTCAATGGAAAAGTAGAAATCATTTTACCACCAGATTGTTTTAAAATACTTTATTGGGAGGCGGCATTTCACGTGGATTCTAGCCGTCTTAGCAGGCTGTCGACGAGACATGAACAGCCGCTCTTACATGCTTCTCAGTTATTCATTTGATACTTCAATAACTTGTAGGACAGCGAGACTAAAACATTTATTCTTGCCAAAAAATCATGTCAAAAACTTATATCAGAACATTAAGAATCGATGCACATTTGAATCACCAGAATAGAGCATCCTGAGCCTAAACCGCTCGAGCAACTTCATAGGCATCCCATATGGCGTTCATGATATTATTTGGTTCTCTACAATCCCCCAACACGAATATGCGCGTAAAGCTTCCACTTAATGAGCGGAACAGTTCGTTATTGGGTTTGAGACCCACCGCTGTTACTACTGTATCCGCTTTTATTTTTGTGGTTTCGTAATCTTTGTGAATCACCACAAACCCATCTTCTGCTATCTCTTTGACCTTGGCATTTGTCAACAACGTCACATTGTTTGCAGCCAGCAAATCCATAATCATCAGCCTCACCTGATGAGGAACGAAAGACCCCGACGCCATGAGTTCTGGCAGCATCTCGACAATAGTCACTCTTTTCCCCTGCCCCGCAAGCCAAAGAGCTATTTCACACCCAACTAACCCACCTCCGACGATAAGAGGTCGAAACCCCACAGTTCTTTTCCCCAAAAGCAAATTAACCCCGGTAATCACCATGGTATTTTCAATACCTTTGATTTCAGGGATTACAGGGCTTGCGCCTGTGGCTACAAATACCACCTCTGGATTTTTCTCAATCAAGAATTCGGGGGACACATCTTTCCCCAGTCGTATTTTTACCCCAGCTTTTGCAAGTTGCAGTTCATACCAGCTTAATAAGCGTTTCAATTCCTTCTTAAAATCAGGTACTGAAGCGGCAATAAGCATACCGCCAAGGTTTTCCTCTTTCTCATAAAGCGTTACCCTGTGCCCTCTTATGGCAGCCACCCTCGCTGCTTCCATGCCAGCTACCCCTCCTCCCACGACTACAATTTCTTTCGGGGTATCGGTACGGCTCAACTGGTACTGTTTTTCCCTCCCTGCGCTGGGATTGACCGCGCATGAAATCGGTTTCATTCTCCTATATGCAGCAAAACAGCCATCATAACATGCAAGACACGGACGAATATCCGCTTTGATTCCTTCCTGAACCTTGATGGGCCACTTAGGATCGGCAAGCAGTCCCCTCCCGATGGCAACCATATCTGCCTTTTTTTCTTCTATTACTTTTGTTGCCACCTCAGGGTCGTCCAGCCTGCCTACCGCGATAACCGGAATTTCCACCACCTTCTTCGCCTCTGCAGCCATGTCAATCATACACCCATGTTTCTGATACATTGGCGGGTGAGGCCAATACCAACTATCGTAACACCCTGCATCAACGTGCAGGGCATTGAAACCGGCATCTTCCAGCATGCGCGCCATCCGCATGCCCTCTTCAATGTCGCGACCTGTTTCGATGAACTTCTCGCCGGGAAGCGCGCCGGAATGGCAATCTTTCATATAATGCTTCATACCGAATCGATATTGGACTGGAAAAGCTTTTCCACATCTTTTCCTTATTTCTCTCAATACTTCAATGGGGAATCGAAGCCGATTCTCGAGACTGCCACCATACTTATCTTTGCGTTTATTCCAGGCACTGGTGGTAAACTGGTCAAAAAGATAACCCTCATGACCATGGAGTTCTATTCCATCTACACCGGCCAGGTGCAACAATTCAGCGGCACGGCCCATGGCAAGAATGATTTGCTCTACCTCTTCTGTTTCAAGTGCCCGACAGACCACATTTGTATTCCAATAATTTGGGACGGCAGATGCTGACACCGGACTCCCACGGAGGGTACTGGGAACTGCTACTCGGCCATAGCCTGCCGTAAGCTGCACGAAAAACCTCACACCAAATGAATGAAGAGCGTCACACAATTCCCCGAAAGGCCCTATAGCTCTCTCGGAAATGAGCGGCGTGCCCTCTTCCAGCTTCTCTATTTCATTCTCAACTTTAAAGCATCCGCTGATGATCAGGCCAACTCCATTTCTCGCTCGTTCAAGATAATATTCTACAGCCCGTTCGGAAGGACTCCCATCAAGGTTAGTCATGTAATCAATCCCCAGCGGGGCCATTACAATCCTGTTCTTTATTTCGACTTTTCCTATTCTCACAGGCTCGAAGAGGTTTTTGTAGGTCTCCGCCATATTTCCTTCTTTTCTGCTCACGCCTGCCGAATCCTCATTTATCAGTGAAAACCTCGTTCCTGCAGAGGCAGGAACCAAGAGAATTCAATAAGTTCTGGTGACGATTCCAAGTCTTTTTATGGCATTTAAGAACCAAAAGTGTATTAACTAGCTTACCCGTAATCGTTTTACACAATTAATATCGATGTCCAGAAGTTCGGCTATTTTTACCTTCGCCTCTATTCCCTCAGGATTGTTCGGTACGGGATGCAATGTCCCGATCTTTAGGTCTTGACGCACTTCAGTCATCAACACTGGATCTGTCAGGTCAGAAACTGCAACGTTAAGCTTGTCGGCGACATACGTCTTTGCTTCATCAATTTTCATGCCTCGGGTCATTTGCATACGGGCAACCAGATCTCCGGCAGCCCTCATTCCGCCCATTCCCGATGCAACAGCGTGACTTATCGCCATGCCAAGCGGGTCACCCACGCCTACCTACAATCCGTCAAGGCGGCAGATCTCAACCATACCTTTTGATGCTCTGGAAACAATATCTATCGGAGGATGATCGTGAGCTGTAACGGCTCCCACACCCATTCCCATGTTGACATGCACTGGAATTTTCGCGATCTCCCCGCAGGCTTTCATAAAAGTAATAGCTCTGGACAGATTCCAAGGAGAGGATTTATTAGTATTCGTATTGCACACGGGGCCGAAGATAGTTACCCCGGCCTTTTCAGCAAGCTTGACCTGATCCTGTGGATAAAGCCCTGCTAGCCGTACGCCGTCGTAGGTTAAATCCCCGTGCATCCCCAGGACAAATTCCCCGGCCATGCCCAGTTCTATGCACATTTCAGGATACTTCTTTTTCAGGATTTCGCACGCCTTGAGTCCAGCCAAAAAATCAGCGTCTCCAGCGGCCCCAACAGTATCCAAAACGATTCCGTCCGCCCCTGATTCATATAATGAACTACAGACATAAACAATATCCTTCACCGCTTCCTCGGCAGCAGCCTCATAGGATTCCTGCGCTTCTTCTATCTTTCCCTCAGGCATCAACTCTGCTGGGTTCGGAAAAGGACCGTCCGGCTGACTGTAAAGACCTAAATTGGGCATGGCACCGTAGAAAATCGGCGCGGTTGTTGTCATAAGTGCTTTCTCCATAAGCGGCTGTTCAAAACCAACAATGGGTTTGATCGGTTTGAAGCTATAATCAACATGGCCCAATTCCAGCGTATCCGCTCCCATGAGCTTTTCGTAAATCTCAAGGCATTGAATTCGATTAACACTGACTTGCGTGCGCCACATTTTCAAGGGTGTTCCGTCATAGCTGAGGACAACTTCCTTGCCCGGTTCAACACTTACAAAGCGATAGGGCGAAGCAAAAATACTAAACAGGTGCTTCAGCTCATCTTGAGAAAGAGGTGCGACCTTTGCCCGATCAGCAGCATCCTCAGTCCCCTCTTCAAGGTCTCGCATAAGTTCGCTTTCAGTCAAGGCTACTGGGGTACCATCCCCAAATCTTGTCCATATTTTTCCCATTTTTCTCTCCCTCCCAGATTCATTTGTTGCACATTTCTTCTCGCCAGCGTTTATGTAATATAAAGTGTCAGTATGTGTAAAGACATCACTTCATTGAAATGATGACGAACAACAATCGCGGGCTAAAGGATAACCACGGTTCCATCTTCCTCGATTTTTATTATGTCGCCGTTCTTCACATATCTTAGGAACTCATTCCCCAGTCGATCAATCGTATAAATTCGTCTTTTCATCCAGATATCCGCCACAATGAGGCCACCGGCCGCTATGGAATCAATTTGCTCTGAAAACAGCATCGCTTTAGGGGCAATGCCCATATCTGCTATTCTCTGCCATAGGGCGCCCCCTGATGTTGAACCTATCGTTTTTGGAAGACAAATAATCTTATCAGTCATGTTTCTTCCATAAAGCTCACGGTTACCGCTGTCGGAACAAATTGCCTCAGTGGTCTGTGAACATATACATGAATAGAAACTGGCTAAGGTATTGAAGCCTGAGTGAGTCACTAGGGCTTCTCCCTTAATGGTGCCAGCCAAGATTGCTCTTCCTTTAAACCGCAAGCCTATTTTCTCCCTAACCTTCTATCTCTCCAGTTACTATAATCTCAATCAGTTCTTCGTCCGTAAAAAACCTGGCAGTAGAATAAGCTCTCAATTTGTTTGAGTTTGTTACGATCGCATCATCTGCACTGATATCTTTATCGAAAAGGGCCAACGGACATGTCGCACTAAATGTAACCCCCGCTCTCTTCAGTTGTTCATGGGCTTCCGAATTTTCCCTAAATTTCTCTATGACTTGCCTTGCTGAAAAAATGATGGTTGGGACGCTAAGTTGGTTCTTTCCTTTGGAGACAAGAGCATCCTTGATCTGATGTACCCACCAATAGATCTGCCTTAAACTAAGGTGAGGGCAACCGATAAGACACTTTTTGGGTTTTGCTCGTTTATCAGCCCACAAGACAGGGTAGGAGGCCTGTAATTCCCTTATGGTTTGATCATCAATAAGAAACGTCTCGTATCCCTCTGCCAACAGACCCCTCCCATAATCACGGGCTTCCGGAGTAATATTCTCGACATGGTATAACCCGACTGCTCCGAAAGTCGCGCAAGCAGCTCCCATTTCATGGAGATAGTCGATAGTATATCCCTGCAACCTTGGACCGAGATAACGGTCGAGGCCAACTATGAAGGGAACACCTGCTAACACCTTTTGGCCTATGGCGGCGCCAAGTAACGAAGGAAACGGCAATTTTGAGGTAGCCACTTGTATAAGCCAGGTGGCGCGTCGGCCTTCATCAGTCAAAAGGCCCGTCAGAGGTGTCTTACCGGCAATGTTGGACAAAAGATCTATAATGGCCCCATTCCGATTCGTTCTTGCGCCCAGCACCGAATTTGCGAATATCACGCATGCTGACTCTGACCAGGCCAATACAGTCCCTCTTTCCGGAGCATTGCCCACCTCCGGTAAATAAGGGTTACACGTAAAAGCGAACTTATCCCGAAGTCCCAGTTGCAACATCTTCTGTTCATACTGCTCTTGATCTTTGTATATTTCCCTCAGGACCTGTTCTTGCCAGCCTTTCAAGTGCAAGTTTTCGAAATCAAGAGGAGCTTCAGGATCAAGAGTAAACGGAAACCTCGTCCTGAGACCGCAGTCTACAAATTCGTCAAGCATTTGCATAGGTGGACTTATTCCAGGAATCGGCCAGCAAATAACCAGGTGCCCATTCCCTTCGATCTCTACCAGTTTTTCTGCGTTGAGGGCCTCACCGTATAGCACAAGTGTTTCCATGATTTTCTGCATGGTCTGCCCCTGCTTTCCATGCAAAATATCTTGTTCCTCCTGCGTGAGGTTTATTTTTAGATTGGCAAAATTAATCAAAAAAGTCTCCCGAGTTATATTTCAAATTAATCGCACTAGATTGGACGCCTCTCCTTTGCCTACCCATGAAGCCACTTACTAAAGCCCTCTTCTTCATAAGTAAAGCACAACGCTTTTTGGGGGCATCAATGCAACCAAACAGTTGCATGGTGTAATTTCTTAAGGAGTCTGAAATATCAAAAATTGACTTTATCCAGGCCCTTGAGCCCAAGGATCTTCCGTGCTTCTTCAGGTGTGGCCGGTTGTATTCCAAGTTCTCTGGCGATCCTTATGATTTTTTCCACCT
>Ga0190359_1001701_pt1 | contig 13667 bp, 12 predicted proteins | sample 48721823_MG_FD_161269 | JGI IMG/M metagenome (GOLD analysis project Ga0190359, IMG submission 161269) | Hydrothermal vent microbial mat bacterial communities from Southern Trench, Guaymas Basin, Mexico - 4872-18-2-3_MG | ecosystem: Environmental > Aquatic > Marine > Hydrothermal vents >...
TATTAATCTTATAAAAGAGAAAATTAATTCTCCCCCTCTCCTGTTCTCTCGAAATACTTGATTTTATTACCCTTTTCAAGCACAAAATTTTTCGGGACAGTAATGAAAAGAAAAAAGAAAAATTGATTTTAAGGGTTAGTTGCTATATAATTTTTATTAATAGTAAGGAGGTGTTTTATGAGAAAATCTTTATCTCTATTTATTTCAGTTCTCTTGATTTTTGGTTTAATTACAAATTTTGCGCTTGCCGGTCATCATAAGGACAAAATTAAGTATGTAAAGTATGTGCCTGACAAAGTAATTAAGGAGATGATTGAACAAGACAAAGCAAAAGCTAAAAAAGAAAGAGAAAAAACAGCTGCAATCATCAAGAAAATCAAAGAAGAAAAGAAAAAAGAGAGAGAGAACAGAAAGATTATAAGATTTGATGTTTCAAAAATTAAGAAACCTGCATCCCCGAAAGTTTTCAAACAGGTATGGCATAATCCGCCGGTTGCACAGTATTTAACAGGTACATGCTGGGATTTCTCCGCGACCTCTTTTATGGAATCCGAAATTTACAGGATTACGGGCCAGAAATTAAAACTCTCTGAAATGTTTACTGCTTATTATGAATATGTTGAAAAGGCAAGAGGTTTTGTAAAAACAAGAGGTAATTCTGTTTTTGGACAAGGATCTGAATCAAATGCTCTGATAAGAATTTGGAAAAAATATGGAATTGTTCCCGAAAGTGTTTACAAAGGTGTTCTCAGAAAAGACGGAAGACACAATCATTCGCAAATGTATAGGGAAATGAAAAATTTCTTGAATTTTATAAAGTCAAATGGCTATTGGGATGAGAATGAGGTAATTGCCCATATTAAAATTATATTAAACAAGTATTTAGGAGAGCCTCCCGAGACTTTTACTTATAAAGGAAAAACATATACTCCAAAGAGTTTTCTTAAGGATGTTGTGAAAGTAAATCTTGATGATTATGTTGGTTTTATGTCCACAAAATCAATTCCCTTTTATACAAAAGGTGAGTTTAAAGTGGAAGATAATTGGTGGCATAGTAAGGATTATCACAATGTGCCTCTTGATGTCTTTTATAAAATAATAAAAAGAGCTATTAAAAATGGCTATTCTTTAACTATTGGTGGGGATGTTTCTGAGCCTGGTTATTATGGAGAAGAAGACATAGCTGTTGTCCCAACCTTTGATATTCCGTATGAGTATATAAATCAAGACTCCAGAGAATTCAGAATATATAATCGCACAACAGGAGATGACCATGGAATTCATCTTATTGGCTATACAAGAGTGGGAGGAAGAGATTGGTTCCTTATTAAAGATTCTGCAAGAGCAGCAAGAAGAGGCAAGTTTAAAGGTTATCTTTTTTATAGAGAAGATTATATTAAATTAAAAATGCTGACCATAATGCTGCATAAAGATGCAGTTAAAGATGTATTGAAGAGATTTAAAAAGTAGATAATTTTAGATTGACTATTATGTAAAAATTTGATATAAAATATGCGGGCCTGTAGCTCAGTTGGCTAGAGCAGCCGGCTCATAACCGGCCGGTCACAGGTTCGAGTCCTGTCAGGCCCATTTATCAAGGAGAGAAAAATTGATCAGTCAAATCAGTGAGTTGATTAAGCTTCAAGATGTTGATAAGGAAATAATAAAGACCCAAAAAAAATTAAAAGAATTTCCAAAGATTTTAAAAGAAATTAATGATAAAATAGAAAAAAGTATTCAAATAGTGGAAGAAGCCAAAGAAAAATTAAAGAAAAATCAGATATTGAGGGATAAATTAGAACTTGAAGTTGAAGATTTAAAGGGGAAAATTGATAAGAAAAAATCAGAGCTTAATTCAATAAAGACGAACAAAGAATATACTGCTATGATTAGTGAAATTGAACTTTTGGAGAAGAAAAAGGAAGAGGCAGAGGAAAAAGTTATTGCCTCTTTACTTGAAACAGATGAGATTCAAGAGGAAATAAAAAAGGCGGAAAAAGAAATAGCCAAGGTAAAAGGTGTTTATGAAAAGGAGAAAGAAGAAGTTTTACAAAAACAAAAGGAAGTGGAAGCTTATTTAAAGGAGTTAAAAGAAAAAAGAAAAAAAATAGCTTCTGAAATAGATGAAGAACACCTTAAACTTTATGAGGATTTGGGTAAAACCAAAGGGGGAATTCCTCTTTCAAAAGTTGTTGATGGCTTCTGTTCTGAATGCTATATGAAAGTAAGACCTCATGTGATAGTTGAATTGAAAAAAGGTAAGAATATAGTTACCTGTGAGAATTGCGGAAGAATTCTCTATCTTGAGGTTGAAGTAAAAGAGTAATTAGTCTAAAAACATAGAGACAGAATCTTCAAGTTTTAAAATTTTTTCTCTCCTTGATTTTTCATTAAGAGAATTATAATAATTGCTTTTTTTAAATATGAAATATAATTCCTGGAAAGCTGGTAAAAAATTTTTCTTTCTTATATTTTCAATTATTTTGAAATTTTTTTCAGGGTTAAAAGCCTCTGTAAGAGCTTCATCTTCGGGCTTTTCCATTTTTACCAATGGATAGTTATATTTTTCATTGATTTTTGATTTTAATATACCTCTTAAAATCAGGCCTTTGAAATTTTCTTTTTTTGCTTTTAAAAAAGCGGATGTATAAGGATAAGGTATAAGGTATGAGCTTGTTGGCAAGATTTCAAATAGTTTGAATTTTTTTACTAGGTCCCACAGAATGAAAAACTCTTCAAAAAATTCATCCCATGTTGAATCTCTGTCAAGTATTATCCAATAGTGATAATTTAAAATTTCATTTTTCTCAAATAGATTTACAATCTTCTCAAAACTTTTTGTAGAAATTTTCTGCTTTCCCAATCTTTTCCTTCTCTTTTCCAAAAAAGCATCAGTTCCAAGCCAAAGAAGGGGAGAGCTAACATATAATGATTTGTCTCTTATTATTTTAATTAAATATTCTTTTATTTCTTCATTCTTTTGTACAAAACTGCTTACTGATGTTTGAAAACCGTAAATTTTATAGTTATTTTTTTTAATTGTACCTGTAATCTCTTTTATCTTTTTATCAGCTAAAAGAATATCATCATCATTTATATTAATAAAAAAAGCAGAGGATTCTTTTATTTTTTCTTTTTCTATTATTTTTTTATGTTTTTTTAATAATAAATCCAATTTTTGAGAAGAAATAATCCTAAAATTTCTTCCATGAACATGAGAACAAAAAATACATGAACGGGGACACCCCCTTGAAAGATTAAGCTCTAATCCTCTTTTGAGCATTCCATTTTCTATTAAACTAAAATCTATTTCTATTAAGTCAATTGTTGATAGTTTATTTGTTCTTTCTATATTTGACAGTATAAAATAGTTGTCTTTATTATAAAAGAAACCTTCAAACTCGGAAGTTTTGTGGAAGATTAAGGGGGGAGAGTTCTTGTCTATATTGACAATAAATTTTAATAGTGGGCTTATCTCTTCTTCAGCCTCTCCTCTGTAGAGGAAATTAATAAAATCGAAATGGACAATTGCCGGAATAGGGGAGAGTGTTGGGAAAGGACCTCCTATTCCTATAATCCCTTTATATGTATTTCTTAACTCTCTTAAATAATTTAAAGCTTTTGGAATGAGATCATCAAAAAGGGTAAAGCCCCAGATTTTATCATTGTTTTGAGGTATAGATGATATTTCCAAATCAAGAACAGAGAGTTTTGTTGGTATTTGGGATTTTGAGGTTTTACTCCCAAGGTGGAGAATTGAGGGGGGGTAGGGCATATCTTTCCATCTTGAGTCAAAAATAGATGAGAAAAAAGAAAAAGTTATGCTTGGTTGCTCTGTGTAATGGAAATTTTCTTCTTTTTTTGTTCTATTGAAACTTTCATAAAATTCCTTTTTTATTAAGAAAGTGCCATTTGAAGTGTTTAATTTTAGATGATTTTTTTCTGATAAAGGGAATTCAATTATCCCGCCTTTGTACTTATCTTTGTTTAGTTCTTTTATGATTTGAAGGTATTCTTCATTTCTTAATTTTATTTTTTTACTTTTTTTTATAATCCAAACTCCTCTGTAATCATACGAATTTGGTAATTGTGAGGGAATACCTTTCATAAAAATGTTTTTAAGCTTTAATTAGTTAACCGATTTATTTTCTTCTATAACCTTTCTTATCTGTTCAAAAACATCTGAAAAGCTTTCAATTAAAGGTATTAATTCATACTCAATAATATCAGCTGCTTCCACATCATCTCTTCTTTGCTGGGCATTATTGAATGTCTCAAAAATTTTATTTAGGTTTTGGAATTTTTCAGCCACTGTTGTTCCATCACTTAGTATAAGTTTGTTTAGATCAAACTTGTAAAGATTATGTAAATTTATGAACAAAGTGATTATTAATTTAATTCCTTCAAGCCCTCCATTTATAGCTTGATTCTTCTTTTCTGTTTCTCCTGTTCTTGAAAATTCTGCCGCTCCATTTAAAATTTTTATAAGATCCGGTATGAATTTTTTTACATTATCAATCCCGCTTTCTGCTATTTCCGAGATTTTTCTCGTGGTAATTTCTATCTTTGATACTTTATCAGGAGTTTTTTCAAATTGTGTTCCGGAAATAATAGATGTTATATCTTCCCCGTCTGCGGTAATTTTTGCTATTCCTCGTAACTGTTTTCCGGCTTCTGCATAGATTGCTTGCAAAAGCTCATCCCACTTTTCTAAATTACCATTGAATTGAAAATGCTCCCCATCCAAATAAATTTCGGGCATAATACCTCCTTTTATTTTGCTAATTTAAGGCTTTTCCTTCGTAATAAATATAGTTTTATATCTTCTGAGAAAGACAAAAGTGCCATATAAAGATAACCAAATTGGAATATCAAGAGGAAGGGGATTGTAAGATAGATCCCCTTTTGAATTGAGACAACAATTGTTAATGTAAAATATATTCCAAAAAGAAGCTCTATGAATGGAAGATAACCCATTTTTGATTTATATTTTTTATTTGTAATATCTTCTCTTGATTTTTTCACTCCGTATTTGGGTGTTCTTACGAATTCTGAATCTTTTTTGTCAAACAACCCCTGCCAAACTGCGATTGCATTATTGACGGATAAGCCAATTCCAATTGCAGATACAAAAGGCAGATACTTAATTTTTCTGCTCCACTTCTTTAATACCTGCTTTTGGGCAAAAAAGTAAAAACTTGAAAATGAAAAAGTTGCAAGTAAAAGAAATGGTATATCTATTAAAATCATTTGATCCCAATTAAGATTTCTTCTTATTACGACTGTCGGGAAAATTGCTATTGATAAAGGAATCATGAAAAGATAAGCTATGTTTGCGCATAAATGGAAAAAGGCTTCCAGTTTTATCTTTAAGGGAAGATCCGATTTTATTATTCTGGGCATAAGTTTTTTTCCTGTTTGTATAGCTCCCTTTGCCCAGCGATGCTGCTGTGTTTTAAATGCTTTTATGCTTACAGGGAGTTCTGCTGGGGAGATAATATCAGGGATATAAACAAATTCCCACCCTTTCATCTGAACCCTATAACTTAAGTCAAGGTCTTCGGTTAAAGTATCGTGTTGCCATCCTCCGCCATCAATTATAGCCTGTTTTCTCCATATTCCACCGGTTCCATTAAAATTAAAAAATCTTCCTGATCTGTTTCTTACTGTATGTTCAAGTACAAAATGCCCGTCAAGAAGAATTGATTGAACCTCTGTAAGAAGGGAATAATTTCTATTTATATGTCCCCATCTTATTTGAACCATTCCAACCTTTGGATCTGTAAAATAATGAATCGTTTTTTTTAAAAATTCGGGTGGGGGGATAAAATCAGCATCAAATATTGCAAAATACTCATACTTTGCAAGCTTCATTCCATTCTCAAGGGCACCTGCTTTATAACCTTTTCGATCCTCTCTGTGAATATGTTTTATGTCAAATCCCTCATTTTTATATTTTTCAACGACCTTTGCAACTAACTCTTTTGTTTCATCCGTGGAATCATCAAGAACCTGAATCTCTAGTTTGGTTTTTGGATAATCAAACTTACAGACTGCATTTATTAACCTTTCGGCAACATACATTTCATTATAAAGTGGAAGTTGAACTGTTACTCCCGGAAGCTCCTTGAATTTACCTTTTGGTTCTTTTTTATCATTGCGGTGTTTTTGATAAAGATAGAGCAAATAGTACCTATGTGCACCAAAGATAGACAAAATTAATAAGAGTATAAAATAGAAAACAAGTATTGCTATATCCATTAGCTAACTATTTTAAACTTAATTGATACTTTTGTCAATTTTTCTTTATCTTTTGTTTATATTTTATGCTTTTTCAGAGAATATAGGTTAGCAAAATTACAAACAGAACAACAGGAACAAAATACTTTATGAAAATTTTCCACAAGCTGGCAAGTTTAAACTCTTTTCTGTTTTTTGTAATTTCTTTTATTGCTTTATCGGCGCCCCATACATATCCCACAAATATTGTTATTAAAAAGCCTCCTAAGAGAAGTGATATGTTTCCCCATAAAAGATCCATTACAGAAAGAAAATCTTTTTTGAAAAGAGGAAGTTTTGAGAAAAAGTTTCCTTTAACATTTGCTAGGATTGAGGGAATTCCAAATATAAAAGAGAGAATTCCTACTGCAATAGCTGCTTTTTTTCTTCTCCATTTTTTTTCATCTATAAGATATGCGACGGGTACTTCAAGCAGAGAAATTGTTGATGTTAAAGCTGCTATTACTAAGAGTAGAAAGAAGAGAAAACCGAAAATTGCTCCTCCAGGAATTTTTGAAAAAACAACGGGAAGGACAATGAAAACTAATGCTGGACCCTGTTGGGGGCTCATTCCCGGTATTGTGAATAAAGTGGGGAAAATCACAAGGCCTGCTATTATAGCAACAAATGTATCCAATGAAACTACCCAGAAGGCTGATGATGGCAGATAATCTTCATCGGAAATATAGCTACCGTAAGTCATAATGGTTCCCATTCCAAGAGAGATGGAAAAAAATGCCTGTGTTATTGCAAATAAGATTACCCTTGAATTTATTTTTGTAAAATCAGGTTTTAAGTAGAAAGCGAGCCCTTTTGAAGCTCCTTCGAAAAGCACAGCTCTTATTGAAAGATATAAAAGTATTATAAATAGCATGGGCATTAAGACTTTTGTTAATTTCTCTATCCCTCCTTTTATCCCTAAAGATACAACAAGTACAGTTATTAAAATAAAAAGAGAAAATAAAATAAGATTTAATCCTATATTGGAGGAAAAGTGAGCAAACATATTTTGAACAAATTCTTCTGTGAGTTTATGTGAGAAATCCCCTCTTATTGCTTTTACTGCATAACCAAGAGTCCATCCTGCGATAACACCATAATAGGAAAGAATCATAACAGCTGTGAATACTCCCAAAATCCCTACCAAAAACCATGGGCTTTTAGGTTTAATTTGCTTAAAAGCTCCGACAGGATTCTTTTTTGTCATTCTTCCCATTGAAACTTCTGCTAAAAATACTGCAAGCCCTATTAGGAAAACTGCTATTAGGTAAACAAAAACAAAAGCTGCTCCACCATTCATTCCTGTTTGGTAGGGAAATCTCCAGATATTACCCAAACCAACAGCAGAACCAGCTGCTGCAAAAATAAAGGCTACCTTTGAGCCCCAGCCACCTCTTTCGTTTTTCATCTTTTTCTCCGAGAATAAATTTGTCCATAATTGTAAAATATTCTTGTAAATTTTTCAAAAACTTTTTTTTTCTTATTTTACCTAAAGAAAGATTATTGACAAATTCCCTTTCTTTAAGTAAGATATAGAATTTTAATTGGAGAGTTCAAATGGGCCTTTCTCAAAGTTTTATTAAAAGAATGAAAAAAAAGTTGGAAAAAAGAAGGGAGGAAATCCTGGAAACTTTAGAAGATCTTATTAAGAGGTCCAGTTCGGATAATGATATGGCAATGGATGAGGGGGATAAATCTCTTATTCATTACAGCCTCCATTATCTTTCTCAGCTTTCTGCAAGAGAGCTTAATACTTATAAGGCGATTGATGTAGCCCTTGAGAAAATTGAAAATGGAACTTACGGAGTATGTGAGTACTGCGGGAAAGAGATAAATCCCAAAAGAATTGAAGCTATCCCTTGGGCCAAATATTGTGTCGAATGCCAGGAAAAGATAGAAAAAGGTTATATCTGATAAAAGAAATTTTCACGGCTCTTCTCGATCTTGTTTATCCTTCGTACTGTAAATTATGTGGTAAAAAGTTAAAACCAGAGGAACATATTATTTGTAATGATTGTGTGGAGAGGTTAAATCATTACCGTTTTAGAGAATCTATTATTAAACTTGATGAAAATTCTGTTTTGTATTCATTCTTTATTTTTGAAGATGTTGTGAAAGATTTTGTACACCTTTTTAAATACTACGGTTATATTCCTATGGGCAAAAAGATGGTTGAGTTTATAAAAGAAAAATATGAACTTTCTTTTTTGAATAACTATGATTATTATCTTTCCGTACCTCTCCATAAAAAAAAATTAAAGGAGAGAGGATTTAATCAGGCTGAACTTATAGGGGAGTGGCTCTTTAATAATACTAATGTTGAAAAGTTTTCTTTTTTAAGGAGAATTAGAATAGGCTTACCTCAAGCTTCTTTGGCAAAGAAAGAGAGGATTAAAAATATAAAAGATAGTTTTGTTTTGAAAAATCCGCTGGAAAACAAAGAGGTTTTTAAGAATAAAAACATTTTAGTAGTAGATGATATTTTAACAAGCGGAGCCACTTTTTTTGAAATAAGAAAAACACTTACTCCTCTGGAATTTGAGAGGATTGATATCCTGACTTTATCAACTCCTCGTAAAGTTTAAACTTTACTTATTTCCCTTTTTCTGTTATAAAATCCAATGAAAAAATTCTTACTTGTTTTTCTAATATTCAGTTTTTTTTCTTTATCTTTTTTTTATGGAAATGGAGGAAAGGGTAATGGAAATTATCAAATTGATAATTTCTTACTTTCTCTGCTTCCCGGTGGAATTTTCACAAACTCTTCATTTGAAAATTTTTTCCCAACATCTACTTTTTTGGTAGAAGATAGCAATGGATTCTCTTTTCTGGATTTGAATAAGGTGTACTTTGAAGGAGAATCTCCATTAAATTTTAAATTTTATATTGAAGATTTTTGTGCAAACTCTGCTCTGAATCCGGGCACAAGTTCAATTTTAGCTCCTTTACTTAATATTTATGATTATCAGTTGAGAACATCAGATAATTTAAAAGTCGGTTTTAATTTGAACATAAGTAAAAATGTCAATTTGAACAGATTTTATTTCTCATCTGTTTATACTGACCTCGGCTCATTTCCGGAGTTTGCAACATCTCTTATGAATAAACATCCTTCCACAAGAGATGACGAACTTTACTACACAAGAAGGAAACTACTTACAAATAATATTATTGGCTTTTCAAAAAAGCTTGATTTAAACACTTCTGACCTTTTTATTTCATTTTCTTATGCTAATTTAAAGAGGCAATTTAATGATTTTTCGAAAGAAAAAGATTCTACTTTTAATGAAAGAGGGGAACTATTTTCCTTCCTCTCTATATATAAAAAATCCTTTGATAACTCTGATTTAAAGATTATTACAGCTTTAAACAAAAGATTCAGGGATCATCTCAATTCTGAGTTTGGAAGATTATCTTCGGAAACATTTGGAAATAGTTCTTTTTCTTTTTTAACAGGTTTTGTTTTTAAGGGGGAAAATTATTTTATTAAAAATTCATTTTTGTACGAAGATGAAAATAGAATTCCGAATTTTTCTTACTATAAGAAGAATATGATGGATAATGATGGTGATGCTATCTATTTTTTTGATAGATTTGGAAAATTCAGAGCTTTTACAGTTTCAATTGAAGGAGAAAAAAGATTTGATTTTAATAATAATTTTAATCTGTCTATCTTCTCGATGAACAGATTAGCTTTTATAAAAGGAAATGAAGGAAACTATGAAGACTCTTTACTTTTGTTTGATGATACCCCTTTATATCAGGTAAGATGGAACAGAGGAGATAAATACTCGAATACAAATACTCAATTATTATTAGGAGCTGCTTTTAACTATATTCCAACAGATTTTTTAAGACTTCAGGGGAGGTTATATGTTAAAACATCCCTTCTGGGTTTTGAAAACGCTGGAAATAATTTAAGCCTTTGGGGAGGAGCTTTTGATATTAAAGCCATCTTTTTCAAGGGAAGAAGAGCAGAATTTTCAGTTTATTATAGCCAGAGACCTCAAGATATAAATGAGACCCTAAATTTTTTTCTTGAAAGTAAAAGGCCATCAGGGATTTTTTATAATATGAGGGGGGAGAGCATATCATATACCGGTGGCTTTTATCATAGTGTTTCAAGTGATATTAAAACTCCGTATGAAAAAAGATTTATTGTTTCATCTATCATTAATCTATCAAAGGTCTTTAGAGTAAAAGTAAGAGGACTTTATGTACAATTTCTCAATAATCTTTGGGTAAATTATGAAAAATATGATGGTTATTACAAAAAAGTGGATGCTTTTAATCTTTATTTTCCAGAGAAAGCCTCCCATTACTATCTTTCCAATTATAATTTTGATAAAAATCCATTTTATGCTGAATTTATGTTTCACCTTTTTGGTAGAAAAGAGAAAAGATGGTTTTTTTCATTTTCTTTTATGGCACATATGGGAATGGGATACACAGCTTTTGGGAATGGACCGGTTTACAATGATATAGGTTATACTGATGAGAGTATGGCAAATCCCAACACATGGATAAATGGGTATGGTAGAGTGGATGGAGACAGAGCTTTTGTTGGGAGAATTCTATTTGGGTTTTATCTTACCAAAGATCTTAGTTTGGGAGCAAATATTAAGTACAGGGATGGTGAACCATTTGCATTTATTAAGTATTATATTGACAATGGGAAACTTGCTCTTTACTATCTTAACATACAGGCGGAGGATGAAAGAGGTGTGAAAGGAGGGCCTCGGGAGGATTGTATCTGGGATATGAGTTTTAAAGTTAATTATTCTTTTGAATTTGGCAAGAGAAAGGCAAATATTTTTCTCTCTTTTTTCAATATTCTTGATATTGGCGCTGAGCTTTCGGAGTATGTTTTTACTCCAGATAAAAGGAATGCTGTGGAGCTTCAGATACCAAGAAGTTTAAGGTTTGGTTTGGAATATATTTTCTAAGACCCAAGTCATTTTTTTGCATAAAATACAAAAATTTGTCAAAAAATAGACACCTCTTGGCAAAAAGATATTTTTTTCTCATATTATTATAGTGGCACGTTTTTTGATACTTTTTTATGTAAAAAATAGTGTGAGAGGTTTGCGATGAGTTTAATAAAGAGTGAAAGTTTGACAATACTTGAAAAATTTTTAGATCTAAGTCTTAAAAAACACAGTGTGATAGCATCAAACATTGCAAATGCTAATACTCCGAACTATAAAGCGAGAGAGATGAATTTTGAAGAGGCTTTCAAACGAGCTCTTGGAAAGGGAGAAGACGAGGTTTCCTTGAAAACCACAAATCCAGGACATATCTCCGATGCTAATTCAGTGGAAAAACTTTCACCTACAGTGGAAATTTCTTCCGCTCCAGCTAGACCTGATGGTAATAATGTAAATATGGAAAAAGAAATGGTTAAATTAACGGAGAATAATATAGCATATAATCTGGGTGTTCAATTGATTAGCAAGCAGCTTAAAGATATAAAAATTGCTATAACTTCTGGTAGGAGGTAAAAATGAGTGGGCACTTTACGATTTTTGACATAGCTGCTTCAGGTCTTTCGGCTGAGTTAAAGAGAATTCAGGTTATTTCAACAAATATTGCAAATGTAAACTCAACCAGAACTCCAGAGGGAGGGCCTTACCGAAGAAAGGATGTGATCTTTGAGGCAACAAATATAGATAAAGATAGTTTTGAAAATATTCTAAACTCTGCTGTTTCAGGAGAGGAAGCTGTTGGGGTTGAGGTGAAGGAGATTTACAATGATCCTTCTCCTTTTATTAAAAAATATGATCCCCAGCATCCAGATGCGGATCAAAATGGTTATGTTTCATATCCCAATGTTAATGTTGTAACAGAGATGGTAAATTTGATGAATGCATCAAGAAGTTATGGTGCTAATGTAACTGTTATACAATCTCTTAAGAATATGATATCAAAAGCATTTGATATCGGGAGGTAATTATGTCGGATCCTAAAATTACGGATTATTCTAAAATTATTCAACAGATAGAAAAAGGGATTTCAATTGACAAAGCACAAAAAGCTAACAAAGACAAAGAAGGTAATTTTGCAAATCTTTTGAAAGAAGCTATAAATGAGGTTTCAAAGGTTGAAAAAAATGCTGATGAGGAAATAAAAAAGGTGGTTACGGGAGAAGAGAAAAACATTCATAAGACCTTAATAGCTGTTGAGAAAGCGGATCTTTCTTTTCAACTTATGATGGAAATAAAAAATAAATTGATGGATGCTTATAATGAATTAATGAGAACAAGGATATAGGGTGAAAAATGCCAAATATACTAACTCAAATAAGGAACCTGTTTAGTAATTTATCAACTTCCCAAAAAATATTCTTTGTTACTGTTGTTTTGATTGTTTTTGGGGGACTTGTAGGACTTGTCATGTGGGCAAATACTCCTGAATATGCAGTCCTTTACTCTAACATTAGCGATGAAGACGCCTCCTTAATTATGCAAAAGTTGAAGGATATGAAGGTAAAGTATAAGTTAAGTGGAAATGTTATAAGAGTTCCGCAGAATAAAGTAAATGAGCTAAGGATAAATCTTGCTGCAATGGGATTACCCAAAGGGGGTGGCGTAGGGTTTGAGGTTTTTGATAAGTCAAAGCTTGGAATGACAGAATTTATGGAAAAAATAAATTACTTGAGAGCACTTGAAGGGGAGCTTAGTAGAACAATATCTTCCATAAGAGAAGTGAAATCTGCTAAAGTTCACCTTGTTCTGCCAAAAAGATCTGTTTTTTTGGAAGAGAGGGAGCCTGCGAAAGCCTCTATAGTTTTGAATGTGTATCCGGGAGCAGGGCTTTCAAAATCCACAATAGGAGCAATAGTTCATTTGGTCTCTTCCGCGGTGGAAGGATTATCTCCTCAGAATGTGACTATTGTAGATGTTTATGGAAGACTACTTGCATCCTCTGAAACAGAGAGTGAAGATGCAAAGCTGAATTCAAGACAACTTGAGATTAAGGAAAAAGTCGGAAGAGAGATGGCGAAAAGAATAGTGGCTCTTCTTGAACCAATTGTTGGAATAGGTAAGGTTAGAGCAAGTGTTATTGCTGATCTTGATTTTACCAAAAAGGAAAAAGTAGATGAAATATATGACCCCAATGTTCAAATTGAAAGAAGTGAAAAAAGTGAAATTCAAAAAACAACTGAGGGTACTCAGGGAGGAACTCCCGGAGTTGGTTCAAATGTAGCTGGTAATACGACTCAAACAGCCGGAGGTACAACAAAAGCAAGTGAGTTAAAAAAAGAGGTAAAAAATTATGAAATAAATAAAACAGTTTTAAAAACGGTTTTTCCTTCAGGAGAAATTAAAAAATTATCTGTCTCTGTGATTGTTGATGATGCTGTTAAGATTGAGAAAAAAGGCAAGGAC
>Ga0190359_1001704_pt1 | contig 13658 bp, 15 predicted proteins | sample 48721823_MG_FD_161269 | JGI IMG/M metagenome (GOLD analysis project Ga0190359, IMG submission 161269) | Hydrothermal vent microbial mat bacterial communities from Southern Trench, Guaymas Basin, Mexico - 4872-18-2-3_MG | ecosystem: Environmental > Aquatic > Marine > Hydrothermal vents >...
ATGTACGCCGAGCTGGTTGCCCTAGTCGCATCAATCACCACGGCGTTGAGTAGCGTTATGGCGACTAGAGGAATGCGAGACAGTAACCCTGACACCGCAAACCTTGTGTTAACAGGTATTCAGACTGTGGTATTATCCGTTTTACTAGTCTTTGATTTGCCTCGGTTGAATTATGGGGCTTTATTCTGGTATGCTTTGGCTGGGGTGTGTGGTAGTTTTTTTTGCTAGGCTTCTGACTATGATGAGTTACAAGCGTATTGGTGTCTCGGCTGGAAGCGCTCTCATTGGTACCAGTCCAGTGGTAACCACGATTCTAGCGGTTTTGTTTCTCGGAGAGCCTTTGTTGGTGGCTGTGGTCTTGGGGGCGTTCTGTGTTGTTGTTGGGATCGCTTTTATCAACCTTAAGGATGGGCAGCTTAGCCTAGACTGGAGCCTTGTTTATCTTCCGTTAGGTGCCTCTTTCCTCTACGCTTTATCAAATATTATCAGGAAGATGGGTACAAATCTTCAGCCACATGCTGTTCTAGGTGCACAGGTAAGTACCTTAGCTGGACTAGTGGCATGTGGGGTCTATCTTGCTGCGAAGGGTGGGTTCCGTGACTTGGAGATTAATCGAGGTAACGTGTGGTGGCTTGCAGGTGCAGGGGCTGTGAACGCTTTTGCTTGGATCACCGTTACTATGGCGATTAATCTAGGCAGGGTCTCAGTGGCGTCCTCAATCATCTATAGTTATCCCTTGTTTAGTCTCCTCTTGTCCCGTTTACTGCTTAGAGACGAATCCTACAACCACTACATGGTCATTGGCAGCTTGCTTATTGTGGTGGGGGTAGCGATAGTCTCCTTGTTTGGCTGATTCTTTTTAGCCCCTCGTTACAGAGTCATTATGTGAATCCTAGAAGCCCACGTTTTTTGATGCTCGCTGGGGTTTTATTGGTTTTTCTAGGGTTGATTCTATATCGACCGATCCAGTTTAACGCGGATTGGTCTATTGATGTAAAGGATTTGCTTCACTGGGCTGGTATTGTTGCTGTTGTAGTATTATTCATGACCTCTGTTCTGGCGGTTAAACGGTTTAGGGGAAATCTATCGGTTTCTTGGTTGAATATTCATTGTACTGGTAGCGTTGTTTCGGCTGCTCTTGCATTGGTGCATAGTCGGACAAGGGCTGCTGTAATTCTTCCTGTTCATTATCATAGTTATTTGACGCTGGCGTTGCTCGTTTTGCTTGCTTTCTCTGGTGCCTTGATTAGGCTCTACCCGGGGAACGAGACGGTAAAGCGTTATTGGAGGTTCTATCATCTTCCCCTCTCAGTCAGCTTCTATGTGACGCTATTCTACCACGTGGTGGTAAAGTTGGGGGTAATCTAATGAAACGAGTACTTCTAGCGCTGATGTTTTTCCTCCTCTGGGCTCCAACTGTTTCAGCTCAGACAGATGAACCAGTAATCAGAATCTATGGAGCAATGGAGAACTCCATCAACATCACATACTCAGAGTTTCAGCAGCTACCCATGGTAAGCATCAACGCCAGCACCATTTGTGTAGGTTCTCCACCCGAGACTCCTGGTTTGAACAGCTATGTGGTGTATACTTACAACTGGACTGGTGTTAGGCTTAGTGATGTTCTAGCGCTTGTTGAGCCTACAGAGGATGCTGTGGATATCAAGTTCGGAGATAACACGTTGTATAGTAGTAGTATTCCAATTGCTGAGATTAGGGATGATATGATCTTGGCGATTTATGCTGATGGTGAGGTTTTGACATGTGAGCAGGGGTATCCCTTCAGAGTCGTGTTACCTTGTTACTGGGGCTACAAGTGGGTCAAATATGTGAGTTATATTGAGGTCACTGATTTTGATCATGAGGGCTACTGGGAGAGTCATGGGTACCCTGATGATGGTAGGATACCTGACTGTGTACCCGTAGCTGAGAATCCGGTTGTATTCACAAACACGAGTCTTGCGTTGATTGGTATTGGGATAGTTTTGATTTGTGCTTCCGTCTTCTCGGCTTCTAGGCGTTGATACCTGACTCTAGATTACCGTCTTTGATTGACGCCCAGACCATTCTCTTTGTTGTGAAACTATGACCGATATTGCCTTTGCTGTCTACTGCGATCAAGCCACCGTTTCCATTCACCCTTACAGCCATGTAGCCGAGGGCTTTCTCAGCAGCCACCTGAACACTCATCCCAGCCTCCATATAACTCAGTACAAGTTTTGACAGGTTCACCTTGAGAATGGACTCTCCGTGTCCAGTGGTTGATACGGCTCCAACCCGGTTATCAGCGTAGCCACCTGAGCCAATGATAGGCACATCACCCACCCTGCCAACCCGTTTTCCTGTAACCCCTCCAGTGCTCGTAGCAGCGGCTAGATTGCCTTCATCATCAAGAGCCACAGCCCCTACAGTTTCATGACCAAATGTTTCACCAAACTCCTGTGTCTTTAGCCACTCCTTCAACTCTTTCCGGGCTTCTTCCGTGACCAATTGTTCCTGTGTGATGCGTTCAACCTTAAACTCGTCTGCGAGTCTGTTTGCGCCTTCTCCAATCATCAAGACGTGAGGTGTATCCTCCATTACATGTCGCGCCAACTTGATGGGATATCTTACGTCTCTGAGTCCAGCTACTGCCCCTGCGTTAAGTGTGGCGCCGTCCATGATGAGGGCGTCCATCTCGACCGTGCCATCGGTTGTGAGCACTGAACCGATTCCTGCGTCGAATATTGGGTTGCCTTCCATGCTGTTTACTGCTGCCACTACTGCGTCGAGTGCTGAGCCACTGGTTTTGAGTATGTTCCAGCCTTGGCGTACGGCTTCTTCTACACCGGCTAGGTTTTTGTCTACTTGTTCATCTGGTATGCCCCATGCTCCACCATGGACCACGATAACTGGTTTAGCCATGTACAATATGTCGTGGTACTCATTTATGAAACCAGCAGAGACGCCATAGGCGACAAACTCACATTGCTACATGTAGTTCGTCGCTGACTCGAAGTAATTCATTCCTTTATTTTGGTACAAGTTTTATCTCGAATACGTTGGGCCACAACTTGCCTGTAACATATATTTTGTCGTTTGCTTGGTCGTAGGCGATGCCGTTGAGTACATTTATGCCGTTTTGATAATCTAGTTCATCAACTATGCCTGTTAGGTCTATCCATGAGACTACCATGCCTGTTTCTGGGTCGATTATGGCGATTCTGTCTGTTTGCCATATGTTGGCGTATATCAAACCATCTATGTATTCCAGTTCATTGATCTGATCAATTTCTTTTTCCTCATAGGTGACTGTTAGGGTTGATGTTGTGGTACGTGTGTCTGGGTCAATGTAGCTAATGGTTGATGTGCCATCGCTCATGATTAGGAAGGTTCCATCCGTGGTGAGTCCCCAGCCTTCACCGCTTATCGTAAAGTTACCCGTAGGCGTAAGGTCCATTGTATAGATGAATCCCTTGTTTTCTCGCCATGTTATCTGATAGATTTGGTTGTTGTGGATGGTGATTCCTTCACCAAAGTACTCAGGTTCAAGTGATATGTTTTGTATTATCTCGCCTGTCTCTGGTTCTACTATTCGGAGGCTTGATTCGCCGTAGAGTCCTGTTCCTTCATAGAATAGGTTTTCATGGATTACGAGTCCCTGTGTGAATGCCTCTGGGTCGTGAGGGTATTTGTTGATAATCTCATAGGTGTACTCTGGTTCAATTGGAGTGTCTTGTTGCCATTGTGTGTAGACGATGGTTAAGCCTAGCAGGATTACAAGTGCCGCTGCGATTCTTTTGTCTACAGGCATACAGGTAGCTTTGTTCTTGGTTTGATAAAAACTAGGCAGGACATATAACCAGAATAACCTTTGATTGCTTATGGAAGACGCGGTCAACCAAGATATCTTGATACGTCAAGCCAAACCAACCGATTACGGTATCTTGGCTGAGATGATGGCAGACTCTGATCCATGGCAGAGACTAGGTATCAACTATAGTGATTTGTTGAGCTTGGTCTCGGAGTCGATTCGTGAGGTGTATGTGGCTCAGATTGATGATCAGGTTATCGGGGGGGTTATCCTTGAGATGTATGGCGCTTTCACTGGTTATATTAAGTCGATTTGTGTCTCGCCATTTTATAGAAACAAGGGTGTCGGGCGTTTGTTGATGGAGTATGTTGAGCAGCGGATATTCAGGGAGAAGCCTAATGTCTTTCTCTGTGTGTCTGGGTTTAATCATGAGGCTCAATGTTTCTATGAGGCTCTTGGTTATAGTGTGGTGGGTGTGCTTGATGATTATCTTGTCTCTGGTGAGTTTGAGGTATTGATGCGGAAGACGATTGCACCTATCAATGAGTTTCGTTGAAAGAGTTCGTTATCACATTGTTTCTAGTTAGGTAAACATATTTTTTCTGTTATCGCGTTAAGAAATCATTCTATTATGTCAATATGCTGTGTCTGAGTTGGCTCTTCTTTAATTATTCATGTAACAAGTCTAGGTTGGTTTTCTAGTGTCTTACTTTAATCTGGAAAATAGTTGTAGAATAATGTTCTTTTTTACGAATCATTCGTATTTTTTTGTACTATTTTGTGATTTTCATGTATTTCTGGAGAAAGAAATGCTAAAATGAATTGTCGCGAAGAAACGTAACTATTATAACCTCCACTCTACCAGTAGTGTACTAGAAATAAGCAGCCACTATATCTAGGGGAAAACTCGGGGGAGGAGGCGTCATCAATTGATACCATAGTCATCCGTATGCATCCATCACGGACGCTATGATTCTCCTAGGACTGAACGTTTGGAAGGCAAGAAAATGAAATACGTAAGAAAGCGAGACGGGAAGCTAGCGGAATTTGATAAGACCCGCATAGAGAACGCGATTAGTAAGGCGATGAGGGCGGTTGGAGAGGGGAAAAAGGATACCGCCATAGGGATCACACATATTGTACTTGGTGAACTGGACGAGCACTTTGGGGAGGATGGATGCCCCACAGTCGAGGAAATACAGGACATCGTAGAGGAATCAATAATCAGGGCAGGCTACGCACGGACAGCCAAAGCCTACATCTTGTACAGGGCAAAACAGAATGAGCTCAGGGAGCTAGCGGCTGGATTAAGCAGCGATGATATGGTCGAGAAGTATCTGATGCTGGATGACTGGAAGATCAGGGAAAACAGCAACATGAGCTACAGTCTACAGGGCTTGAACAATTATATTTCTAGTAACGTCATCAGCAGGTACTGGACCAACAGAATCTACCCCCAGAGCGTAAGAGAAGCACACAACAGCGGAGACCTTCATATCCACGACCTTGCTGTACTTGGTCCATACTGTGTAGGCTGGGACTTGCCCGATTTATTGTTATCAGGCTTCAAAGGCGTATCAGGCAAAATATCAAGCGCACCAGCGAAACACTTCAGAACAGCCCTAGGACAGATCGTCAACTTCTTCTACACACTACAAGGAGAAGCCGCAGGAGCACAGGCGTTCAGCAACTTTGACTCATATCTTGCGCCTTTCATACGATATGATGGGCTAAGTGAACGAGAAGTAAAACAGGCGTTCCAAGAGTTCCTATTCAACATCAACGTTCCAACCCGGGTTGGTTTCCAGACACCATTCACAAACATAACCATGGACTTGACGGTACCAAACTTCCTGAAAGACGAGCCTGTTGTGCTTGGAGGCAAGATCCACCCAGATTTTTATGGTGACTTCCAAGACGAGATGGACCTGTTCAACACTGGCTTCGCTGAGGCAATGAGTGAGGGGGATGCATCAGGCAGGGTATTCACTTTCCCAATCCCCACCTATAGCTTGACAAAAGACTTTGACTGGGATAGCCAAGTCGCTCAGAAGGTCTTCGAGATGACAGCCAAATATGGTATCCCATACTTCAGTAACTTCATCAACAGCGACATGAACCCTGAAGACGTCCGTAGCATGTGTTGCAGGCTTAGGATCGATAACCGTGAACTCAGAAAACGTGGAGGCGGTTTGTTCGGTGCGAATCCTTTGACGGGGAGCATAGGCGTAGTTACACTGAACCTTCCAAGAATCGGTTATATTACTAAATCCGAGGAGGCGTTCCTAGAACGCGTCTCTGAGTTGATGGATATTGCCCGTGATAGTCTTGAGATCAAGCGGAAGACTGTTGAGAAGCTTAGCGAGAACGGTTTGTATCCGTATAGTGCATTCTATCTACGGAATGTGAAGGAGGCTTATGGTAGCTACTGGAAGAACCACTTCAGCACCATTGGTCTGGTGGGTATGAACGAGGCTATTGTGAACCTCATGGGATCAGACATAACCACACCCGAGGGAGAAGCATTCGCCAAACGAGTACTCTTGCATATGAGGGAGAGACTCAGCGACTATCAGGAACAATCCGGCAACATCTACAACCTTGAAGCATCACCCGCAGAAGGAACCAGCTACAGACTAGCTAGGATCGACAAGAAACGCTATGGCAGCATCAAGGTAGCCAACGAGGACTTGCTACGCCCCGGTGTAGAGCCCTTCTATACCAACAGTAGCCAGATGCCTGTGGACGCTAGCAGCGACCTGTTTGATGTCTTGGAGCATCAGAACACCCTGCAGCCACTGTACACTGGTGGCACTGTGTTCCATACTTTCCTAGGTGAAAGAGTTCACTCATGGAAGGCGGCAGCGAATCTGGTACGTAAGATGGCTGAGAACACCAACATCCCATACTTCACACTGACTCCTACCTTCAGCGTATGCCCCACCCACGGCTACATCACAGGCGAACACCATGAGTGTCCAACCTGTGCCACCGAGTGCGAGGTATACAGCAGGGTAGTTGGTTACATGCGTCCAGTGAAGCAGTGGAACGACGGTAAACAGGCAGAGTACAGTATCAGAAAGACATTCGATATGGCTGCTCCTCTCATCGAGGGACACGACGATTGAGATTCGCTGGGCTACAGAAAACCAGTCTCATCGACTACCCTGACAGGGTAGCCACGGTTCTTTTTACATCCGGTTGTAATCTTAGGTGTCCTTATTGTCATAACGGTGAACTGGTGCACAACTATGCTGGGCCATTCATCGAAGAAGATGAAGTGCTTGAAACATTACTTGAACGTAAACACTATGTAGACTCGGTTGTAGTGACCGGCGGAGAACCAACAATTCACACTGATTTACCCGGATTCCTTGGGAAACTCAAGGAAAACGGATTCAACGTGAAACTGGACACCAACGGCTTCAACCCAGATACCCTACGGGCATGTCTACCATTTGTTGATTATATCGCCATGGATGTCAAGACCTCTCTAGAAAAGTATTCTGAGCTAAGAGCATCAGACATTAAAGCCTTGGTTGAAAGCATTAGGATCATCAAGACTAGTGGAATAGACTATGAGTTCAGATGCACCGCTGTACCCAGCTTCGTTGAAACCGAGACCATAACAGGGATCGGTGAACTGGTTAAAGACGCGAAACGTTTTGTTTTCCAGCAGTTCAGACCTGAGAAAACTCTCGATCCAGCGTATAATAATGTGAAACCACATTCAGATGAATACATTAGACATCTGGGAGATATAATGGAAAAATACGTGGAAGAAGTAATCCTCAAAACATGATTTTAGAACATTTCTTATATTGTTATTCGGATCTAACAGTATGTCTCAGCGTATTTATGTTGATGCCAATGTTTTCATAAATTTTCTATATGAGAATTCAACGCATCCTGATCTTGTTGGGGCGTCTGTTACTGTTCTTGATGATGTTATTGGTTGTAGGTTTTTCTTGGTGGTGTCTGATTTTTTAGTTCGTGAGATTTCGAAAGTAACTGGATTGGAATATGATTTGATTGAGGGTCGATTGTTTGAGCCCTATCGTATGGTGGATAAGTTGGAGTTTGTGAGGCTTTCTCAGGGTGATGGTTTGGATGTTACTGCTTTTTCGAGTGGGTATGGTGTTCATCCTGTTGATGCTGTTCACGCTGTGTTGGCTATGAATAATGGTTGTTGGCTTGTTACCTTTGATGGGGATTTGAAGGTGGCTGCTGGGCGTGCTGGGTTTATGGTTTTTGATCCGCGTGACCTTTTGTGAACTCTTCCCAGAGTTCGTTTTTGTCTATTTTGGGTGGTTTTCCGGGTATGCTTCCTATTTGTTGTCGGAGCATTTGTCTCGCTGCGTCTCTCAGTGCTTCTGTTCTGTTAGCGTAGATGCCTTGTTCTACTAGATTATCTATTTCTTCGAGTAGTTTATCTGGTAGTCGAAGGCTTATGTTTTTCATACTGTGTATTACGAGCGTAATACGGGTTTATTAACTCTCTGACACAATTTGACGTTATTACTTCTAAGCATTAATCTCGCGAGCTCTGATGTTTGTGGGTATGGTTTTTTTGGTACACAAAGCTTTTAATGACACCCTACATATGCAGATATGCGCATATACATATATATGTGTATGCAGAGTATCTATGGGTGAGAAAAAAATGGGAAGAATAAACGTAAACATAGAGGATTCCATAGAATCCAAGTTCCGAAAGGAAGTATTCAATCAGAAAGGCATGAAGAAAGGGAATCTTACTCAGGCAATAGAGGAAGCCATGTTGCTCTGGGTGGAACAAAACGAGGATCAAGACGAGTCCAAGTGATAAATATTATATAAAAGTAAAGGCGGAGTGATTGTGAGCGATAAGAAGGTTAAGGCTGAGGAAACCGTGATAGATGAGTTTCAGTGCTTGATGAGTCTTCCTAACTTGGGTGATTATGTTGATAGGTGGATAGCTCTTGTTGGAGATGAGGTTGTGGCTGTTGGAGATACTGGTGCCGAGGTGTACCGTGTCTCTAGAGATAAGTACCCGGGGTCAGTGCCTATGGTTTTGAAGGTGCCTTCAGACCGGGTTATGCTGCTCTAGTGGAGGGGTTTCTTGAATTTTACCCACCTTGGTCGGAGGAGAAAGTTTCTTTGTAAGTATCTTTCGTATCAGAACAAGGCGGGAAATTAGCTTAAACTGCCTTTGATCAGGGTTGATTTGCGGAGTGGCGATGAGGCTATGTCAACGGTAGCTTTGATTGACTCTGGTGCTACTGCGAGTTTTATTCCATATGAGATCGCTGTTGATATTCTCGGTTTGAAGTCTGTGAAGGATGATGTTCCTGTTACCGGGGCTGGGTCTACTTTTCCTAACATGTTGATGAATGTTGATGAGATGACAATCAAGAAGGGTGTTAATGGGATTTGCCTTTTGGAGGATGTTTTGGTGCATGTGCCCAAGCCTCCTGCGGAGATTCCTTACTGTGTTCTTGGTCGTGATACTATTTTCAAGCTGTATGAGATTACGTTCAGAGAGAATGAAGGTAAGTTCCTGTTACGTAGAGCTTGATCTATTCTCCTTTTTATTGGGTGGCTTCTTCTAGGATACTCTCTAAGAGTTTTTTATTGTTTTTTGATGGTTAATATGATATACTTTGTGGGTTGTTTTGTTTTATGGGTTCGAGTGATGGTTTGGATAAGCATCTTGAGAAGATTCTGAGTTTTGAGAAGCGCTTTGATTTGGTGTTTCGGGATAAGGGTTTGTTGTTGGCTGCGTTGTATCATAGTGATCCTGTGTTGAAGAAGCGGTTTGCTGTTGCTGGTGATAAGTTGCTTGATTTTCTCTTGTTTGATTTTTTGATGGATAAGGGGTATTCTAAGGGGAAGTTGGACTGTATTAGGCAGAGGCTTAATACTGATGTTAGTTTAGCGAGGATTGGTAGGGATATGGGTTTATCTGATTTTATTATTTTCCCGAATAGTGCTGATGTGGAGGAGAGGGTGACTGGTGATGCTTATTATAATGATACTTTGGAGGCGTTGGTGTATGTGATTATGAAGGATTACGGGCTGGATAAAGTGACCCAGTTCGCTGAGGAATATATCTTTTCTAAGATTCCAGAGAATGAGTATGGTTGTGAAAACTAGTATTTTTTTTTCTAGGTTTTCTATGATTTTCTGCTACTAGTATTTTTGATGGTGTTGAAGATTCTGTTGCGTTGTGTTCTAATTGTCATCGTAAGATGCATATTCTTGCTGATGCTTCTGATGTTGCCTTTTTTAAGGAGAAAATTAGGTAATCTTAGTTCTTTTTTGAGTGTTTGTTTTTATTGAAAAATTTATAGCGCTATGATACATGTATCCGAGTATTGGTGTTTTCGGTGACGCGTGGGAGAAAGAGGAAGTCTACTGAGAAGAGTATTGAGCAGTATGATCATAAGGGTTCGGAGAGGTTGAATAATCCACCTGTTGGCTTGGGCGAGTATGATGTTGAGGAACCTGGTGTGAAGAAGTATAGTTATGATCCTAATCTTGATCCTCAGCTTGTTTGGGCGGGTAAGGCTGAGCGTACTAGTTTTGAGGTTGAAACTGTTTCTCTGCATGTTCATGAGCGAATTGATCCCAAGACTGTGATTGATGCTGTTAGGAAGAAGAAGATTCCTCAGCAACAGGGTCTTGACAGTTTCTTTTCTTCTGAAAGTGAGAATCCTCCTCTTCGTGATGCGGTTGAGTTCTATAAGCATCCTCACGGTTGGAGTAATCGATTGATAGCTGGTGATAGTCTTCTTGTGATGAACAGTCTTCTTGAAAAAGAGGGAATGGCTGGAAAAGTACAGATGATATACATTGATCCCCCTTATGGAATAAAATATAGTTCAAATTTCCAACCTTTCATCAATAAACGAAATGTTAGAGATGGATATGATCCTGATTTAACTCAAGAACCAGAAATGATAAAGGCATTTAGAGATACTTGGGAATTAGGTCTTCATAGTTATTTATCCTATTTACGTGATCGTCTTTTACTTGCAAGAGAATTATTAACTGAAAGTGGAAGTATTTTTGTTCAAATTAGTGATGTTAATGTTCATCACGTACGAAAAATTATGGATGAAGTTTTTGGATCTAACAACAGTATAAATTTAATCCAATTTATGAAAACGGCTGGATTGTATTCAGACTTTTTACCTAATGTGAATGATTTTCTCATATGGTATGCAAAAATCGAGATGAGGCAAAGAAGAAATTCCGTCGTTTATACCTCCCAAAAAGAGTTGGAGGTCCAGGTGCTTCTCAATATAGATATGTTGAAAAACCAGATGGCACGTATCGCTCATTAACAAACGAAGAAATCGCTAAGAAGGGGGGGGTGTCTTACTAAAGGAGGTAGGATATTCAGTCATCAAAGTGCATACACAAGAGGCAACGCAACAACTACAAATTTTGTTTATAAGTGGGGTGGAAGGGAATTCAGACTGCCTTCTGGACAAAGATGGAGGACCACTCAAACGGGTATGGAAAATCTAAGTAAAGCTGAACGATTCTTAATCATAGGAAATAGTCTTCGATATAAACGATATTTAGATGATTTCCCAGTTTATCCTTTGACTGAGGTTTGGAGAGATACTTCAATAAGTGGCTTTTCGGAACCTAGAAGATTTGTAGTTCAGACCAATCCCAAAGTTATCGCCCGATGCTTATTGATGTGTACAGATCCCGGTGATCTAGTTTTAGATCCAACCTGCGGTTCGGGGACCACTGCTTATGTAGCTGAAGAATGGGGAAGAAGATGGATCACATGTGATACTTCTAGAATTGCTATAACATTAACAAAACAACGTTTAATGACAGCAGTATACGATTACTTCGAATTAAATCACTCTATCGAAGGAATCCAAAGTGGGTTTAAATATAAAACTGTGGAACGAAAGACTTTGAGAGCGCTTGCAAATAATGCTCCCTTTGATACGGTTCAACTTTATGATCAACCTGAAATTGATGCCTCAAAAGTTCGTGTTTCAGGCCCTTTTACTGTAGAAGCGGTTCCTTCTATCTCGGTAAAGCCTTTAGAAGATTTATCCCTAAAAGACGAATCAGATGAATCAATAACAAGAGAAGGAGAAACCTCTCGTCAAAATGATTGGAGATCCGAATTATTAAAAACAGGAATAAGAGGAAAAGCAGGACAAAGAATAGAATTCAGTTTTGTAGAAATAATACCAAGTTCAGAAAACACTAGACTTCTTCATGCTCTGGCAGAAACGAAAGAATCTGAACCACAAAGAGCAGTAATAAGTTTCGGTCCCGATCACGCACCGCTTGAACAACGCCAAGTAGACAGAGCAATAGAAGAAGCAAGCCATCTGTATCCACGACCAAAAATGATTATTTTTGCCGCTTTTCAATTTGACCCTGAAGCGGCAAAAGATATTGACGAAGCGAAACTACCTGGTATTACTTTATTGAAAGTTCAGATGAACGCAGATCTGCTAACTGAGGACCTAAAAAAGAAACGCAGTAGTAATGAGTCTTTCTGGCTAATAGGACAACCAGATGTTCAAGTAATAAAACTCAATGGGGAAAACCGAGGGAAAATTAAAGTCGAAGTAAAAGGATTCGACTATTACAACACAAGAACGGGAAAAATCGAGTCTGGTGGACCAGCCAAAATAGCCATGTGGATGCTTGATACAGACTATGACTTCCGTAGTATCTATCCAAGCCAAATATTCTTCCCAATGGCTGGACGAAATGAAGGATGGAGTAGACTAGCTAAGAATCTAAAAGCAGAGATCAATCAAGACTTAATAGACCAATATAGAGGAACAGTAAGCCTCCCATTCTCTCCCGGTGACGCAATCGCAATAAAAATTATTGATGATAGAGGCATCGAATCCCTTAAAGTAATTAGGATGTGACTGGATTGAGCACCGAATCCTTCAAGATCGATAAACTCATTATCAATAACCCCTACGAAATGCCTAAAGAATACTGGGAACGAGTACCTAGTACAACTCAATACTTTCGAAGAAAACAAGGTAGAAGACAAGCAGGATACATCAAAGCAAGCGAAAGCGAAGACCCAGATGCAGTAGGAACGTTCATACCAATACCCCTAGTCAACAAAATCAGAGAACGCGTAGATCAATGGAGAGACAACGACTACCCCGGCACAACAGGAATAACCAGACGCTTACTCCAATTCTGGAATGACAATTCAGAACGTAACTACCCTTTCTTCTTCTGCCAAATGGAAGCCATTGAAACAATCATCTGGCTAACAGAAGCACCAGAAAGCAGCAAAGAAGGAATAGAAATACCAAATGACGGTGGACCATTCACAAGACTCTGCAGCAAAATGGCAACAGGAACCGGAAAAACAACTGTAATGGCAATGCTCATCGCATGGCACATACTAAACAAAGTAACCTATCCCGATGATCCAAGATTCTCAAAAAACGTGTTCATATTAACACCCAACCTAACAATCAAAAACCGCCTTCAAGTCCTCTTTCCAGATAGCCCAAACAACTATTATGCTGAATTTGGTGTCGTCCCATATGACCTTAAGGATAAACTCAGACAAGGAAAAGTCAGAGTAACCAACTGGCACATATTATCATGGGAAAACCAAGAACAACTAGACAAAAAAAGAAGCGTAGTAAAACTCCCACCAAAAAGCGATAAAGCATACACCAAAGAAATCCTCGGCGACATGGCAAAAGAAGATAATATACTAGTAATCAATGATGAAGCCCATCACGCATGGAGAAAGCCCCCAGAATCAAAAATCAAGATGTACAAAGACGAAGAACAAATGGCAACAATCTGGGTAAATGGGTTAGACAGAATCCATAGAACACAAGGAATACTAATA
>Ga0190359_1001705_pt1 | contig 13655 bp, 14 predicted proteins | sample 48721823_MG_FD_161269 | JGI IMG/M metagenome (GOLD analysis project Ga0190359, IMG submission 161269) | Hydrothermal vent microbial mat bacterial communities from Southern Trench, Guaymas Basin, Mexico - 4872-18-2-3_MG | ecosystem: Environmental > Aquatic > Marine > Hydrothermal vents >...
CTCTCTGCGTAAGACTTTGCGATTGCACTGTCCTCTGCAGCGAATTCCACTGCCCAATTCCATGACTCGCAACTTCCTCTCCCCTCTTTACCCCTTGCAATCTTGCGAAGCAACTTTCCCCAAATCCTAAAACTGGATATTGCAGTGCGAATGATGCTCCCAACCATGGGAATGGCCTCGCTCACAGAGGAGAGGGAATCGATGGCACTTGAGATTGCAGCCCATGTATTCCCGAAAATCTCCGAGAATGAGGAGATTAGGCCTGCGGCTGCATCCCTCAAAAAAGATTCTACGGATGATATCGCGTTGTCGACAACAGACCTGCAGTTGTCAAACAAGGAAATTATCGATGACATCACATCTGAGTACGCGCCGACCTCCCTTGCTGTGTTGAGCGCCGCACCAAGCGGGCCATAGACTGCCTGCTTGAGCATCTCGGCGGACGCAACGGACTCGGGAAGCGTCTCCAACATCCCGGTCGTATCGGAGATCCATCCATCCCATCCCCTTCCCATATCCCCAAATAGGGCTGCATTCTGATCAAAGAACTGGGGGTCTAGGTCGCGGTCGAAAATCGGCATCTCATCCTCGAATCATCTGCGCCGCCCTCACGACGTCTTGCTCGGTGGTCGGTCGCCCGAAACTTACCCTGATGGCACACTTGCACGTATCTTCATCCAGGTCCATCGATTTAAGCACGTGACTAGGCTCATCGCTCTTTGCACAGGCCGAGCTTTTAGATATGCAAAGTCCATCTATCTGAGTGAGCGCCCGAGCATCGGAGTCTGGTATGGAGATATTCAATATCCAAGGGACCTTCCTGTCCTCACACCCGTTAAGTCGACACACCTTCCCAAGGCTGCGAATGAATAGTCCTTGGAGATGTGCGCAGCGTTCCCAAAACGAACTCATTTCCGATGCGCACATGCGGGCAGAGTAGCCCAGGCCGACAATGCCGGGCACGTTTAACGTACCCGCCCTGAGACCGTCCTCCTGCGACCCGCCAACGGACTGGGAGATTAATTCGATTCCATCCCTCTTGTACAAGGCACCAATACCCTTGGGTCCGTATATCTTATGGCCCGACAAACTAAGAAGATCGATCCCACTCCGAACATCGATAGGCATCTTTGCAAAGCCCTGAGTCGCGTCGCAGTGGAACAGGACACCCATCGACCGACAGGCTTCGGCGACTTCGGAGATGGGCTGTATAGTGCCCACCTCATTATTGACCGCCATCATGCTGCAAAGATAAGTGTCTGGGCGGAGGGCTGCGATCACAGACTCCGCAGTGAGACAGCCGTTCGGCTCAGGAGCCACATACGTCACCTCATGCCCCATTGCCTCCATGGCCTGCATGGGCTCCAGGACTGCCTTATGCTCGATGGTCGTGGTTACAAAGTGGCGTCTTTCCGCACTTGAGAAGGTGCCGAAGATCGCGAGGTTGCAGGACTCGGTAGCCCCGCTAGTAAAGTAGATCTCATCGGGATTTGCCGAGAGAATATCAGCGATAGCACCGCGGCCCCAATCGACAGCACTCCGCGCGCTTTTTCCCAGACAATGATGACTGGACGGGTTACCATACTCTTGATAAAAGTACGGAAGCATGGCCTCGACAACCTCCGGAGCAGTCGGCGTGGTTGACGCATAGTCGAGGAAGATTGGCCCGAGCACTCGGACATTTTATCAGAAGGAGACCGGACATGATACAGGGCATAGACATCAGCAGGCACCAAGGGAGCGTAGACTTTCATAAGGTAGAAAGAGATGGGATGCGATTCTGCTTCTGTAAGGCCACCGAGGGTGCCGACTACACAGACCCATCGGTTGCTGTTTATTGGGAGGGCCTTCTTGAAACCTCAATGTTCAGAGGACTCTACCACTTTGCCCGACCCGACCTGAGGCCCGGGAGATCTGGCGGAGAAAGGGAAGGACGTCACTTTGCACGTGTCGCAAAGGAATTGGGCCATTATCAAAATGGGTGTCTGCCAGCAATGCTTGATTTTGAGAAGTACAGCGAGAGTGATGGCAAGGAGAACATTCCATGGATACAGGGGTGGCTCGACGTGGTGGAGAACGAGCTTGGAAGACCAGCGGGCATCTACACCGGGTCAAATATTTGGAAGTACGAGGTCTCCGACACCGATCAGTTCTCCGACCGGACGCTATGGCAGGTGGATTACACCAAGACAAGATCTGAGCCGAAGACCATCGCTAATGGGAACTGGAGATGGTCTTTCTGGCAGTGGTCGGGTGGCGGAGATTATGCTTACCATGGACCCGTGTCCGGGACCCAGGGTGCCGTTGATGTTAATCGTTTCAACGGCACTGCCGTGCAGCTTAACGATCTAGCCATGTCTCCAGCTCCTCCAGACACGAGTAGTCAAGGCCTCATGCCCATCGTTGACATCCGAACCGCCGATCAGTCCACGGTCATGATCGTACAGGGACTTCTTCTCAGCCATGGGTTTGGTCCGGCTGGGCTCGTTGGCAAAGACGGGCTGCCAGACGGGATCCCTGGGGAGAAGACCCTGGCGGCACTTAGCGCATTCAACACAGTCGTTGACTCGCCCATCGCCACAGAGGTGGGGCCGAGAACTTGGTTCGGGCTTCTCAGCTAGGTTCGAGGGATTCTTTTTTCCAAATCCGCGAGGTCTCTCTGACAAACTGGCTAAACGGTATGGCCGACATCTGGTATCCGGACCGGAATGAAGCCAGCTTGGCATCGATGAATGCCTTCGAGTCAAACTTCCCGTCTGACATCCTCTCGGCGCACCTTATGCTCATGCGGTAGGCGGGAACCTCTAGCGCCCATCTCGTGTGAGGATTCAGGTACCTCAACTCGAATTTGACATGACCCATCATTTTCCGCTGGTAGATGTGAACAAGTTCGTGCCAAAGAATCATGGCCTGCGAGAACGTGCTCAAGTCCCTGAATCCCTTTTGGAGCCACACTGACCCTCTCAGAGTCACAGTAAACCTCCGACCGTGGGTGAATATACCCATCCGTCGGCGAATGACATAGGCCTCCCTGCCGATCCTTCTGCGCGCCTCACGAAGGCTTTCGCTGGCCAGTACCGGCACATCTTTGGCCCGAATGAGCGACCTGCTGTCCTCTGCAAGAGCAATTTCATGTTCGCTCAAAAGCCTAGATCTCATTGTGCGACAAATCTTTCTATTTGCTCTGACCTGAGAATCTTCTCAAGAGGAAGTGCGGATACCCTTTCCGCGCATCCCAGGAACCCAAGTGACCTGAGGGCTGCAACAGCGGCCCTCTTTTCGGTCATCACGGTCTTCGGTGTACCGCGGATCTCTATGTACTTTTGGATTCTGAACTCAATGGGTATCCGTGCGGCTCTTGTTCCAGGCTCATGGCACACCCACCGGGAGTAGATGAAGACGGCGTAAATATCAGGCGCAAAGTTCGTATCCACGCCGGGCCTCATCTCAGATTACAATCTCGATGTTATCGAAGGCCTTCTGCACAATCCCCTCCACATCTTCAGTGGTGAGGGGTCGGGACTCTTCGACCTTAGCCTCCAGCCTTCCGACCCTGGCCATCACAGCAGCCATCAGATCTGAGATGGCTGCCTGGTACCCTTCGCCGAAGGCTTGAGCAGAGAGCTGTGCGGCATCCGGCGGAGGGGGCTGAGGATCGGGATCTGGCCCTCGGCGCTCCTTGGGCCGGATTGCAGCGCGTTCCGCCGTGAACAAAAAACGGAATCCGTCCTCCCAGACAACCAGGACCTTGTCTCTCTCAAATCCCTGGACCATCGCATTGGCCCAGGTCTCGACTCGATCGTCCCATGCCAAAACTGCAGCTCCGGGATACAGGTCGAATGGCTTTCCTTTATACGTCGCGGTCCAATATCCCTCGTCGTATGTTAGCTGCGCAGATTCTTCAAATATATTTTCCGGTATCGCCATGTCCCCTCCCGCGATAGTTAATCAGTTACTACGCTGGAGGTTTTGTGTCAATCGCATTCGAAGAATTTTCGAGCACATTCGATTGCATCATTTAAAACACGTGTCTCTTCCTGATCACCTCCCACATCAGGGTGATGCTCTTTGATTAGTTTGCGATATGCCTGCTCTGCCTCATCGAGAGTCTCCGGGTACCATCTAAGGCCAAGCGCGCGAAACCACCGCTTGTGTTGAGATGGTACGTGTTTCTTCTCCGTCTCTTCCGGAGCCTCTTCTTCTGGTTGAGGGTCTGGGCTCTCCTCGCGGACTTCATCTGCGTCCTCTATGCGTTCAGGCATTAGTTCAAATGCGCTCATGAACTGCAAGAATGTCTGAGGACTGCAGTCCCTCTTCACCTTGGTCAGGTGTCTGACAGTCCTCGAAACCTCTGTGAGGTTATCGACTACATCGTCGTATGAGTCTGAACAGATGCAATACTCAGATGTGTAGAAAGAGGATCCGTCCCAGTATTTGCGTGCGAAGTACACTGCGCACCCAGGGTCATGGTGGAGATGCACACGCGGGGGTGTCGGTCCACGGGGGTCCCTTCCCAAATACCGATCGTTCGTGGATATCGTGTAGGAAGACAGACCAAAGGCTCGCATCTCATGACGAAGCTCAATGACGGCGACATGCTCAGTCGCCAGTCCCTCATCTCTCATGTCATCGCGAGTACGGGGGACGCCCTCTGGCCAATCCAGAGGATACTCGAAATGCCCAGCGCTAGACCTCATCGCTTCAGGTCGTCGATCATGCGGTTGAGGACCTCAAGCTCTCGCCGGACTCGGCCCTGGGTCTTGTCGATCAAAATTGTCCCGACTTTGTAGATGCCATCCTTGATGGGGCTCTTACGAACGGCCTCCTGGGCCTTCTTGATGTCCTCGACCTCAAGACGCGACATGTCATTCAAGTCGCACTTTCGCATCATCTTTATGTACTCCATATAGTCGTCGCTCATATGTGCTGCCATCTCTTCCTTGTGACGATGTAATGTATGGTCACTTCTGAGACCCTGAATCGCCGTGCGAGGCAAGCGCCAGTCTCCCCGTTGGAGTGCCTCTCGCGGATGTCCACAACCTGCTCCTCAGTCAGCTTGGAACCGCTGTTGCGAGACCCATCCCCGTTGTTTCCATGCGCTGCACGCTGCGCAGCATTTTGGCGCTTGGTAACCCATGACAAGTTACCCCTCAGGTTATTCTGGCGATTGCCGTCCTTGTGCCCGACCTCGTAGCCAGAACCCGGCCGCGCGCCGATGAATGCTGTCACCACGAGTCGATGAACGTAGGCGCTCTTCCTAAGCTCCTTGCCAGCCCTATTCGATCCGGCAAGATGCACCCTCAAGTAACCATCGTCATCTTCACTTGGTCGGAGCACCTTGCCTGTCTTCAGGCTGCGAACGCGCCCAATCGACGACACCTCATAGAACCGAGTGAAGCCATGAACAGGCTTCCATATCTCCCTCGCCATGCCTTAACCCTACTATCCGGGTATGCATGGGTCAAGGACTACGCCATGCCAAGCTCGATCTTCGCGGCCTGCACAGTCGACGCGGTCTTGTCGGCCCATGTGCGACGACCAAGCCCACCGGGGTGAAACACATCCAGGTGTATCCTTCCCCCGCCATACACCCCGAGCCCGGCGAGCCGATCAGGATACTGCAGCCACATCTTCGCGCCTTCGATTTCAAGCCGTCGGTCATTTTCGGATGTCCCGTACACCGACAGCGGCTCAATATCGATGGCTGCTGCGCGCAGATGGCTGGAGTTCTTGGCACCGCTGACCGCAGCGTTGTAATCAGGGGACCTGTACCCGTTCTTTATCGCTAGGGGAAAACCGAGCCGATTCCGAAGCTCCTGGGCAAATATGGCGATGTTGACGATATTTGGCTCGTACTCCACGGGGGCCTCGACAACCCGCCCCCATTTTCGGAGCGTCAGAAACTCCTCGGGATAGAAGTCAGTGATCCCGTTCTTGGCAAATGCGACAGCAAGTCGATCAATCTGGCTCCCCCCGGGCGACCCAGCGGGCGTCGGAACATACGGGTCGCTTGGAGGATAGTACGGCCCGGGTGCCGGAGAGGTAGTGGTAGACGAACCACCCGAACGACCGCCGATAAGAAGCAGGGCACCAAGCCCGAGGAGAAGTATCCCTGTCATGGGAGTAGCCTATTCGCTTTGTCGATGATCATCTCATATTGAGCGCGGTTTATTCGCCCCACGTCGAATTCCTGATGCGCGCGAGCTTTTGCATCGATCGCATGTGATCGCGATGGAACGACATCGCCATCCACCATCATGTACATGGGGTACTTTCTCTGCATTGGAAGTCCAAAGGCCCAATCTGGAAGCATTCTTCTCTCCGCAGAGCTTATTCTACCACTAGGGTTTGCAAAGGTGTCCACCATATTAGGTGCTCGACCAGGCGAGAAATCTGCCTCCGCCCTCTCCACGGACCTTTTCCTCCTACATGCGGAGGCCATTTGCTTACGGCTCATTCCACGCGCACTGGCCAGTGGACGGCATTTGGGGTACGCCCTTGCATCGTCCTCTCCCCTACCGCATTTGTTCCATTCCCGGTATGGAGCTTTTGTGTGGACATCCGGGGGGTCGCAGATGTCCACCCATCGCTCGCCGAACCACCTTGTGAGCCCCTCTGGGTTATCGAACATTTTTCCCTGAGACAGGGCCTGCAACCTTCCGAGAAGCGCCGCACGAGCGGTTCGTGTGGAAGACTTCAGATAGTCTGTGTCCTTGTACCAGAGCCTGAGAAACTTCGCCGATGCCCTATTGGCTTCATACATGGCGTCTTCTCGGACATTCTCGTATGCATCTATCAATCTGCTATCGGCCAGTCTCAGGCCAAAGGGGATGCTGCTCGGAGATATGGGCTTGGGCAGATAGCTAGGTCGACTCATTGATATATCCCCCTACGCCTGCGGCGCATGTGCGGATTAATGTTAGCTTGGTGCAAGCGAATTTCAGACTCTGCCTCCTCAACCGTCTCCACCCCCGAGGCGATAAGTTCGTCCTCGTAGTAAAGATCGTATCCGCCTTCGCCGTCGGGTAGGCCGAAGTATTCTCCATATGTGATCTTTCCAGAGCGGTCTATCCGCGCAGTCGGGTTAGCGTACCGGCCTCCCATGCGCTTGTACTCTTGCACAAGCTGACCGCTCGCATATGCGCTTGGCCAGACGTCGACCCTATCTTTCACCCTCCCTCTCGCAGCCGTGTACTTGACGGGATCGAGCACGTTGTCCGGTACGTCGAAGATCGGATTGCGCCTGGCCTTATCCTTGCGCACAGCAGCCTCGGCCTGCTTGCGCATCGGCTCACCGCCCCACAGAAGCCACGCCTGGATTGCCTTTGACTCCTCTGGCTTGAGACCCTTGAGCTTCGCGTTGATGTAGTTGTTGCGATGGCGATTGAAGAATCCGTTGACCTGATAGGCGTTGACTCGCTTACCAGCCACGATGTCACGGGCCCTGAGCACTCCGCTGCCGATGCCAAGTTCAGCAGCCTGCATGGCATCGAGTCCGCCCTTCTTACTCTTTGGTGCCCTCTTTCGCGCCTCAAGCCCGCGCTTCGCGGCCTTTTGCGCTGCCTTGTTGGGTTTGATGTACAGCTTCTTCCACGCCATATTTTACTTCTCTCTCTTTGCCTGGCGCTGCTCTCGTGCGCGTCGTTTCTGTCGTCGAAGCTCTCTTCGTTCTGCCGCAGCGATCTCATCGACGTCGTTTGCGGTCTGCCACTGACGCATAAGCTCACCCTTGGAACTCGGCATCAATCCCCCCTGGTACTTGCCCACCCGCTTCGCCTTCGACTCTTCGATGACTCGGTGAGTCCTCACCCGGCTGACGTTTCTCAGGATATTCGCGCCAATCCCGAAATCCTCCTTGCCCTCCGGGTCCCCTTGCACAGGGACATAGTCCACTCCTGGCTCAAGGGCGCTCAGGTCAAGCTCAGCTACATACACCTCAGTCCCCTGGCCCGGGTCCCTGGCTATATTTGTGTTGAGAAGAGCGACCTCTGGATTGCAGTAAACTCGGAGCTGACGGGCCAGCATCTGGGATTCTTGCAGAGGGCCAATCCTAAACTCAGGATTAGAGGTTGCTATCCAGTAGATCCCCCGACCGCAGTCATCCCAATACTGGTCTTGATAATCGTCGAATGACTTGAACCTTCTTGCCATCTGGTCAAGGGTGTCCTTGACCCTACTCCTCCTGGGGTTTGGCAGCGGCGATCGACGTCTATCATAGTCGGAGGAGTAGCCTCGGATGGAAATCGCCAGTTCGGGCGGCAACTGGTCCAAGCACACACAGTCTCTCCCGAGCATGTCTGTGAGCGTCACGTTCCATATGCACTGGAATGCCTGGCTGCCATTGTCGGCGCGATCGATTATATCAATCACCTGCAACGCTTCTTCGAGCGCGTCATCTTTGGATGCCAGGAACCCTGTACTGAACTTGATCGTGTCGAACTCATCTAAGTCGTAGTCGAAAGTGGCGTCGTACTTGCCGCCCCTCTCCTCTACGGCAATCTCGATGTCCTTGTAGACGGTGAGGTCGTGTCCGTCCCTGCTTGTTCCCACACGTTCCATCAGCCCAGCAATTCCATGTTGAACTCAGCTATCCGATCTTTAACAGCGACCTTTGTGAAGTCTTTGCTTTTCATCGTCCTGAGGTTTCCTTTCAGGGAGGCAAGGGAATCGATGGAGACCTCAGGAACGATTCCATACGAGGCAGAATCTCGGTACTCGCTCGCAGCCTCCTCGAATCCTGGCATAGCCGCCCTGGACAGCATATCGTCCACCTGGGAGGTCATCGACTCGAAGATTGCGTCCAGCGTCTTCTTGGTGGGCTTCGGCTCTCCAAGCTCGACGAGGGCGGCTTCGTACAAGTCTGTCATTGACTCATTGAAATGTTCAATGTCTCTGACGGAGTAGAAGTCGCTCAGATTCAGGCGTCGGCGAGATGGGTTGACCATCGACTTAATGTCGGCCTGGTCCGCCGCCGCCATCAGGGCATTCGAGAGAAGGCTTACCGCAGCCGCCCTCGCGTCTTCATAGCTATCGAACGGACCCTGCTCCGGTCCCTGAGTAACAAACTGCAGGCGACCTCCTCGATCAAGGTAGACTGCAAACTGGGTGAAGAAACCCTCACTTGGCTTTTGGTAGGTGGTGATAAAGCTCGCTATGCGGCCACGATTACCCTGAAGCACCTCCTCAACCTCGGTGCTTCCACTGACCACGTTTCTGTTGCGACGCTCGAAGTCACCAGCGGGAGCCGGGCTATCGGGGTTCATTCTCGGGTAGACCTTTACCTTCTTCTTCGGCATCACTTTTCTCCAAGCTCTTTATGCCTCTTGACCATGCGGGAGACAAATCCAGGGTTTTGGCGAACCTCGATGAGGTCCTTGATCTTGTCGAGGTCGTCTGAATGCACATGCAATCCAAGACAAGGGTTTCGGCCCGGTGCCGTGTCCACACCCATCACATCGTCCTCAAAGTCGCCTCTTGCGATCGAGACCATATCATCGTAAGAGACGTCCCCCGGGATGAATTTTTTCAGGTTGCGTGATTCAAATAGACGGCTGGGCCATGCGGTTGGCTCTCCGTCCTCCTCGATGGGCACAAAGTTATAGATTGCATCGTCCACCAAGATCGGGAATCCGTTCCCCGAATCGTCTACAATCAGGACGTACCATAGCGCATCGCTTCCGAGCAAGCGGTTGACCTCTCTGTCAGTCTTGGCCGTAGTCCCCTCAGGGCCCACCTTCATCCACTCTACACGGAACTCCTCGCCCCTGCGAATTCCCCCCTGATCCTCGGATGAAAACCTGAGAAACAGGTCCTCACCTTCGTCGGTCTCCCCAGCAACAAACAAAGCGTCCTCATCGGATCTACGTCCGATTATCTGCACAAAGGGTGGCTTGCTTTTGAGAAGCTCACGCATTTCACCCTCTTGGACATTCGAAACTGCAACGGGACCCGTCTCGCTATATCGCACGAGGTCGTAGACGAACGCCCCGTCCTCGTCGACAATCGCAGATACAGAGAATATGTCCCCTTGCTCGATGTCTTCTCCACTAAGCTCAAAACCTCTAAGCGCCTGGATAAAGAATGGCCGAGCATCCCCCTCCTTGATCCCAAGAACGCTCTTAGTGTCTCTTTCTAAACGCAAGGCCTGGGAGATTGGCATCTGAACAACCTCTCGCAAGCGTGGATCGTACGCAAAGACCTGACCGTTCCATATGCCTCTATCGATGGCCAGAGATCTATCCATCACAGAGTCAACATCTTGGAATCCACGCGGAGGGAGTTGCCTTGGGTTCATGCGGAGCCTAAAGGCCTCATCCGCGTTGGACTGTATATAGTCCTCAACATCCTCATACGACATCATTGATTCCGTTGAATAGGCGGGGTTCGTAAAGTCGAAACCAGGCACCGTGTATGAGACGTAATAAACAGAGCCCTGCTCGACACCGCGCCGCCCGTACTCGATTGCGTTGACGCGAAACTTCATCTCACGAAACGCATCAAGCCCAGGGCTCGAAATCCCAGTCACATATGGAAAGTCGCTCTTGAGGTAGGGAGCCCTCTGTTCCGGGAACTTCTGGTGGAATATCAGGGCAGCTATTCCAGCAGCAGAGTCGAGGCCGTCCTCCTGAATCCTGCTGATCGGCGTCAGGCTGTATGTGAATCCAGGGAAAAGAGAATCCATGCTGCGGTCGGATGGATTCACTTCCCATCCGATGGACATGCCCTCTTCGCCGAAATCCACCTCCGTACCCTCCTCGTATCTACCTTCGAGCAGATCGGCAGGAACATCATCCGGTCCGATGCTAGGGTCTTGAATCTCCTCGGCGGCACGGCCAGTGAGTTCCAGGTTTACGTCCGTTACACCGCCCCAAAAAGGCACGCCTAAGAAATCACCCTTGAGGCTCGCATCCTCTCGGACAATGTGGTCAAGGACAACTCCATACGGGCTCTCCGGACCCCGGAGCACGTTGAGAAATCTCTGCGGGTCCCGAGACTGAGACAAGGCGGCCTTGTCTTTAAGAAGCTCATCAACGTAGGATACTGAGTTGGTGTACGTCATCGCCGCCGCCGCCAGGCAGTCTCGCGCGAAATCAAATCGCTCCAGCGTATCAGCGTCCAAATCTTCGTCGCCCCATGGGACAACGAATAGCCCGTCGCCCTCCTCCATGGCACTGTATCGCCCACGCACATATCTGACCGTCTCCACTCGCACGTTAAGCTCCTCCTTTGCCTGAGAGGGCATTACGTCGCCCAGTGCGAACACGGGACCTAGCTCCGGTCCGTAGAGGTCTCCGGTAAGAGAGTAGATGTAGGGCTGGCGAACCTCCTGGCACTCCTGAATCGCTCCCAGGTTCTGGGCATTCATCATCCACGGCAACAGCCTAAAGCTCGCAAACCAAGTGCCCCATGCCATGAGCCTTCCAACGTCGTCCTCACGGTCAAGCGCCCTATAGTCCCCAATGAATTTAGAGTCGCACCCAAGGACACTCATCGAGAGGGGAGCCCTGTCGAGAAGGGCCCGAGCATTTTGAGCACTCAAATATTGGTAGACGACGGGCATTTCCTCCTCTCTATAAAGGTGACCGACCCACCTGCCAGTTTGCTCGTCCTGAACAATACGAGCAACGAGCATCTGATCGCCCCACGAGTCTTTGGTGACCTTAAGTAGATACTGGTCCTTTGCAACAAACCCATAAAGGTCGCGCACTGGAGCGCAGAGGTCCCCAAGCTCCTCAAGCATTACCGAACCACGCCTTCTCACCGACGATCGGATTTGATCCCCAGGACCGAAAGACCTGACCGTTTCCCTCAGCCTGTCTGCCACAGTCTCTTCCCTCACAGGAATCTCCGGGCGGATACCTGAGCGCGGAGTTGGCCTTTTTTTGACTTGAAGACGATGGTCACTATCCGTCGCAAAAACGTATGGAGAAACCGGGGCATCAACGCCACTTGGCAAGACGTCGAGAAACTCCTCGAAGTCATCATCATCGAACTCATCTGAAAAGCCCTCCTGATCGTGATCTGGGTTTCTCAGCAGGCGCTCTTCAATGAGGCTTTGAACCGGGTTCTTCTTGGTCATGGTGACAGACTTCTCGGGTTTGTCGGGGCGTAATCGCACCCAGGCGAGATGGCGGTACTTGCCGCTCGGTAGGCGCTCCTGAAAAGATGCTTCGGCTACTACATTCTCTCCTTTATCGATCTTTTTAGCCACAGATTTCTCTGTCTGCTTATCCAGACCACTCAGCTTGCCGACGATGTACAGTTCACCATCGTCGTACTGGGCAGCGTCAAAAATCAGCTTCTCTTTGCCCTTTCGATAGTCGATAAGCAGGAAGTCGTCAGATTGGTCCTTGACGCCGGGAGCCTTGAGCTTCCACTGAGAACCCTTGCGCTCAGTGGAGTCAGGATCGGTGATCTTGTACGCCCCGTCGGGGTCCTTAATCACCACGCCCTCCCCACCTTCCTTGAGCGATGATTTCATCGCCTTATCCAAGTTATCCCAGTCGTAGTTCTTGACCACAAAGGCTGGGCCTCCACTCTTCACAGATGTCCGAAGCTCGGACATCCTATCTCGGTATGGGGCAGCCGCCATTGAGCTAGCTCCGTCGAATATCTTGTCGAACAGAGCAATGCGGACGTCGTGGGACTTCACGAACTCATTGGCTCTTGCTGGCTTGCTGCTTACGATAGATTGGACGTCGTAGAGCTGGTGCTTACCACCTTTTTTAACGATAAGCTCGCCGATATAGACGCCTGGGTCGGATATCTGTTTGCTCAACTTTGAGACGATGGGCTTAAGTCGTGACGTAAGGTCTTTACCTCTGCGACTTGCAACCTTGACCTTCCCAGACTTTTTCTCAATCTGAACAAGATGCCCATCGTATTTCTTTTGAACGATGGGCATTTCACGGTTGGAGAACATGCGCTCGATGTCCGAGGCTGACTTCCCCTTCCGCAGCCGCATGAGTCCAAATGGAAACTTGGATTTCACAATGGCCTCTTGTATCCGCCTTTTTTACTGAAGCTGTACGGAGCCTTGACGCTGCCAGTATTCTTTAGTGTAGTCACATCGAGCCGTACGCACATCCTGCGACTCCCGCATGGTCTGGTCGTGAAAAGTTCATCATCGGAGTATTCCGACTTCAGCGCTTCAAGGATCTGGCGACGCGCTTTGTCTGTGTTTACTCTTGACGGAAGCATCATCTCAATATGAACGCCACCGTCATTGCCCGATGCATAGGCTTTGATTTTACCTCGGTAAAGCCCGCGAAGGAGCGACTCCAGATAGGGGATCTCCCTACGCACCATCCGCTTAGCCTTCGAGAGGTTGCCTTTTGATGCGTGAACATCCACATCAATCCAGACTCTGTCAGTGGTTTTCCCGATGACCGGGTGGAACTCAATCCCTCTCCGCAAAATCCAATACTCAAGGCTTTTTGGTGTGTCTCCTCGAAGTTGGCTTATTCGAATGCGTGACCCGTCAGGGTTTTTCCTACGATAAACAAAATTATCTCCACCGAGTCCGAGGACGACGATCACATCGTGTCCCTTGAGGTAGGGCAGCATGTATCGCCCTTTCTTCAAATAATGGTCTAATACCTCGCCACGCGAATCGCCATCCAGCGTAACAATTTGTCCCCAGTCGTGGCTTCGTG
>Ga0190359_1001706_pt1 | contig 13651 bp, 11 predicted proteins | sample 48721823_MG_FD_161269 | JGI IMG/M metagenome (GOLD analysis project Ga0190359, IMG submission 161269) | Hydrothermal vent microbial mat bacterial communities from Southern Trench, Guaymas Basin, Mexico - 4872-18-2-3_MG | ecosystem: Environmental > Aquatic > Marine > Hydrothermal vents >...
AACAGGATACAAATAGCGACGAATGAGTTTCCCCAGGCCCCGACATGGGAGCTTAATGCGTTCTGGGTGAGCTGTATGCCGGTCAACCCGGAGCTGTTTCCGATATCGGAAAGCAATATAACAAACGCAGTGGCACTGCAGATAAGCAGGGTGTCGGTGAATACTCCCAGGGTCTGTACAAATCCCTGTTTAACCGGGTGGGAGACATTCGCCGTTGCCGCAGCATTGGGTGCGCTTCCCATACCGGCTTCATTTGAGTAGAGTCCGCGTTTTATTCCCCACATTATAGCCGCACCGATTCCACCGCCCAGCGCCTGGTGTAAACCAAAAGCGCCTTTGAAAATTTGTGCAAACACAGCCGGGACCAGTGTGATATTGGTAATCATAATAAACAGCGCGACCAGAATGTAACTGATAGCCATTACGGGAACCATTATTTCAACAACACGGGCGATTCGCCTGACACCGCCGAATATGATAATCGCAGTTACCCCGGCCAGGATAATTCCGCACCATACTCTGCTGATATTAAAAGCCTCTTCAAAGGCGAGGGAGATGGTATTTGAATGCACTGAATTGAATACCGTGCCAAAAGAAATGGTAATAAGAACGGCAAACAGTACTCCCAGCCATCTTTTCTTAAGAGCTTTTTCCATATAATAGGCGGGGCCACCTCTGAATCCATCCGCATCCTTTACTTTGTAAATCTGTGCCAGCGTGCTTTCAACAAAGCTGGAACCGGCGCCGACCAGGGCAATAAGCCACATCCAGAAAACGGCTCCGGGACCACCCATCACAATAGCAATCGCCACACCTGCGAGATTCCCGGTACCAACCCGTGATGCAGTGCTGATACAGAATGCCTGAAATGATGAGATACCGCCTCTTTTTTTTCCTTTGGTAGCACCATCACCGAGGAGGCGGATCATATCTCCCAGACAGGTAAACTGGACAAAGCCGGATCTGATCGTGAAGAATAGTCCCAACACAATTAAAAGAGCTATAAGAACATAGGACCAGAGAAAATTATTAGTGACACTCAGCAGTTTATCAAAAGTCTCCACTATATACCCCCCTGATTGGTATGTGGTGATTATTTGAGAACCTTTTCATTTCTATTTGCACAGATACATAAAATACGATTGACACGTATTAGAATCTACAAAGTTGTATTATTGAGTAAAAGAAATTGTATTTAGATTATAAGCTTTAGATAATATTTTGGCTTCACTTGGTCTGTAGCATAAACAGCATAATTTGTTCTTTGGAATTTGTGATAAATTAATATCACCCAGATGACGGTATTCGTCTTCCTGCTGCCAGTCACTCTTCACACCGGTCGATTGGGTGAGCCAGGCATCCGATGGATAAATAGGATTATCACCTGATTTTTCATAGTAGTGTACCTTTGTAATGCCGGCAGCGTGGGCGTATTCTTTTGCAATACCGATACCATACGGTTCAAACGACATCTGCCGGTACCGGGCGCGGTAACGCATCAGCGGGAGAAACTCCTCCGGTGCCGTGCCTGAAAAAGAGACTGTCGGAATGTTTTCTGGTATATGGCGGGATGATGCCAGTATCCGCCGTGAAAAGAGAATGTGCGCCAGAGTTTCCCGGGCATTTCTCGGGTAGGTATCGGAAGAGAGTATGGCTGTATAGTAGTCGTACAGTGTTTCATCCGGCCAGGCTCTGTTTGATGTGCGTGTCCAGTGAATGAGATACTGTTTTGAAACAGTTGACAATGCAGGATTCAGAGATTCTTTGCGTACCGTGTAGGATACCGGAGACGGTTTTTTATCGTATTCGCATTGAAACGATGTAACGATCTCCTTTCCCTTTTCGCAATGCCCGGCAAGTAAACGCTGCATACCGCCGTTTTTCCGTATCGATACCGGCAGGAGCATATCGGCGTGCGATACTATGAAAGTGTCGCGCTGCTGTTGCAATATATTCCCAGATGTATCGGGATAGAGCGGTATGAATTCAGAGATCTTCGGATTGAGGTTGAACTGGACCGTAATATACCGGCACTGTTGATTGAAACCGGTTTCATTCTCTGCGGGTATTACGATTGCCTGTTTCAGGTTGTATCGGTGCGCGAGGGTGACAAGCAGTTCCCAGGTCTGCATACCAACTGAGGTGTAGAGTGCGTCGGCATTGTGTTTTACCCACTTAACAGCGTTGACTGCATGCCGGACCCAGAGTGTTTTTTTACAGGGGTGTAACGGCTGGCGGGAGAGAAGGACAGCTGCAGTTTTCATGGGTACTTTTTCCATGTTTCGTAAACTGTGAGGTGACCGTTGCAGAACTCCGCAGCACGCGTCTCAGACCAGTATTCCCCGCTTTTACCGAAAGTCACGAAACCCACATGACCGCCCGATTTCGGCGTTTCAAGGAAAACGTTGCAGTTCCGCTCAGCCTCCTTCAGGTAAAAGCATTTATCAGTGAGAAAGGGATCGTCAAGCGCGTTGACAATCAGGGTTGGCACGGTAATAGCGGTCAGAAACTGTGTGGTACTGCACTGTGTCCAGTAGTCTTCGGCGCCGGAGAAACCGTGAATAGGTGCGGTATAGCGATCGTCGAACTGTTTGAAGTTTTTAATGGCGGTAAAATCGTTGTCGTTGATTTTATCGGGAAAGAGTGCTGCTTTTGCTGCTATTTTCCTGTGCAGCATTTTTAGAAAGCGCTGCATGTATAGCCGGTGTGATAAACGAGCCAGTTTCCATGAGCATGAGGTAAGATCGCAGGGCGCTGAAAAACCTGCCGCTGCCACAATGGTTTTTACAACAGGAAACTGACCGTCACCCAGGTATTTGAGAATAACATTGGCGCCCAGACTGAATCCGACCAGTGCTATTGCCTTATATCGGCCCGTTTTATCAATATGTGATACTACGGTATGCAGGTCGTCAGTCTTGCCGTAGTGATAGGAGATGAGCAGTCGGTTAGGCTCCCCGCTGCACCCGCGGAAATTCATGGCAACCGCATCCCAGCCGCGTCTGTTGAAGGCTTTTATCATACCAACCATGTAGGCCCGGTACGAGTGGCCTTCAAGACCATGGAGGAGAATAACAACCCTGTCCGCACCTGTTTTTGACCAGTCCAGATCAAGAAAATCAGCATCGGGGGTAGTTATACGCTCTCTCCGGTACTGAATGCCGGGTACCGTTCTGAAATAGACAGGATAGGCGGATTGAATGTGCCCGTTCGCAAATAAGAAAGGTGGTTTATAGGTTGAATGGTGTAGTACCGGCATAGTGAAAATTCAATCAGTTATATAAACAGCCAAAGTATCGGAAAGTAAAAAATAGGTGATTCTGCAGAAAAATATTTTAAAAAAAAATCACAGATGATAGAATTATAGGAGTATTTTTCCCTTATATTAAATATAACAAGGGTGTCATGCATGGTGATTGCTGTCTGGAAAAGCCTTCGGCCGAAGCAGTGGACAAAGAACCTGTGTATCTTTGCAGGATTGATATTTGCCCAGCAGATAACCAATGTCCCTTTTATACTGAGGACTGTATGGGCATTTGTGATTTTCTGCCTGCTCTCAGGTTCGGTTTACCTTATTAATGATATCAGCGATCGTGAGAAGGACCGGCAGCATCCCCTCAAATCGCATCGTCCAATAGCATCGGGTGCATTGTCGGTGACGCATGCCGTTATTGTTGTTTTTCTTTTAGTGACACTTTCCCTGGTATGCGCATGGTTTCTTGACATTCCCTTTTTTATTATTGCTTCCGCATATCTGTTCCTTCATATTGCATATTCTCTTCATATAAAAAATGTTGTTATTCTTGATGTCCTGACCGTTGCCTGTGGATTTATTCTCAGAGTGGTGGCAGGAGCGGTTGTTATCAATGTGGAAATTTCATCCTGGCTGCTGGTGTGTACCGTATTTCTAGCACTCTTTCTGTCATTATGCAAACGGCGTTACGAATTGATTGTGATTGAGCGCAATCACCAGGAACACCGCAGCACAATGGATGAGTACAGCACTATTCTTCTCGACCAGATGATTTCAATAGTGACTGCGGCTACCGTGGTTGCCTATGCACTGTATACGATGTCACATGAGACTATCGAAAAAGTCGGTACCCGTGATTTAATCTATACGATACCGTTTGTCCTGTATGGTATTTTCCGTTATCTCTATCTGGTGTATCAGAAGGACGGTGGTGGTCGCCCGGAAAATATTCTGGTGTCCGATATGCCGTTGATAGTAAACATTTTTCTTTGGATTCTTTCAATCGGGGTCATTTTATATGTCAGGTAAAAAATCCTATGCACAGGTAGTGGTTCTTAAGACCACACCGGAAAAAGTAATCGAGAATTACCGCACCCTTATGCATCTGAGTGCCTATACCCGGGCACTTTCCAGGAAAAAAGAGACCCTGATAAAGATCAATCTCTCCTGGACAAAGTATTTCCCGTCATGCTCATCACAGCCCTGGCAGCTTGAAGGGGTTGTTAAAACAATGCTTGAAGACGGATTCTCGAAAGAAAAACTCTTTCCGGTGGAAAATAAAACCGTGGTGACCAACCCGAAAAAGGGGGCGCGGAATAACAAATGGTATCCGGTGCTTGACAAATATGGCCTGCCGTTTATTGCGCTGCCCGATGTTGAATGGGTTGTGTATTCATTCAAAGATGAATTGCTGATGCTGGATAAAATCTTTCCCGAAGGCATTCAGATACCGAAGATGTTTATCGGGAAGCAGGTGCTCCATCTTCCAACCGTAAAAACCCATGGCCATTCAATCACCACCGGGTCAATAAAAAACGCCTTCGGCGGCCTGCTCAAAGAGGTCAGACACTATGCGCATAAATATATACACGAAGTGCTTGTGGACTTAATGATTATGCAGAAAGAGCTTCATCCGGGAATGTTTACGGTTATGGACGGCACGGTATGTGGTGACGGTGCCGGGCCGCGGACCATGATGCCGAAAATACACAATTATATCCTCGCCAGTGACGACTGTGTGGCAATTGATGCTGTTGCAGCGAAGATGATGGGGTTTGATCCAATGGAGATCCCCTATATTCGCATGTGTCATGAACAGGAACTGGGTATAGGAGATCCGAAAGATATTGAGATTGTCGGCGAGCATATAGACAGTGTCAATTTTAAATTTAATACGAAACGCAGCTTTGTAATATGGGGTGATCAGATGCTGCGAAAAGGATTCCTTCGTTTTCTGGAGAAGCCGTTGCTCCATTCTCCCCTTGTCGTATGGGCTCCCTTCGCGTCAAATCTGTATCATGACTTCTTCTGGTATCCGGTGATTGGCAAAAAGAGAATTAAGGCTTTTATGAATACTGCGTGGGGAAAGCTGTTTCAGCAATATTGAAAATAATGATTTATAATAAATACTCGATTGTACCTATTTTAATCCCATAACGTTATTTCACCACCGTCTCATACATGAACAGACCGGTACAAAATCAGACATTCCTTTTTATTTGCTGGTTTCTATTGCTTATAACCTGTTATTTCATTTTAAAAATCAGTTTTGGCATTCTTATCTGTGATGATGCATATATTACCCTGAGCCATGTGAAGACCTGTATTTTACATGGTAAGCCCCTTATGTCCATGACTAATACTGTCAATGCGACAAGTACTCCTTTATATACTGTTATTCTTACTCTCGCAACTCTTTTGTTTGGTAATGCACATTTCATGGCGATCGTCTTTAGTATACTCACTCTTTTTGAATTAGGCACCATAATACTGTTATTTTCCATTGCCCGAGGAATGCAGCTTCCTCCGTCTTTTGTTTTCCTGGCAACATCAGCCTACGGTTTAAGTGCCGGCATGTATGCTATGAGTGCCAGCGGCATGGAAACAATGTTGTATATCATGCTTATTCTTGCTGCCCATTTCCTTGCTTTATTACGGACTTCTGTCACCCGAAGTGTTGCCCGTATTAAAAAAACATTCTAAATCTTCCGGCGTTGATTCGGAAATAATCCGGACTTTCAGACCAGAATGGGTCTTTTTTTCACGGCACAGGCGTTATTTGGAACAGAGAGAATCTGAGAGAGAAGGTAAATATAAGGGCTATACGCTATACTCGGTTATCGAAACCGAAGAGAGTCCGTTTTTACTTGAATTATGGAGAGGTGTGGCTGCAATTCAATAATAATCTCTGAATCTCTGACTCTTTTAAATCTTTTTACTTTTGATAATACAGGAACTTGGGTGTTTGTCGATGGTAATATAATACGATTCATCAAAGTATTATGGATAACCGTAGTGAGCTGCTAAAGATTTTCAATAAGATAGATCGATGCTTGAAGCAGCACTTCATCTTTAGAATTCCCTTATTCCGTGACTATCACCCAAAAGCTGCTATTCGCCCCTCCCAACCACTGCCCCTCAAGTTCTATCTTGCATGTGCCAATAATAGTCATTTAATCTTTTTTTACAAAACAGAACTATGTTTTCTGCCGAAAGCTCTGATGCCTGACTAATCAAAGACTTTCGAATAGTTTCGAATAGCACAAATAATATGTGGATTAAGTCCTGAAAGTCAACTCGCCCTCTTTTTCGTCAACTTTCAGCACCTGTCCGCTTTCCAGCTCCCCTTTGATAAGCATCTTCGAAATAGGCGTCTCCAGAGTCTTCTGGATAGCCCGTTTCAACGGCCTCGCACCGAACACCGGATCAAATCCCTCTTTCGCAAGCAGTTGCTTTGCCGAATCGCTTACTTCGAGAGTGACGCCGCTGTCCACCAGTCTTTGCGCAAACCGCTCAAGCTGGATATCAACGATACCGATGAGATCTTCGGGAGTCAGTGCCTGGAAAACAACGGTTTCATCAACCCGGTTGAGGAACTCCGGCCTGAAATGTTTGCGCAGTTCCGCCAGCACCTGTTTACGAATCTCTTCATATCCGGCCCGGTAATTTTCAATAATATAGATACTTCCTATATTTGAGGTCATGATAATGATTGTGTTCTTGAAATTAACCACATGGCCCTGGGCGTCGGTGACACGGCCGTCATCGAGAATCTGTAACAGCACATTGAATACGTCGTGGTGTGCCTTTTCTATTTCGTCGAAGAGTATCACCGAATAGGGTTTGCGCCGGACCGCTTCGGTAAGCTGGCCGCCTTCGTCGTAGCCGATATATCCGGGCGGGGCGCCAATGAGACGGGAGACCGTATGCTTCTCCATGTACTCCGACATATCAATACGCACCATGGCCCGCTCATCGTCAAAGAGTTCCCAGGCAAGGGAACGGGCGAGCTCGGTCTTCCCCACACCGGTCGGGCCGAGAAAGATAAAGCTGCCGATAGGCCGGTTCGGGTCTTTCAACCCGGCCCGCGCTCGGAGTACCGCATCGGCGACTGCATCAACAGCGGTATCCTGGCCGATGACCCTTTTGTGCAGTTGCTCGGAGAGGGTGAGCAGCTTCTCCTTTTCACCCCGGACCAGTTTCTGAACTGGAATATGGGTCCATCGGCTGATAATTGCAGCAACATCCTCTTCGTCAACTTCCTCCTTGAGCAGACGTTTGGTCGAACCTTCACCGTGCAGCTCCTCCTCGGCCATTCTCAGCTCCTCTTCGAGTTTTGGAATGACACCGTGCCGGAGCTCCGCCGCCTTTGAGAGATTGTAATCCCGTTGTGCCAGCTCAAGCTCCTGCCGCTTCTCCTCAAGTGTTTTTCGCATATTCTGCAATTTGGCTACCTTGTTTTTTTCAACATCCCACCGGGCGCGCAGTTCTGCGGTTTTGTTTTTACTGTCAGCCAGTTGCGCCTTCAGTTTCTCCAAGCGCTCCCTGGATGATTTATCCTTCTCCTTTTTTAATCCCTCTATTTCAATCTCCAGTTGCATCTGTTTGCGTTGCGCTTCATCAAGCTCAGTTGGGCTGCTGTCCATTTCGGTCCGCAGCTTGGCCGCAGCCTCATCAATGAGATCAATAGCCTTATCCGGAAGGAACCGCTCCGATATATACCTATCGGACAGGGTCGCAGCGGCTATGATAGCGCTGTCACGTATTTTTACGCCATGATGGACTTCATACCGCTCGCGCAGCCCCCGGAGAATGGAGATAGTGTCTTCAACAGTGGGCTGATCCACCAGCACTGTCTGGAAGCGGCGCTCAAGTGCCGCATCCTTTTCAATGTGCTTACGGTATTCATCGAGTGTGGTAGCACCGATACAGTGCAGCTCACCCCGGGCAAGCATGGGCTTGAGCAGATTGCCCGCATCCATTGCGCCTTCGGCAGCACCGGCACCAACCACCGTGTGCAGTTCATCGATGAAGAGAATAATTGTTCCGTTAGCCGACGTGACTTCTTTCAGCACTGCCTTGAGCCGCTCTTCAAACTCCCCGCGGAATTTTGCGCCGGCAATCAGTGCGCCCATGTCAAGTGCCACCAGTTTACGGTTTTTAAGCCCTTCCGGAACATCACCTCGTACGATACGAATTGCAAGTCCTTCCACGATAGCGGTTTTCCCGACGCCCGGATCACCTATCAGTACCGGGTTATTCTTTGTCCTGCGTGAGAGTATCTGAATGATGCGGCGTATCTCGTCATCGCGGCCGATAACCGGATCCAGCTTCCCCTGTGCTGCCATCTCCGTAAGGTTCCGGGAGTATTTGTCAAGCGCCTGGAAGGTTGCCTCAGGATTATTACTCGTTACCCGCTGGTTGCCGCGGACGATTTTAAGGCTCTCCAGAACCTGATGATAGTTAAGACCTGATTGCTGCGCAATGCTTTTACACTCATTACTTTTCTCGAGTAGCGCAAGGAGCAGATGCTCAACACTGACATAGTCGTCTTTCATTTTATTGGCAATTTTTACCGCTTCATTGAGTACGGCGGAAGTATTTTTTGCAAAGTAAACCTGCTGGGCACCCGGGCCCGAAACCGCAGGGATGGATTGCAGTGATTCGGTCAACTTCTGTTCAATAGCAGTGGGTGATGCACCGGCCTTGGTGATGATTGCAGGAACCAGTCCGTTTTCCTGTTTAAGCAGAGCCAGAAACAGATGCAGGGGAGTGATTTCCTGATGATTATACTCCACAGCCAGAGAATGGCTACTGCTTACCGCCTCCTGTGATTTCTGGGTGAATTTTTCGAAATCCATACTATTACTCCTCTGATGAAAAATTTCTTTTTTTTATCACTATTATGCAATTGATATGCCAGAAACATGTAATTCTCTTAACTAATTTAATATCAAATAGTTATAGAGCTATAAATTCAATAGCGGGGATAACAACAGAAAGGAAAGCGTTCTATTTTTAAACAGGCCGGACTTCCATTACAGCTATTCGCTCGCTTTCTTATCCCGATCCTGTCCTGACTCGTTTTCCTCTTCCTGCTCCATTGATTGTATTTCCTGGACATGTTTCACACCCGGATCGCATATCTGCTGGATATCCTGCAGCGGCATGGCATGGCCGGGAAGTTTGCACTTGTTTTTGGTTACGCTGATAATTCCCATAATGCAGGCCAGGAGAATTGCAGAGGCGAGTGTCCATAGAATGAATAGGTTCATATACTGAATTCCCGGGTAACGTGTAATCTTTATCGTCAATATACTTTATTTGTCTGATAAAACTTTAAAAAGAAAAGTGATTAAACAGGCACAGGTGGTGCCCGCGCGAAATTGCATGATTCCTGCGGAGCTGAATAGGAGATTTTTTTTACCTGCAGAAGATCTTCTGATACGATAAACGGCAGATAAAGCAAATAGTCATTAAAACCAGTACAATCCGTATGAGAATGGTTCGGTTGTTTTTTATCAGCTCGATATTGTGATGCTTTTATGCCGGAAATCCCGATTTCAGGCTCAGGAGGGTCCTTTCCAGTGATTGAAACAGTAATTTCCAAGCCGTTATTACAGGTGCGGACGCTGACTGCTTCTGAAAAACAGGTACCGGAAAGGCCGAGTATTTCTATAAAAAGTATTATTTTCCCCATGCCGGTTACTTTTCGTTAAAGTATGTAAATCCGTTGGTGACCGCTCTGCTGGAATTCCGAGAATTTTTTCTTTACCCAGTTTTTTATCGGTGTTCGTGTTGCAGGAAACAGGATTAAAAAGCCGGTTATATCAGTAAGCAGCCCGGGAGTGATTAGAACAACGCCTGCTATGAGCAGCAGCAATCCGTCAATAAGCTCATCTGCCGGGAACCTGCCGTTTCTCAGCTCCTCCCGGATACGGTGCATTACCGATATGCCCTGCTGCTTTGCATGGTAGGCACCCAGGATTCCGGTTCCGATGACAATACCTATAGTGGTTAGAGCGCCAAATACGGTACTGAGTTTGATAAGTATGTAGATTTCTATAAGGGGTATGACGGTAAACAACAGCAACAATCGTATAAACATTTCTACCTTCTTTCTTTTTTATTGGTAATATATCTTCCGCAATCACTATGCCAACTCTTTATTTGCTCAGAAACCTTTTTTAAGGCAGTTGAGGAAAAAACATGTTGCATTTAAGGACACTATTTTTCCAGAAAGCACGATTTTGAAACAACTTGAAAGATTATTGATACTGGTCTGTAGTTTGATATACAATTTTATACTGATTAATCCATCATCTTGCTCGTAACGGTAAAGCCATGCCTGTTTTTTGGATTAAATCAGTTCTTTTTTGTAATAAAACATCGTTTATTACCGGATTATAAAAAAAGTACGCAAAATGTATGTTTTATTTATGAACTTTTTTGATTATAATACGACAATAAAGGTACTGATGAACTATATTATAATTGATAAGTTACTATTTATGGTATTGGGAAATTACCTCAGTTTTTCGAAAGAAATACTGGGGTAACTGTTTAATCAAGAATATGTTACGTATAACAGCGATACTCAGGAAACTTCCGCGGGGAGGAGGTGTTTCCGAGGAGGGGGAGAGTACTATGAGAGGGCTATCTCTGAATATTCACAGTGTAGTGATTTTAATTCTCAGTGTATTGACCGCAACAGGTATCTCGCAGACATTTCCGGATACCATTGAAATCCCGGTAACGTTCTATGATTTCCATTCTGACGGCAGTTGTCCTGATTTCAACCCCATAGTTGATAATGATCTTGTCGTTAAAAATATGGTACAGGATGAACTCGATGCCGACGGCCTGCCTGTTCGCGGCTCAAAGGTGTTTTTCAGCTACTATATCGAAAACTGGTTTCGAAGCAGTGAGAATGGAGAGCAGACCGTAACTAATAAAAAACCGACCTATTCCAGACCGGGAGGTGGATTCCAGAGCGAGCAGACGGTCAGTTCAAATCCCTATGTAAACAAGCAGATCGAGGATACTCTTAAATTCTGGCATATAGGCAACGGTACCACCATTCCCAACGGAACTTATGAATTTAAAGACACCTCATTCTTTCTCCTTGAAAATAAAGGTTTTGGCATTGAACAGACATGGAACTGGAATCAGACCCAGCAGATGAACAACCATAACTACTCTTTTTCCATGAAACTTGAAAGAGAATTTATTTATAAAAAAGGCATGTCCTTCCGTTTCTCCGGTGATGATGATGTGTGGGTTTTTATCAACAACAAGCTGGCCCTGGATATTGGCGGCATTCACATGGAAGTGCAGGACAGTTTCAATCTTGATGACATTGCCGACGAACTCGGTCTGGAGCTGGATAAGAAATATACGCTCTCATTCTTTTTCGCTGAGCGTCAGGCAACCTCTTCGCATATCTGGATTACCACCAATATCATCAGTGCACCTCCGGATTCGTTGTATATCGATGTTGAGCCGGACAGTGTTATTTATGTCGGTGATACCCTTATTGCACACTCAACCATTGAAACGGATACCGGCGTTATAAATATAAATGATCTGTCCGGTACGCTGGTATGGGACTTTCTTGACCCGCTGGGAGTGAACCACGACACCACTTTCACTGCAAACAAGGATTCCGCGGTCTTTATACCGACAGACGCCTATACCACGGTGAAAATATGGGCGGTATATACCGACAGTTCCGATACGTCAAATATTATCGCTCTTACCGATACGGTGGAAATAATTGTTTTACCGGGACCGCCTGATCATCTGGTCCTTGAAGATTCGCCGGAAATGCCGACCGATTCAACCCTATGGGATGATAATCCCCTGGATACGGTCTATATTCTCGGCAATGAGACCTATAACGAAGATTTCTACGGTATTTTACGCGATAAATACGGCAACTGGATAGGACCGGGGCAGGATATGGACTGGTCCAGCGCGGATGACAATATCGTTACTGCGATACAGGGATCCAATCCCCAGCAGGGACAGGGAAGGGCAGTACGGGCTACTTCCGCACAGAGTGCTTCCACCACCGTTGAAGGTGAGTGTGATACCAACGGTGTCACCTTGTCCGACGATCTTGTCGTGATTATCCTGTCGGAAATTTATGATATTGTTTCCGCCGCCTATTTTGAAACGGATTCACGGCCCGACGGGTATATAGACCTGGTAAAAGTGGTGGTTGACGACAGCCTTGAACTGACTGAGGATATGCTTGACAAGCTGTATCAAACAGTTACCCTGCCGGCCCATCGGAATTTTACCTATGATAAGGACGATTTTATCCTCACCGATGACGGTTTCGGTATCAAAGTTTCCCAGGATAAATCCGCCAATCCTCACACTGCCGTGGATAACGGTGATGTAATCAATATCAGTCTTACGGAATTCACCAACGTGGGCGCTATCTTACCGACCGATGTGGATGTTGACGATAGTCTCGCCCCCGTTGTCTATCAGGGCTGGTTCTACCCGGCCTTTGTCAAGGTTGATGAAGATACGCTGGATGTCTATTTCTCCGAGGATGTTAAAAAACCCGCCAAGTCATCGCCATTCCTTTTCTGTTACGATGGAAACAGCGATTCCACCTATGACATGGAGCTGGAGTTCCTGAAAAATGTTAACGACTCGGTGGTTCGGTTTCTGGTGCATTCAAAGGAAGAAGAGTATCCTGAGAACGGCGACAGCCTCTGGATTGAAGATGACGGCGAAATAAAGGATGACAACGGTCTGGAGCAGAAAAAGGACACCAAACCGGCACCGTTGTATGTAAAAGCATATACCTATACGGTGGTTGAAGCCTACTACATGGACAAATCCGGCAGCGGCGGTATTGATTTTGCCTGGATCAAGCTTGACGGCCAGCCCAGGGAACTGCCGGATAAGATACTCTTTGCCAATCCGTTCAATGTTGACGATACCAGTTTGGTATACAGGGACGATCTTCAGTGGCTGAATGGCGATCCGGCTACCTTGACTATTGAAGCGACGATGAGTGATACATTCGATTATGAGCACAGTACCGCATTCGACACCGACAAATATGGAAAAATCAAGTCGGATAATTTTGCAGAGGCACCCTTTGATATCGGTGACAAGGTGGCACCGGTCATAGATAAGGCAATCTATTCTCCGGGAAAAATCATTGATGAAGAAAATTTTGAGCGTGCCCATGACACGCTGATAATTGTCTTTTCCGAGGAGACACAGGCCGTTTCCTATCCAACCCCGTTTAAACTGTTTGGATACAGGAACGGCGTGAAAGAAGAGTATTATTTCACGTTACGGATGATGAATGGTAACAATACCACTTACCGGTTTAAAGTCAATTCCATTAACGGGGTCGATTATCCGAAC